>PVMK01149320.1_pt1 | contig 21559 bp, 22 predicted proteins | sample 1853481 | NCBI WGS metagenome assembly PVMK01 (sample SAMN08533507, study PRJNA380276) | Marine sediment metagenome, whole genome shotgun sequencing project.
CAGCGAGCGATGCGCATGCAGGCGTCTCCGTGACAATAGGGGCAAAGAACGAGTGTGTTGACAAGTACAACGGCCACTTTCTCGGGGTAAGCGCGCAGCGCTTGCTCGATTCTGCACACTACGTGAGTGCTGGCGCGGTGAGCTTTGCGCGCGGTCTCAATGACACGCCAAAGATTGTCGGTCTCTTGCTGGTCGTGGAGGCGTTTGACATAAGACACGGCATGGTCGCGATTGCCCTCGCTATGGCGATGGGCGGGTTGTTGCACGCTAAACGTGTCGCGCACACTATGAGCAAGAAGATATCGGGAATGAATGACGGGCAGGCGCTGACAGCCAATCTGGTCACAGCGGGCCTCGTCATCTTCGCCAGCAAATTCGGCATGCCGGTCTCGACCACGCACGTTTCGGTTGGTTCGATAACCGGTATCGGTATCGTCAATCGATCGGCGAACAAAAGCGTCGTCGGGACCATCCTTGTATCGTGGGTTCTGACGCTGCCAATTGCCGCGGCCATTGCGGTAACAACCTACATGCTTTTAGACTTCGCCACGTGAACCGCAGCGCAGACTGAGGGATTGACCCTATGTATCACTCGACGACACGTAATCTCTATAAAGAAGCGGCCCTCAATCCCGACCAGGGTCTGTGCTGCACGACCACTCCCATCTGGCAATTGCCCGAGCTCGTTATCCCGAACCGCATGCTGCAGATGAATTACGGCTGCGGCAGCACCGTCAATCCGCGCGATCTCGTCGGCAGTCCGACCGTGCTGTACGTAGGAATCGGCGGCGGCATGGAGGTTTTGCAGTTCGCTTACTTCAGCCGCAGAGAAGGTTCCATCATCGGGCTCGACGTGGTCGATGAGATGCTCACCGTGTGTGCTGAGAACCTTGACGAGGCGGAACGGCAAAATGCCTGGTACGAGTCTTCGTTCGTTGAGTTGCGCAAAGGCGATGCGCTCAATCTTCCCATCGAGGATGAGACAATCGATGTCGCTGCGCAGAACTGCCTTTTCAACATCTTTTACGACGATGACCTGAAGCGGGCGCTGAGCGAAATGTATCGCGTTCTAAAGCCACGCGGACGGCTCATCCTCTCCGATCCCGTTTGCGATGTGGAGATGCCCGAAGAGCTGCGGCGCGACGAGCGCCTGCGCGCAATGTGCTTGACCGGCGCCATTCCGCTTGCCGCCTACATCGGGCGGCTGACCGCCATCGGCTTTGGCACTATCGAGGTGCGCGCAAAGCGTCCCTATCGCGTGCTCGACCCGCGCCACTATCCCACCGACCACCTCATTCCGATCGAGAGCGTGGAGATTTGCGCAATCAAGGATCCCATGCCGGCTGACGGTCCGTGCGTCTTCACCGGACGTACCGCGATCTACTACGGTGACGCGGAATTCTTTGACGACGGAAAAGGGCATACGCTGGCGCAGAACCAGCCGCTGGCCGTATGCGACAAGACTGCCGGCGCGTTCGCAGCGCTTGGGCGCGACGATTTGTTGATCTCGGACTCGACCTACTTCTACGATGGCGGCGGCTGCTGTTGAGGCCGCCTAACGGCCCCAAGGGGCGTGGAGCGGGTGATCGGGATCGAACCGACGACATCCGGCTTGGGAAGCTGTAGGCCAAACTAATCGGCAATATATTGCTTTGTAATAACAGCGGCTTATGAAGGTGGCCGTTTGGGCATGCAAGTGAGTATGTAGTTCAGCCACGTCGAATGACCTCACGCGGTGGAGGGATTTTCGTACAATCTGTTGAACCACCAGGCGCACAACGAGTGCCGATCGCATTCGTCATTGAGAGGCGCCAATTTACTAACTTTCTTATCGATTATTCGAGAAAGGGAATGTGTTGCTTCGTTGAGCCTCTATGTTGATCGACACGAAACGTTCTCAATCCATCGTAGAAGCCCAAGGATGTCATCAATGGCTCGCGTCAACGTTGATAGAATGACCTTTAAGGAGCTTGTCGTTCTTGAAGCGAAACTTCAGAAAGCAATCGCGCTGGCTCGGGAACGGGAACGTGCAAACGTCAAACGGGAATTGAGCGCTCTTGCTGAGAAGCACGGCTTCACGCCGCGCGAACTCTTTGGCGGGCGCGGTAAAGGCAAGTCGGTTGCGCCGAAGTATGCCAACCCGGATGATCCTTCACAAACCTGGACTGGACGCGGTCGTAGGCCCCGTTGGCTCGTCGCTAAGATGAGAAAAAGAGGCGCCAACCTCAACCAGTTTGCCCTCTGAGTTGAGGAACACCATTGCTGCTTGCGGTCGGGCTAAAGCGGTGCGCAAGCCAGGATAGAGGCAGGTGGTAATATCGTTCCCGCAGACTAGCGACGGAAATTAATGGAGCAAGGTCAGGGATGATTGTGCGTGTAATGCGCGTGTCCAGGGCTCCGTCCGTACCGATCTTCCCCGGCCCCGCGATCTCCTGCCAAAGCACCGCGCCCGACATTGTAGCCAATCACGCTGCCGAGCGCGAGACCGATCATGAAGGCGAACAGAATCCACTGCATTGCCGTACGGGAGGGTCCACTCGGCTTGCTCTGAGTTTCGCCTTTTTTCTTCTTCTGGGCCACAGCCTTATCTCCCCAGACCTACATGCGCCGAACCGATAGGAAATTTTATTTCTATCGCTTCCTTGCTCACGAACGCTTGGCTAATCGGCAATTGTAGAACTCCGGAAAAAACCTAAGCTTAGGTCGATCAGAAAATTCTGTGAATGGATGCGTATCATGTTCCGCCGGTGAATTCGATGGGACCGATGATCAAACATTCCCCTCAAAGTTCATTGGCCCTGTCGAGAGAGCGTTTGCCCATTCGTATAAACCATGCGGCTGGAACGAGCAGGGCAACAAAGATAAACACGCTGAAAGCGATGGGTAGCAATGGTGCGATCATGCTGATCCATAACAAGAACAAACCACCGGCAACAGTTACAACGCCTTCGGCGATATACATCCAGCCTTTCACTTTGGCTGCCAGCTTTTCGTCCTGATTACTCATAACATGATCCCAACCAATGCGGGCGACCACCCCCACATCGGCAAGCCTTAGAGGGCGCGTCTGTTGGTCCATGCCCTTTGAGTATAAGGCACTGAGAAAATACAGGAAGAGTGGAGCGGGCGATCGGGATCGAACCGACGACATTCAGCTTGGGAAGCTGACGTTCTACCACTGAACTACGCCCGCTCATGGGGTCGATGTAACATATCCTATTGCCTCGCGAAAAGCTCAAGTGTGGCTGTGCCGGCTTGCGGCGGGGCTGGCGCGGCCACGTCCTATTGGCCGTCCAATGTTGTACTTGGTTGCAACCGGCCCCATGCTAGGGCCTGCGCCACACTCGGCCACGCCCAATTTGAGGCCAATTTGAGGATTGCACGCCTTTGTCGCTTACCAGCACCGCTCCACGCGCGCTCGCGCGCAAGAAATTCGAAGATCCAGATTGGACCGCCAGCGGCGAGCCCCGCGCGACCGTATCGCTTGATGGTCTTCAGACGCTTTGGATCAACACCGGTACGCTCTGCAACATCACGTGCCGGAACTGCTATATCGAGTCGAGCCCCTCCAATGATCGTCTCATCTACCTGACCGCAGCGGAGGTGCAGCCCTTCCTGCAAGAGGCGGAAGCGCTGGGCACGCGCGAGATTGGGTTCACGGGCGGTGAGCCTTTTTTGAACCCTGACATCCTCGACATGCTTGCCGATGGGTTGGCGCGCGGCTTTGAGGTGCTCGTGCTGACCAACGCAATGCTGCCCATGCAGCGGCCACGCCTAAAACTTGGCCTGGAGAAACTCAATGAGACATACAAGGGTAAGCTCACCCTTCGCGTCAGTCTGGATCACTATACGCGCGCCTTGCACGAAACAGAGCGCGGCCCGCGCACGTGGGAGATCACGCTGCAAGGAATGGATTGGCTGTCTGCACGAGGGTTCCAAATAGCTATCGCTGGGCGGACGTGCTGGGGCGAGGATGAGGTGGCCGCACGCGCCGGCTATGCCGCACTGATCAAGGAACACGGCTGGCATATCGAACCAAACGATGCCGCACAGCTCATGCTCTTTCCCGAGATGGATGGTGCCGACGATGTGCCTGAGATCACCACCCGCTGCTGGGGCATCTTGAACAAGAGCCCAAGCGAAGTGATGTGCTCGTCGACACGCATGATCGTGAAGCGCAAGGGGGCCGCAGCGCCGGTTGTCATGCCATGCACGTTGCTGCCCTACGATAGAGCATTCGAGATGGGGACGACGCTTGCCGCCGCCGCGGAAGCAAACGGTGGCATGTTCGCGAATGGAGTTGTGAAGCTCTGCCACTCCCATTGCGCCAAGTTCTGCGTGCTGGGCGGCGGTAGCTGCTCGTGAGGCTGACTACTTCGCTTTGACGAGCGCGTCCCGGATCTCTTTGAGATAGACCTCGGACTGCGGTGGTGCTGCAGGCTCAGGCGCGGCTTCTGGCTTGCGCATCGCATTGATGCCTTTGATGATGAAAAATAGCGCAAGTGCAGTGATCAGGAACTGGACCAGCGCATTGAGGAACAGCCCGTACTTGATATTGACCCCTTCGACGGGTGTGATTTCCAGGCTGGAAAAATCGATACCGGCCGCGGCATAGCCGATCACTGGCATCAAGATGTTGGCGACCAGCGTTGCGACGATCGGGGCAAAGGCTGCCCCTATGATCACGCCAATGGCAAGATCAAGCGCATTGCCTCTCATTGCGAACTCTTTGAATTCCTGCCACATACGTTTCGATCCTTTCTAAGAAGATGGTCGGAGTGGGTGAGCCTGCGGGCCTTGGATGCTAGGCTAATGGCCGTCTGCGGCCAAATGGGATAAAGGGCCGATGGCGCGGGTTCCGCGCCATAGATGCGTCGCACTGTTGGCGTGTTTGGGAGTGCTGAACGGCGCGGCGCCCGCGGGCGGGCAAAAATTCAATGAGGGGCTAGCATGATCAAGCGTAAGGAACGCAAACCCTATTGGCGGCACACCAAGTGGCAGATGTTGGCGAGCATCGTGCCGTTTTTCGCCGTGATTATCGCACTGCCGCTCTATGCGGAAAGCCTGAATAGCGAGAGGTTCCTCGGTTTTCCGTTGGGGTATTTCTTGTCTGCACACGGCATTGCGGTGATCGCCATCTTCACGGTGGCAAGCTTCGTCAATCGCCAGGACGCCGGCGATCGTTGGCACGGCGCTCACGAGGACATCTAGAGCATGTTCCGATCCTATTGACCCATTTGACCGGTTTTTCACGTCTGCTGGCCAGGCAGGCTTCACGCCGTGGTCTGACCCGGCCGCATGTGAAGCATAACGCCGCCCGGCGGGCGTGAAAAACCGGCCTGTCATGTTGAAGACGCGCCTCCGGCACGGTCGAAGACGCGCCTCCGGCACGATGGTGGGCCAAATCAGCCCATCGTCGTCGTTACGCAACTTGCCCGATACGCAAGCATCGCGCTACGTTGCGTGCCTGGCCGAGTGAACTGATTTGGTTCCATCAAATGGGTCAATATGATCGGAACATGCTCTAGCTTAGGCCGGTAGGTCCATCTCCATGTCGCTTATGTCTCGCTCTCGCCTGGTGAACCCGCGGCTTGGCACCTATTTTGGCATCTTCGTCAGCGCGCTTTCTGGGCTCGTCCTACTGCTCATCATCTTCGAGCAACTTGGCACGCCGGATGCGTCGCTGAGATGGGTCATGCTCATCGGACCATTGTTGCTTTATGCGGCCATTGCCGCTTCGGTCTTCACGAAAGATCCGATCGACTTCTTCGTTGTCGGACGGCGCGTACCGGCCGGCTATACGGGGCTTGGGATCGCCAGCTCCGCGATGGGCGCGACCGGCATTGTCGCGATGACTGGCGTGTTCTTCATCATTGGTTTTGACGCCCTTTTTATTGTCATTGGCGGGCTTGCCGGGTTCGTCTTGATGGCGGTTATGCTGGCGCCATACCTGCGCAAGTTTGGCATGTTCACGGTCCCGAGCTATCTCGGTCGCCGCTTCGACAGTCGTTCGGTGCGTATTCTATGTGCCGCCCTTATCGCTGTTCCGATGTTGCTCCTCCTTGCAGCCGAGCTGCGAATTGGGGCCTTCGTGGCCGCTTGGCTCGTCGGCCAGCCCCAGAGCCTTATGGTCGTTTTGATGACGTTTTGCGTCGTCCTTGGCCTGGTATTTGGCGGGATGCGCTCGTTTACTTGGACGAGTAGTGCACAAGCGATCGCGGCAATCCTCGCGCTCATTGTGCCTGTAGCGGTCGTTGCCGTCATGACCACCAACTTTCCCTTGCCCCAGTTGACCCATGGTCCGCTCTTGCGCGAGTTGGTGCGCAACGAGGTGATCCACGGGGTCCCCATCGTTGAGGCGTCGAGCTTCGCCTTCATGCTTCCTGGGGATGGCATGTTGCCCATGGCCAAACGCTTCGCCGAGCCATTCGGGAACGTTGGCCCTGCCGCATTTGTCGTGGCGATGTTGACCGTTGCCGCCGGCGTGGCGTCTGCGCCGTGGCTGTTGCCGCGTGTGACAATGACACCCGGCGTCTACGAGACCCGCAAATCGCTCGGTTGGGCGACCGTGTTCTTCAGTTTGGTGATGCTGACGGTCGCTTCCGTGTCAGTATTCATGCGCCACAACGTGATGGACATCGTCGCTGCTGCGGGTTCCACCACCGTACCTGGCTGGCTGCAGCAACTGACCGAACTTGGCTTTGCTCAGATCGATACGCGCTCGACAAGGCTTGTCTTCGCGAGCTTCAGCTTCTGGCGCGATACGGTATTTCTTAGTCTGCCGATTGCGGCTGGGCTACCGAACGTATTCGCCTATTTTGCTGCGGCTGGCGCCGTCGCGGCGGCTCTCGTCGCGGCGGGTGCTGTGGTGGGTGCGCTCGGCAATGTTATCGCCGAAGATGTGATCAATGGACTTTCGTGGGAGCCGCTGCCGAGCGAGCCGAGGGTCTGGGTGGCGCGCATCGCTTTTGGCGTGGTTGCCATACTTGGTGGATCGATGGCGCTAGTGGCGCCGGCAGATGCGCTGTCACTCTTGCTAACGTGCCTGGCGCTCACCGGTTCGACGCTATTTCCTGTTCTCGCGTTGTCGATCTGGTGGAAGCGTATGAATGCCTTTGGCGCCATGGCCGGACTAGCCTCGGGATTTGGCGTTGCGGTCGTTACAATGCTGGCCGGTTCGGCAATCGGCCTGGACGGCGCCCTTGCCGGTCTGTTGGGTATCCCTGCCAGCGTGCTTGGAACCATCCTCGCCAGTCTCGCCACGCCGGCTCCCACTCGTAGCGTCCTTGAACTTGTGCGCGAGATGCGCGTCCCCGGCGGCGAGGTTATCTATGACCGGGAGATGCGGCTGCTTCGACTCCAGAACCGGGATCGAAAATGAAGCCGGTGTCGCCGTCTCAACGTGCGCTGCAAGCACCGAGATAGTGAAGCATGATCTCCCGGCGGTGCGGCTGGTCGCGGTGCTCGAAGACATAGATCCCCTGCCACGTGCCAAGCGCCATACGCCCATCCTTGACGGGAATGGAAAACGAGGTCGCCGTGACTGCCGCCTTGATGTGGGCTGGCATGTCGTCGGGTCCTTCAGTGTCATGAACGTAAGGGCGATCGCGCGGCGCCAAGCGATCGAGCGCGTTGATGAGGTCTGTGTGCACGTTGGGGTCGGCGTTTTCCTGGATAAGCAGGGACGCCGACGTGTGCCGAATGAAGAGGGTCAATAGACCATCGCTTGCCGCAATTTCGCTGAGCCACGCACGCACATCTGCGGTCACGTCGGTGAGGCCTGGCCCGCGCGTTTCGACAACAAGTGTCAGAAAGAACTGACCAAGCCCAGCCCCAGACATTGATTGCCTCGTCCCGGTCATTGCATGGATAGGCGTTCTAAAGCGGCGTGCCTTCGTCGCGGCCGTGGTGCTTCTTTTCCAATTTTTCCATCCGTTCGCGCAGCTTGCTCAGCATGCCTTCCAGATAGTCGAAGGCTCGATCCACGTCCTTCTCAGACGGCAACTCGAACGTGGTGGTTGGCCCGGCCTCATCGGGCGGTTCGGGACCGATCCCCAAAGTTTCTTCTAAATCGTCAACCTGTTTGCGCAGCGACTTGTTCTCGGCCCGGAGCTTATCGATCTCGTTCTGGAGTTCGTGCTGACTGTCGGCCATGGGCTTGCAGGCCCATACACCATCGTCGCGTGTGCACTGCGTCATGGCGCCGGTTTGCTTGTCGAGCCGCACGAAGCCGTTCTCTGCTGGAGACATCGTATACCGCTCGCTCTTGGTATCGGACATTGCAATCTGCCCGGACATTAGGACGAGAGCGAAGAGTGCCAAGACCCATCTCGATGTGCGCACGATGTCCTCCTGTTGCGATGCCAAGCTGGGCTGCATAGGGCCCATTTTTCGCGAGTCTAGCCGCCAACTATGGCGAAAACCGCCGTCGCTGTACGGCCTGATCTGGTCGCTCGCGCGCACTCTCTGTCCCGGAATGGTGCATTTAATGCCTCCGCTTAACGGAACGTTTACCGCGACTCGACGATTCTTAGTCTGAACATTCGTGACTATGTGCGGCGTTCGAAGATACCGCACTCGGCCTGGCATCAGCAACGCGGACTATGTGTGTCCGGAATTTGCCGCTGCGCAAAACCAGGAGCGACGGAAGAGCAACCGCTTCGGTGCGCCAAAGGAACCAAATGCCGATGACACCCCCCAACGAGCGGCCCAGCGCGCATGCAGACGCGGCCACCTCCCAAGATGAGCAGGCGACCTACCTCCTTCGCATGCACGAACGGCTTGCCGAATTGAGCACTGAAGCTGGCTCCATTCGCGCGCAGCTCCCCCATGACTACGAGCAGGACGTGGAAAGCATCCAACAGCAAATGGAATTCCTCGGCGATCGTTTGGGCGAGCTGAATGCAGGATCGGCTGCCATCGACGACGCGGCGGAGGAAACGCTCGACACTGGTTGGGCGGCATATCGCGATATGACGAATGAGAACGCCGGCGTGATGGCCGGTCAAGAGAATAGGGTCAGCCGGACAGAGATGAAGTTCGAGCAGTACGATGTGACTGCATCGAGCAACACCCTCGAACCGGCTGACCTATGGGACGAGGCCTCCGTCGCGGAGCTAGTTCGGCTCTATGACTCGGGCGAGGCCCGCCTCGGGGCAGGCCCGTTGGCGAACGGTGCCGCAGAGCCGCAACAAGCAGCTGCCCCTGAGGCTTCGTCGCCGTCATGGTCTACAGCAAACAAACAGGGCGGCAGCGCATCGATCGAGCCGGCATGGCTCGAGCAACGGTTTGCTGATATCGCGCAGCGCATCGAACAGTCGCTAGACGAGATTCGCCCCGAAAGCTCCCTTCTGATGCTGGGCCATCGCTTTGAGCAGCTCGAGGAGCGCATGATTTCTGCGCTCGATGGGGTTGCCACTCGCGCCGATATTGAGGAGTTGCGCCACGCCGAGGTGCAGGTCGAGGAAATTGGCGCCCAGCTTGGTCAGTTCCGGGCTCAGCTATCCCGGCTCGATACCATCGATGCCCACCTTGGAACGCTGACGCAACAGCTCTCCGAAGAGAAGATAACGGCACTGCTCAGCAACGCATCTTCACCGGCCATTGATCCCGCACGTTTTGACGCCGTTGACGCTCAACTCGCATCGATCGCCGAGAAGCTCTCCGAAGAGCGGTTCAGCGAGCTGATGGCACGCCCCGCGACGCCGATGCCCGACGTTGAGGATCTGGCGGCCTCTGTTGCGGAACATGTGGCTGAGCGGTTTGCCAACCACGAGCGCTGGGAAACACATTCACGCGATCTCGGCGAGGTTCGCGGCTTGGTCGAGAACCTCATGACCGAGCGCCGCATTAACGACGAGAACAATGCGAGCATGCTGGAGACGATGCAGCAGGGAATCATCCCCGTTCTCGAGCGCATCGAGGGCTCGGAGATTACGCAACCGTCCGCACCCCCGACAATGGCGTCGTCAGAGCCAGCGCCGGACGAGGCCGAGCCGGCACAGGTCGGCTTGCACACTGATAACGATGATATGCCTTCGCACGTGCCGGTGGCGCGCCAGAACCGGGCCTGCTATGGCCGCGGAGCCAATGACGTCATCCGAGATTGAAACGCAGCCATCATCGTACGAATCGCTGACGCATCTGCAGCCCGAGCCTGCAATGGAGGCGGAGGTTGCCACGTCATCATCGAGTGAGACGCAAGAATCGACATTTGTTTCGCTGACACATCCGCAGCCTGAGCCCGAGTCCGAGTCCGAGTCCGAGTCCGAGTCCTCCCAAGGCGAGGCGTTGGCAGACTTGAACGACGAAATGATGTACGAGCCGCCGCCATTCTTGCGGTCTGAAGACAGGCCGTCCGATGCCGCGCCCGCAAATGGTAGCCAGGATGAGCCATACACATCCCAGTGGTCGCCGCCGGTTTCTGAGGGATCGCCTCTCGCTTCAAGTGCATTCTTTGGCGACACGAGCGTGTCTGAACTCGGTGCCGAGAGCCAGGAGATCGGGTCAAGTAATCCGGCTCCACTTTCAATTGATCAAATGCGCCAGAAGTTCATCGCCGAAGCGCACCAGGCAAAACTAAGAGCGGAGAGCGAGCAAGAGGGCATGGCTGGATCGGAAAATCCGATCGCCGCAAATAATGCTGGCCAGACAGCCAAGACGAAACAGGCTTCTAGCAAGCTGGGTGGCACGACGACGCCCTCCGCTAGCACGTCCAGCCGTGTTGTTTTGGTCGGCGTATTGGTGCTGTTGATTATTGTGTCGACAATATTTTTCCTAAGGCCGCAGTCGTCCCCGGATACAGTTGGGGTTCCTGCGCCGGCTGCCGTTCACTCCATTCCTGATCCTCGAGGCGAGGCAGGGTCTGGTAAGGGGCTTGCTCCCAAGCAGACCAACAAGTTGCTTCCAGGTGCCGGCCAGAAGGGCAAGGCTGACAAGGATGCTGGGGATCAGGCCCCATATGCCAGCCCCGGCCGTGTCGATACGGCCTCTATTCCACACGGCATCATGCTGGTGGAACACCGCGAACCAAATACACACGAGATCGAAAGGGTCCAACAGGCCCAGGGCATGGCCTTTCTGTCGAACCAGCTTGGCAAGGCTGCGGCCAACGTAACGCCCGCTTCGCTGATGCAGGAGTATATCCTGGCGCAGCACCCAGGCCCCAACCGGCCCAACAGCCAGGCACTCACGGGTGTCGGAAATTCTCTCAAGCTACCTCCGGTCACAATCGGTCCCTTCTCGCTGCGCCTAGCAGCCGCTCAGGGGGTTGCGTCTGCCCAGTTCGAGGTGGCGGCGCGGCTCGCCAAAGGCGATGTCACGGAACAGAATCTCAACGCGGCGTCACGTTGGTATCAGCGCTCGGCGAGCCAAGGCTTCGCCATGGCCCAATATCGCCTTGGTACGTTTTACGAGCGCGGGCTTGGCGTTAAGGCCGATCTGGCGCGCGCCCAGATTTGGTACCGCCGGGCGGCACAGCAGGGCAACCTGAAGGCCATGCACAACCTGGCGGTGCTGAGCGCTGATGGAAACGGGCGCACGGCGGACTATACGGCGGCGGTACAATGGTTCTTGCAGGCCGCCGCGCGCGGCCTCACCGACAGCCAGTACAATCTCGCCATGCTTTACGAGAGCGGATTGGGCATCCCGCACGACATGAAGCAGGCCTACAAATGGTTGGTGCTGGCCTCCAAGTCAGGTGATGTGGAAGCTAAACGTCACCTCAAGATTCTGAGTGCACAGCTGAACAAGACGGATCGCGCTGAAGCCGAAAAGCTGGCACGCAGCTGGCGCGCGAAAGCGTCCGATCCCATGGTGAATGACGCGCGGGTCGCCGGTCGGGCCTGGCAGCGCAGCGCGCAAAGGGCCGCGCGCGGCTGATCAACACGATCGGTTGCAATAGCGCCGCGAGCCGTCCGAATTCCGGCTCGCGGCGTCTCATTTCCGCAAAGCGCACAATTGCGTTGACGCTGACAGGCCTCTTGCCTTGACACGATATGCGATGTCGGAGCATTCGTGAGGATGAAGGTCGCTCGGGGGTTCACGTCTGAGGCCTTCGCCTTGCTGCCAGTTGCGCACCTGCGCAATGATCCAGCCTCATCAGGGGATGCTGCCCGTGTCCTTCGACGGGGCGCGGCGGCGGCTCGATTGTCCTTCATTCGGCCCCGGTCACGTCGCGGGTGCATGCTTTGGCCTCATGACGTGGGTGCGCTCCAAGGTCGGTGCTGAGCGAGAACGATGAACATCTACCTGCCCATTGCCGAGATGTCCGTTAGCGTGGCGCTCTTCTTGGGATTGGGTTGGGCCGTAGGCTTCCTTTCGGGCCTTTTCGGCGTGGGTGGCGGCTTTCTTCTGACGCCTTTGCTGATCTTTATGGGCATTCCCTCCGCCGTCGCTGTCGGCACTGGGTCGATGCATATCGTGGCGTCATCGGTTTCGGGCGCAATCGCGCAGTACCAGCGCAATAACGTCGATATCAAGATGGGATTTGTGCTGGTTGCCGGTGGTGTGTTCGGATCGACGATCGGTGTGGGGATCGTCAGAATCCTGCGCGATATTGGCCAATTCGATCTCTTTGTGGCGCTGAGCTACGTCACGTTCCTGGGCGCGGTCGGCGCCCTAATGATGATCGAGAGCGTCGGCACCATTCGCAAAGCGCGCTCAGGCCAGCCGATCTCGACGCGCAAAACGGGGCAGCACAGCTGGGTGCACGGTCTGCCCTTCAAGATGCGCTTCCACCGTTCCAAGCTCTACATCAGCGTCGTGCCGCCCGCGCTGATTGGGGCGTTCGTTGGCTTCATGGCCGCCGTGATGGGCATCGGCGGTGGTTTCGTGATGGTGCCTGCGATGATCTATCTGCTCAGGGTCCCGACCAATGTCGTCGTTGGCACTTCGCTGTTCCAGATCGTGTTCGTGATGGCGGTCACCACGGTGCTGCAAGCGGTCCAGAACCAGACGGTCGACGTCGTGTTGGCCTTGCTGCTGATTATCGGAGGCGTTATCGGCGCGCAACTTGGCGCTGCAGCGGGCGGACGCCTCAAGGGTGAACAGCTACGCTTCCTGCTGGCGGCTCTCGTCATACTTATGTGCTTGCGGATCGGTTGGGATCTCGTAGCACGCCCTGACGAGCTCTATTCGATCACTCCGATACTTGGAGTTGCGAAATGAGGACCAAAGGCATCATGATTGGCGTGACGCGCATGGCAGCGTGCCTGTGCGCGCTTGTCGTCGTCTCGTCAACGGCCCCGAAGGTCGGGTCGTTGGGGGGAGAGGCACACGCGGGCCCCGCTCGCGTTGACGAGAGAAGAACAAAGGCACCTACCAAGAAACAGATGGGGCCGCCTAGGCCGTCCGGCACGCGCCGTCCAGAGATCAAGGCGCAAGCCCCCCAGGCGGGACCGGTCGAGAGGATTGAAGCCGACGTATCGACCCGCAGCGTTGAGGTGACAACCGCCTTCACCGGCCACGAGATCCTCGTTTTCGGCTCCATCGACAACAGCCAGCAGCCTGGCGACGAAAGCGGCTACTACAACATCGTCGTTGTGGTGGAGGGCACGCCGGAGCCGACCGTAGTGCGGCGCAAGAGCGATGTCGGTGGACTTTGGATTAACACGTCGTCCGTAATCTTCGCCTCGGTGCCAAGTTACTACGCCATTGCGTCCACGCGTCCCATCGATGAAATCGCAGGCCCGAATGTACTCGACAAGCATGCGATCGGGTTCGCACACATCAAGATGACGCCCGTGCCCAGTTACCAGTGGAGCTTTGGCGAGGGGGCGCTTGCCGCGTTCAAGGCCGCTGTAATCCGACTCAAGCGGCAAGAAGGCCTCTACATCATGGAGGCGAGAGACGGTGTCACGTTCATCGGGCGTAGCCTGTTTCGCAGCACCATTTCGCTGCCGGCCAATGTGCCGGTCGGGCCGCTGGTCGCGCGCGTATTTCTCTTTCGAGATGGTAAGGTGATCAGTGCTCACATTGCGCGGGTGACGCTGGAGCGCGCTGGGCTGGAGCGGCTACTGCACAACTTCGCATTCCGCTATCCGTTTTTCTACGGCGTATTCGCGGTTTTGCTGGCCGTGTTGTCAGGACTTCTCGCCTCGGCGTACTTCCGCCGCGGGGTGCGCTGATCCCTATTAGTCTTCCTTGAGCAAGCGCGTGGCCATGGGATAGAGCCCCTCCTGTCCGAGCATCCACACGCGCAATCCATCGTTGCCGAACAGCGGCTCGAATGGTTCGGCCAGAATGTTGAGGCCGCCCGCGTAGGTGGCGAATGCCGGTAGTATCAGGCGCGTCCCATTGCCGACAAAGCATGGGCGCCGGATCGAGTATCCGTGCAGGCAGAGCTTCGCCGCCGGGTGCATGTGCCCGGCGATCTCGTGAGTCACGCGCCCCGGGCGCGGCTCGTGACGCAATAAGATCCCTTCGACCTCGATATCGCCGGTGACGTGACCGCCAAGGCGCTCACCGATTGAAGGGTCGTGGTTTCCGGTTACCCAGATCCACTCGCGATTTTCCTGCATAATCTTGAGCATCTGTAGCTCTTCGGCGCCGATGCGCTCACAGGCTTCTTCTTCGTGCAGGCTGTCGCCGAGGCAGATGACGGTGGCCGCATCGTAGCGGTCCAAGGCCTCGGCCAAACGCCGAAGCGTTTCGCGCGTATCATAAGGCGGTATCAGCTGGCCGCGGCGGGCCAAGCTTGAGCCCTTCTCCAAATGAAGATCCGCGACGATCAGCGCATCCTCGGCTGGCCAATAAAGCGCACCGGTCATATCCGCGCGGAAGATCTTGCCGCAGACTGAGATCAACTGCTCTTGAAAGTCGTCGAAGTCGAGACGCTCCGGCTTCAAGTCGAGCATGATGGCTCCCCTCCAGTCGCCGCGCCAATGAGTGCTTGAGCGGCGTCACGCAATAACTCTTCGCGCGCCGAACTAGCCACCGCCTCTTGGCCGATCTCCAAAAGGATCGGAACGGAGAGTGGCGATACACAGTCAAGAGCTTGATGCCTGATTCGACCGTCGATGCGGTGGAGAAAATCGCCCAACCGTCCGATGTCCAACAGCCCTGTGGCAGCATCGGCCCAGGCCGCTTCAAGCAGGATGTGGTGAGGCTCGTGCCGGCGCAAGACGTCATAGACAAGGCTTTCAGCGGCGAGATGTAGAGCGTGTGGAGGCCGGCGCCCTTCTTGGCGCGGGCGCGGTGGGCGAGGCTCACCAGGCTTGGCAAGAATCCAGCAAGCGTCTTTCCCGCTCCTGTGGGAGCGATCAGCAGCGCGGGGCGGCGTTCGCTAGCGGCTTTGAGAAGCGCTAGCTGATGATCTCTCGGTATCCACCCGCGCGATGCGAACCACTGTTCAAATACCGCAGGCAGCGTGGGTGCATCTTGCGCGACGGCGGGCTTACGGCGCGTACCCTTTGATGAACGTGTTGCCTCGTTGTGTCCCTCATGTTGCCGGCCTCATTGCCGTGGGTCTCTTGGGTCGAAACTGGCCCGCGACTATGTTATGGGCCGGTTGCCAAGTGGTCGGCCGTCAACTGATCCGATAATGACGCCTTTGCTAAGGAGCACTAAGTCGATGGACCGCAATACGTTTCTGGGCGGAAGCCTCCTTGGGGTGATTATAAGGCTTGTTCTGCTTTCGATCGTGGTCGGCGTCATCTTGTCTGCGCTGGGCATTACTCCGCGCAATTTCTTTTACCAGATCGAGGTGCTGCTGCGGCGGATCTACGATTTGGGCTTCGAAACCTTCGACTGGGTGCTGGGGTACCTGCTGCTCGGTGCGATGGTGGTCGTGCCGATTTGGCTCATCGCAAGGCTGATCAACGCGATGCGGCGTTCAAAAGATCCAGACTGACGCCGCTGCCGCTAGAGCAAGATCGTTCTTGATGGAATCGCTCACCAAGCCCAGAAGGTTCCCGGCAAGAACGTGAATCTTGCTCTAGGGTCTAGACCCTAAATCAAAAGTGTAGAGACTGATTCACGTTTCACTTGGAACGCTTGAGTGCGTCCAAGTGAAACGATCAGGCTCTAGGCGTCGAGCGGCTTTGTTGCCCACGCCTGCGCCTGCTTTCCAATAAGATCGCTGATCGCAAATACGCCTTCCCGACGTACAGCTTGAGTCAAGTGGTCCTTGATGCGCTGTATGAGACCCGGCCCTTCATAGATCAGCCCCGTGTAGAGCTGAACAAGCGTCGCACCTGCCTCGATTTTTGCAAGTGCGGTCTCACCGCTATCGATGCCACCGATGCCGATCAGGGGGATTTTGCCGCCGGTCGCCTCATACACCTTAGCCAACATGACCGTTGACCGGTGGAAGAGCGGTCGCCCTGATAAACCGCCGGTTTCGCGCGCGGCGGGGTCGCGCAGCCCCTTGCGTGTGAGCGTCGTGTTCGATACGGCAATGCCGTCGACACTGTGAGACATGAGGCACGCGACGATCGCTCCCAAATCTTCCTCGGCAATGTCGGGAGAGAGCTTCACGACAATGGGCCGCTTGGGCTTGCCCGCCGCGACGAGGGCCGCGCGCGCGTTCATCACACGTTCCAGAAGTTCGTTGAGCGCTTCGGGTGCCTGCAGATCGCGCAAACCAGGCGTGTTTGGCGATGAAATATTGACGGCGAAGTAGCTGGCCACCTCGCTAAAGGTCTCAATCCCCTTCACAAAGTCGGCGATACGATCTTGCGTATCCTTGTTGGCGCCGATGTTGACGCCGACCACGCCACCGGGCTGGCGCTTCTGCAGGCGCGCCAGGGCGGCCTGGTGACCGCCATTGTTGAACCCCAGCCGGTTGATCAAGGCGCGGTCCTGCACCAGGCGAAAGACCCGTTTGGCCGGATTTCCGGGCTGCGCCACGGGCGTGAGCGAGCCGATCTCAGCAAATCCGCAACCCAGGGCGAGAAGTGCGTCGGGTACGCGCCCGTCTTTGTCGAATCCGGCGGCGACGCCTACGGGATTGGGCAGCGTCAGCTTGGCGAAAGTCAGCGTCAACGCGGGATGGTCTGGTCCGCCAGCGCGAGGGAAGATCCCACGCTCCAATGTTCGCAGCGTGACTTCGTGCGCCTCTTCGGGTGGAAGCAGGGTCAAGAACCGCGGCGCGAGGTCGAATAAGCCTCTCAACATTAAGCAATATCCTCTGGGACGACGGGCGATCCCTTTGCATCCAGTTTCAGTAAGCGTACAGCGCGCGCAGCCGCCGTTGGGAGTGGCGCGTAAAGGTGTGGAAAAATATCGCCTCCACGTGAGCCTTCCCATCGAAGATCGTCGCCGAGGGTGTCCGCGTCGAATGCGATCAGCAAAAGATCTACTTGGTCTTTGAAGTGTTTAGCGAGCGTCCCAGCAAGCTGGCGCTGGGTGGACAGATGGATGAAGCCATCCCTGCGGTCATCCTGCGAACCGGGAAACATTCCCCGCTCGCAGGCCACATCCCACGCGGCGCGTGTTGCAATTTTGAAGACAAGTTGAGCGTTGTCGGTATTTGTACTCATGGGGTCTCCGGGTGAGATGCGGCCACAACTTTTTGTGGCTTCTCGCACAGCACCGGAATAATTTGCCTCAACGCGCGGCGGCGGTGTCTCATTTCGTCAACACCGCATGAGATTTGTTCCAAAGCACGTGACCTTTATTGCCTCAACGTGTCTGTCGCGATCAGTTTAGTCATGGTAGCTTCACGTGTCGGGGTCCGGCGACGCATTCGCGTATCACATGTCAAGTATAGAACCACGAAGAAGATCAATGTTTTCTGTTCTACCAACAGCGTCCCTCACCGTCCTCGACCTCTGTTCCACGCCCTTTCACTACGCGGTCCCGTGCTACCAGAGGCCCTATTCCTGGCCCAGCACGGAAGCTGGTCAGCTGCTTGAAGATACCCACGCGGCGGCAGGGCTCGGTGGCGATGGGGCTCCAGCCGAGCCAGATTACTTTATCGGGACAATCATTTTGCTCGATCCCGCCGGTGGAGACCTGCCTAAGGTCAAGGAAAAAGAGCCGCGCCTGTTTGAGGTTATCGATGGTCAGCAGCGCCTCATCACGCTCGCGATTATGGCCGCGGTGCTACGGGATCTGGGAACCGATAAGTGGCGGTGGGGCGGGCGTAGGCTCGACCAGTTGATCAGCGCCGATGCCACAGCCGTGAAGTCGAAAACGGCACGTTTCCGCATCGAGTTGCGAAATCACGAGCAGCGGTTTTTCCAGGATTATGTGCAAGCACCAAGTAGCTGCGGGGCAATGCCAGCGCACGAGGCTGAGAACGAGGCCGAGGCGCGCTTGTTTGCAGTGCGTGAGCACTTCATTTCTGAGCTTGCCGCCTTCAGTGATGCAGATCGGCGCCGCTTGGCCGATTTCCTGTGCGTCAAGTGTCACTTCGTCGTCGTGCTATCGCGAGACATCGACCGTGCCCACCATTTTTTTACGGTGCTAAACGGGCGTGGCAGGAGCCTGCAGCGCAACGATATTCTAAAGGCGGAGTTATTGAAGGGCGTGCCCCCTGAGCGCGCCAATAGCGCCTTGGCGCAATGGGAAAGCGCCGCCACCAAGTTGGGGCCGGCTTTCGAGACATTCTTCAGCCACTTGTTCAACATCTATGGGCACAATGAATCCAAGATCATTACCGGCATTCGCCGTTTGGTGCGAGAGACCGGTGGGACAGAGCCGTTCCTGAAATCAATTGTAACGCCGCTGGCGCACTCCTATCACTTGCTCCGCAACGCCGACGATTTGGAACTGCCGATCGACGCGGAGGCGCGCCGCTACCTCGTTTATCTAGGGCGGCTTCCCGAAGGTGACTGGGCGCCCGCCGGAATTCTTGCGTTGCAGCAGTATCAGGAGGATCCCGCGCGCGCGACGCTGCTGCTCAAGGAAATTGATCGTCTCGCGCACTTGCTGCGGCTGCTATGCAACGGCAAGGGGAAACGCATGCGCCGTTTTGCTGCCGTTATCAATCAGATCAAATCGCACGAGCCAATTGTGCCCGGCGAGGGCGCGTTCCAACTGACACGCGATGAGGTGCGCAGCATCAGCTACCACCTGCGCACACTTTATCGGCGTGACCAACAGGTCTGCAAATTGCTGCTGTTGCGTCTCAACGACGAGATCGCCCGGAATACTACAATGCTCAATCCTGGCGACTACAGCGTTGAGCACGTGCTCCCACAACGCCCCGGTGCGAATAGCGAATGGCGTCGCTGGTACGCCGATGCCGAGGAGCGCGAAGCCTGCACCGAGAGCCTCGGCAATCTCGTGGTCGTGACGCAGCGGCAAAACGATCGCGCGCGTAACCAAGACTTCTCCCGCAAGCGTGAGATATACCGCGGCACGCCTGACGATTCTCCCATGCTCGCCGTCACCCGCGAGGTGGCCGACGCCAACATTTGGCGTTCGCAGGAAGTCCGCGCACGCGAGGCCCAGCTCTTGAGTATCATCCGCGAAATCTGGGGGGTCGACGTCGTGGGGATGCGACCGCAGGCAAGGGGCGCCGCGTAAGCTTTGGCTCGAGCAATCACGCCGCCTTTACGAGCTCGCCTTTCAGCGCCTTATCGATTAGCGCACGCGTTTCGTCGACGCCGTAAAGTTCGATGAACCCACCGAAGCGTGGCCCCTGGGACTGGCCAAGTAAAACTTCATAAATGGCCTTGAACCAGTCGCGCAGGTTCTCAGCAAATCCGTTCGCCTTACCGGTCTCATAAACGATGGCCTGCAATTCCTGTGCGGTAGCACCTGGCTTGGCTTTGGCCAGTTCGACATTGAGGGCTTGAAGTGCGACGCGCTCGGTGTCCGTCGGCGCGCGAAACGTCTTAGCCGGTTCGACAAGATCGGCGTAGTAGCGGAGCGCATAGCCGACGTGCTTGTCGAGGACGGGAAACTTTTCGGGACTGGCACCGGGTGCAAGGCGGCGAATGAATCCCCACAGTACGTCTGCATCGTGCGCATTCGAGGCTGAGACGAGGTTCAAGAGCAACCCGAACGTGATCGGCATATCGACAGCCGGCGGGTTGCCTGCGTGAATATGCCAAACGGGGCTGTCGAGCTTCTGCTTAGACTCTTGCGAGGTGTAAGAAGTCGCAAACTGCACATACTCGTCGACGGCACGGGGGATGACGTCGAAAAAGAGCCGCTTGGCAGAGCGTGGCTTCTGGAACATGAACAGTGACAGGCTTTCAGGCGAGGCATACGAAAGCCACTCCTCAACGGAGAGGCCATTGCCTTTCGACTTGGAGATCTTCTCGCCTTTATCATCAAGAAACAGCTCGTAGCTGAAGCCTTCCGGTGGCGTCCCGCCGAGCGCACGGCAAATCTTCGACGCCGCGGCCGGCACCCTAGAGCAAGATCGTCCTTGATGGAATCGCTCAAGCCAACGCTTGAAGGACCTGGATGTTGTCTCTCAGTGCGCCTCACTCCCCTCAGATGATACAGGCATGCACTAAAACCCAGTCGATCTAGATGTGTCGCTCTCATCGCGAGCTCTGGAAAATCTGCGTAAATGGTACAGAAGAGACCTGAGGTTTTATGAATGGGTGCGGTCTGGCCGTGATCAAGCAGCGCTGGTGCCTGACCTGAGCGGCCTTCCCGCATGTCCGGTGAAGAACGCATGGAAATCCGTGCTCAGCCAGTTCGAATTGAATCCGAATGGCGCATCGGCCCCGACAATCCAGAAGGGATCACCTGTTGCGGAAACGCTGGGTCCGGCACTCATGCCGGCGCCGGTGGCGACCCGGAGATACCGTTGGGCATCGTTGACGGGAAGCGGAGCGAAAATGCCATCGTCCGTAGACGGGAACCCAAACGGGCGCAGGAACGGGCGTCACCACACTGTAAGGACCGACGCCATCACCGTACTCCCAGTCGCCACCGGCGTAAGCAGTCGCCATTATTCCGGCGTTGAGTGCGAGAGCAAGTGCGAGGCTCGAAAGCATCCGTCTCATGTATCAATCCCTCGATTGGAGGCGAGCGACTTTGGGCCTCGCCCGATCGTTCCAAATCTGCTTCGGCAGCCCGCCTTGATGGAGGGGACGCGGGCCTTCGCCATCTCGGATGGCTTCGGGCCGAACGCGCCTGCCAGACGCTTAAGCGAACCAGAGAATCGAACTGGAAAACACGAGAGTCGCGATAAACGCTCGGCGGCTTGGGTCGTCGAGCACGGTATCGCTGCGCTCCGCCTTGGCAACAGCGCGATCAAGCGCGCTGATTGATTCCCGCTTTTCTTCTAATAAAGGTGCCGTTTGAGTTTCAGGGGCGCCAATTCCACTACTCTTGTCATCGGGCACTCCTTAGAAAATCACGGCATCAAGCTCCAAAACAAGCGCCTCTTCACCGCTGACGAATCTCGCCGCCGTTCGTCGTGGACAAGCTGAGTAGTTACACCTCCAACGTTAAAAAAGTCCGAACTGTAGGATTAGCCTTTTTTGCTTCAGTGTTGGGAGTCTGGTGCTCTAGCAAGGGCGGCCTCGGCTTCTTGCCGTCATGCGAATCAACTCAAGTAAAGCGTACCGTGACCTTGAGATACGCTGCAACGATTCATTGCGCATCTTGCAATTGTGCCGGTTATAACGACGACACAACGCAGAAGCTT
>PVMK01179843.1_pt1 | contig 21551 bp, 18 predicted proteins | sample 1853481 | NCBI WGS metagenome assembly PVMK01 (sample SAMN08533507, study PRJNA380276) | Marine sediment metagenome, whole genome shotgun sequencing project.
TCGCAGGCCTGGAATTTGCCGGCAAATCAAAACTGGAAGACGAGTCACGGCACCCCATTGTCGAGCACAAATATGATCCCGCCCCTGTCTATGGCGCAACATTCGAGTTTCGTTTCGGAAATTGAGTTGCTAGACCGAAATCCCGGATCGATTGAACGGGAGTTCCCGAATGCGCGTGCCCGTTGCTGCGAAGATCGCATTCGCAATGGCTGGCGTAGCCGGTGCAATGGGCGGTTCACCCAGACCCATCGGCGGAAAATCGCTCTGAATGAAATGACATTCGATTTCAGGAGACTGATCGATCCTGAGGAGTTCGTAATCTGAGAAATTGCTTTGTTCGGTGGCTCCATCGGCAAATGTGATTTCCAGCTGGGCGGTGCTGAGCGCATCGACCACGCAGCCTTCCACCTGGTTCCTGGCGCCGCTCAGGTTGATGACCGGGCCGATATCGATACCGGACCAGACTTTTTCGACCTGAATCTTTGAACCCTTGGCGACTACTTCTGCCACGTGCGAGACGAATCCGCCGTGGTCGTAGTGGAACGCCATTCCCAGGCCGCGATTGGCGGCCAGCTTGCGTCCCCAGCCGGCTTTTTCCGCAGCGACTCTGAGCGTACCGCTGGTTCTTTCCAGGTTCAGCGGTGGCTTGCCGTAGGACCTGGAAAGCAGGTCCAGGCGGAATTCCAGTTGATCACGCCCTGCGGCCAGTGCAAGCTCGTCAAAGAAACTCTGATAAGCCCAGCAATAGGCAGAATGCCCGGGTGACCGCCACGGGCCGGTGGGTACATTGGCTTCGATGACAGACTGCCTCAAGCGGAAATTCTGAACCAGTCCGGCCGGGTAATGATCAGGCGACAGGCCGGCGCCGGAGATGGTTTCTCCATTTTTTCCGAAGGTAATGAAGTGATGGTCGAATGCAGTCATCCTGCCATTGCCATCGATCCCCGCCTGGAAGTGGTGCCAGGCTGCCGGTCGATAGAAATCGTGGCGCATGTCATCTTCACGGGTCCATTGCAGTTGTACCGGGCGGCCCACTTCACGGGCGATCCAGGCAGCTTCCACCATGAAGTCATTCCTCAGACGGCGGCCGAACCCGCCACCAATCCGGGTCAGGTTTACATGAATTCTGTCCTCGGGAATTCCCAGGGTCCCGGATACCAGGCTGCGCCCTGATTTCGGGTTTTGTGAAGGCGCCCAAAGCTCCATTCTCCCCGATTCGTGGTACCGGGCCGTGCAGTTCTGAGGCTCCATGTTGGCGTGGGAAACGAAGGGGTAGTAGTAACTGGATTCGATGACCTTGTCAGCGGAATCTAATGCTTGTTCGACATTGCCGTCCGCGCGAAGGGTTTCGCCCTGCTCCTTGCTCAGGACCTGCGCACGGGCATTGAAATCCGCCGTGGAATCCGCATGGCTGGTGTCCCAGTCTGCCTGCAATTGAATGCGGGCCGAGTTGGCCTCCCACCAGCTTTTCGCAACGATCGCGACACCGGGCATGAGGCCATTGAGATTTTCAGTACCTTTAATCACGAAGGCATGTGTGACGCCCGGTAGTTTTCTGATTTTCTCCACGTTGGCGCTGCGAACTTTACCACCGAAAACCGGGCATTTTTCAAATACCGCATAGAGCATCCCATCGAGTCGCGTATCACAGCCGAACAAAGGCTGGCCGGTGACGATCTTTGGATTGTCTACACCGGGAACGAAGGTTCCCAGTAGTTTGAAATCTTCGGGGCGGCTCTTGAGTTTCAGTTCAGAGACATCGGGAACCGGCAGTTTTGCTGCTATGTCCAGCAGAGTCTGGTAGGCGGCAGACTTCCCGGACGGCTTGTGCACGATTGTTCCACTTGCGGCGCTGCATTCGGCTGCCGATACGCCCCACTTGCCGGCCGCAGCGGCGGTCAGGAGGTGAAGTGCCCCGGTGCCGGCTATGCGCAGGTCATCCCAGCCGTCAGGTGTCCCGCGGCTGCCGCCCACGACCTGGCGGCCGTAGCGGTCGTCCAGCGGCGCCTGTTCGACGTTTACGTCACGCCAGTCAACTTCCAGGCACTCCGCGACGACCATCGGGAAAGCGGTTTTCACGCCCTGGCCCGCTTCCGGGTTCTTGCTCACGATAGTGATCTTGCCGTTGCGATCGATGCGAACGTACAGGTTGGGTATCCAGGTACTTCCGTCGAGTTCGTTGGCCAATGCTGCACTGGCCCAATTAACGCCTATCATCAGCGCGCCCGATGCCATCATTGAGACTTTCAGGAACGCGCGGCGATCCATTCCGGTTTTTTGATCGAGGACCTTCATGACTCAACTCCTGCTTTGGCTGCATATTGCGCAGCGAGCTTGATCGCCTTACGAATTCTGGGGTAGGTGCCGCAGCGGCAGAGGTTGCCGTACATGGCCTCGTCAATGTCCTTGTCGCTGGGATTGGAATTCTGTTTGAGCAATGCGGCGGCGGTGAGAATCTGGCCGCCCTGGCAATAGCCGCATTGGGGGACATCCACGTCATTCCATGCTTTTTGCACCGGATGATCCCCATTGGGCGCCAGGCCCTCAATGGTCGTAATTTCCATACCAGCCATGCCGGCGGCCGGTATGACGCATGACTGCGTCGGCACACCATCGATGAGGACAATACAACTGCCGCATACACCGATTCCGCAGCTATACTTGGTACCGACCAGGTTTAAGGTGTCCCGGAGCGCCCATAGCAGGGGCATGTCAGGCGGAACATCCAGCAGGTGACTTTCGCCATTGATCTTCAGGGTGACTTTGCTCATGATTCTTCCTCCAGGCTCATATCCTAGCGCACCGTAGGTGACGTAGATTGACCAGAGTCATTGAACGATATGCAAAACCAAAAAACAGATACCAATGAAGAAAACAACGCGAAGAAACTTTTGGATCATTTTATTTGCAGCGCTGCTTGTCACTGCCGGGTTCTATTTGACCCGGGGGAATGAAGGTTCCGCTTCAAAGACACCACAAATCGAGACCGTCGCCATCGACCGGGGGGATATCGAACGGGCGGTGGCAACCTCCGGTGCGGTACGCCCGTTGATCACTGTTGAAGTGGGCTCGCAACTTTCCGGCCAGGTCGCGGAACTTTACGCTGATTTCAATTCCCCGGTCGAGAAAGGGCAAATCATTGCCCTGATCGATCCACAATCATTCACATCCCGGGTTTTACAGAACCGGGCTGAGATGGAAGTCGCTACCGCCAATGTGACCGTACAGCGGGCTAATATCGAGCGGGCGGAAGCCAACCTGCGCAAGGCTCGCCTGGAGTACGAGCGGTCTGAACCACTGGCGAAAACCGGAACCTTGTCTGCTTCGGAGTTCGATACCGCAACTGCCAGTTACGATTCCGCCACGGCGGACCTGACAATGGCACGGGCGCAACTGGACAATGCTCTGGCCGCATTGCAGCAACGTCAGGCCTTACTCGAGTCCGCTGAAATCGATCTCGAGCGCACAAAAATACGTTCACCAATCGATGGCATCGTAATTGAAAGGGCTATTGACCAGGGGCAGACCGTGGCGGCCAGCCTGTCCTCACCGATACTTTTTTATATCGCACAGGACCTGAGCGAAATCCAGATCGAAGCCAACGTGGATGAAGCCGATATCGGGAATGTCAGGGCAGGCAATGCCGCCACATTTACCGTCGACGCCTATCCTGAACTCGATTTTTTCGGGCAGGTCGACCAGGTCAGACTGGCGCCGAACGAAGAGAACAACGTGGTGACTTATACCGTGATCATCACGGCCGGCAATCCCGACATGAAGTTGCTGCCGGGCATGACAGCTATCGTCGATATTGTGACCGGCAGGAGCGAGGATGTTTTGCGGGTATCCAATGAGGCCCTCCGTTTCAAGCCCCCGACCGGCTCAGAACTGGCCAAACTCGATGCCCGGTCCAGTCAGAAGGGCTCGAGGCCGGGTCCAGGCGATGAAGAATCCCGTTCCGGCACAATCTGGATTCAAAGCGACGATGGCATGCTGGCCCCGGTTCTGGTCCGCCTGGGTCTCAGCGATGACACCCACACCCAGATCATTGGACAGTCTGTGGCGGAAGGAGACCGGGCGGTGAAGCGTATTCGCCCGGTCGGCAGATAGAGCAACAGCGGGTATCTTCACTGGCATGATGGACACATCCCTGATCAGCTTCCGGAACGTCTGCAAGGATTACCGGATGGGCGCTGAAATCATTCACGCCCTGCGTCATGTCAGTCTGGATATCGCGGAAGGCGAATATGTGGCGGTGATGGGCCCGTCCGGTTCGGGGAAATCCACGCTGATGAACCTGGTGGGTGCTCTGGACGTGCCCACCAGTGGCGATCTCATTGTCCACGGGCTCAACCTTGTTGAACAGGAATCGGATACCCTGGCGGATTTCAGAAACCGCCTGATCGGCTACGTTTTTCAACAGTTCAATCTCTTGCCCAGAACCTCGGCGCTTGAGAATGTGAAGCTTCCTTTGTTTTATTCACGCGATGACAATATGGGAGACATGAATGAACAGGCCATGCGCTGTCTGGAAAGGGTAGGGCTGTCCGATCGCATGGATCATGAACCATCACAACTTTCCGGCGGCCAGCAACAGCGTGTCGCCATTGCGCGCGCCCTGGTCAACAACCCGTCTGTGATCCTGGCCGATGAGCCGACCGGTGCGCTGGATACCCACACCTCGATGGAACTGCTGGACCTGTTCCAGGAGCTGAACGACTCGGGGATTACGATCATTGTCGTGACCCATGAAAAGGAAGTAGCAGACGTCACCCGGCGTAAGCTGATTTTCCGGGACGGAGAGATCGTCGACGATATTTCTCTCACCATGCACTCGGCGGGGGCATGAAGACACTCTGGAAAACAATCAATATCGCCCTGATTGCCCTACGCCTGAATGCTCTGCGCAGCTTCCTTACCATGCTTGGAATTATCATCGGCATCGCCTCGGTCATTGTCATGGTTTCTGTTTCCAGCGGTTCCAGGCAAGCGGTGGAGCAAGCCATCAATTCGCTGGGTACCAACATGCTGACGATACGGCCTGGAGCAAGAATGTGGGGCGGGCGCAAATCCGGCGCCGGTTCCGCGGCCCCATTCACGGAAAAAGACATGGTGGCGCTCACAAAACGCTTTGATTTCATAGATGACATGTCCGGAAGGGTCGAAACCAGCGCCCCGGTGATTTTCGGTAACCGTAACTGGACGACCAGCATCACCGGGATTCACCCGGCTTATATCCCGGTACGCCAATGGGTGATCGAGGAGGGACGCAATTTCACCGATCGCGAGACCCGGTCCGGGGGTAAAGTAGCAATCGTCGGACAGGAAATAATTAAAAACATTTTTGACGGGCAGTCTCCGATTGGCCTGCGTATCCGGATCAAAAACGTGCCCTTTACGGTGATTGGCACACTGCGGGAAAAGGGGGCGTCCGGCTTTGGCCGTAGTCACGACGATGTGATTTTCATTCCCATCTCAACAGCACGCATGCGCATCAGCGGCAAGGCAGACCGTTCGGTCCCCAACATGGTCGAGCGTATTTATCTCACGATTGACCCTGAATTTGACATGGCTTTTGCGCAGCAGGAGCTCAAGGAATACATCCGCGAGATGCGCAAGATCACACCGGGGGCAGAGGATGATTTCAACGTCGCCAATTACTCTGAATTCATCCGCGCCCGGAACGAGAGTGCGGCCACCCTCGGCATGTTATTGGCGGCCACTGCGATCATTGCACTGGTCGTCGGGGGAATCGGTATTATGAATATCATGCTGGTTTCGGTCACGGAACGAACCCGGGAAATTGGAATTCGCTTGGCTGTGGGTGCGCGGCGGGGAGATATCCTGCTGCAGTTCCTGGTAGAGGCGGTCACCCTTTGCCTGATCGGCAGTTTTTTCGGAGTTGCCATCGGACTGGGATCAGGGACACTGATCAGCCGTTTGAGCAATATTCCGGTCCTGGTAAACGTACCCATTATTTTCGTTGCCATTGCTTCCGCGGCTTTCGTTGGTATCTTTTTTGGGTTCTACCCGGCGCGCAAGGCATCGCTGATGAACCCAATCGATGCACTGCGCTACGAGTGACCCGATCTCTCCATTTTGGCACTGCAAAAATCGCACCCACAGGGCGTAAACGCGCATGGCGCGCTCCTGCAACACTGACAGGCGAGCGTATTAAATTTTGGATGCCCGGTGTATTACATTGCTGGAACTTACAACTGGCCTGCTCTACCCCTGTAAAGAAGCCCTGGGATCCCGGTCCAATTCGAAGGCCTTGTTCTTCAGGATGTTCAGCAAGTAGTCGATATTCTCCAGGTGGGTACGGAAATGGAGCACGGCGAGCCTCAGCGTATATTTTCCATCAATCGTGGTTGACGAAATAAATATTTTGCCATCCTCGAGTACGGCCTCCAGCAAGCGCTTGTTAAAATCATTGGCATCAGCATTCTGCGGCAGGTATCGATACGTCACTATGGAAAGATCCGGGTATGGCCCCGCTTCGAAGCCTTCCATTGCAGAAATTTGCTGATGGAAGTAGCGCGCCAACCAGATCTTTTCCGCCAGCGAGGCCCGGAATGGTTTCAAACCGAATAACTTGAGCGGAAACCACATCCTGGGGCCCCTGAATGGCCGCGACAGCTCCAGGGAAAAATCTGCCGGCGAGCTTGCAGCTTCGGGATCATAATCTGCCTGCTTGGCGTCCTGCATATATTCTGCATAGTAGCGATTTGATTCGGCCAGCAGCCGTCCATCCTTTATCAATACGGCGCCCGAGCCGTAGGGCAGGCACAAACCCTTGTGTGGATCCAGTACGATTGAGTCGGCCCGCTCAACTCCGTGTAACCGCTCGCGGCCTTCCTCGCAGAGAAGGAAAAAACCACCATAGGCCGCGTCCAGGTGAAACCACAATCCCTGTTGATCGGCCAGCTCTGCAATTTCCGGGATGGGATCAATCGCACCGGTATCGGTGGTGCCGGCCGAAGCCACGACCAGCCACGGCTTCAATCCCTGCTCCTGGTCCGACTCGATCATCTGCTTCAGCGCGGAGGCATTCATCCGATAACGTTCATCCATCGGCACGATGCGTTTGTGGATATCCTGGAGGCCTGCAACATGCAGGGCCTTGCCAATGCAGTGGTGTGCCTGACCGCTCATATAGACACAGGTTCGTGGAATCTCCCCGGCACCTATTCCGCGTGCATCGCGGGCAGTGACGAGAGCTGACAGCGTTGCAATGCTGCCGCCGGAAGTCAGATCGCCTGCAGCGGTGTCAGGGTAATTAACCAGTTCGCACATCCAATCCACCAGTGTCAGCTCCAATTCGGCTGCACCGGGGCCTGCGAATGAAACACCCGAGTAGCGGTTAGTGATATCGGCCAGGTAATCTCCCAGCGCAGAAGGATACAAGCCGCCGCCCGGGATGTAGCCACATTGCCCTCCGGAGGCTGGATTGATTCCCGTTGTATCGACCTCCTGGCGAAAATGGGCCAACAGCTCGCTTATGTCCGTGGGGGTGTCATTGATGGGTGCATTTGAAAAACCTTGCCGTCCCTTGTCCTGGACATAGGTGCGGCTTGCAGGCAAACCCGTCAGGAAAGACTCGGTATAGTCCCGAACTTCATCTTGCATGTATTTTCGTGTGCTTTGTTGCGGATCAAGCTGACGCGAGATCCGGCCAAGCGCTGCTAATTTTTCGAGCACAAATTCTCCTGCCGGGGCCGTTTTGGCTTTCTGTAAGTTTTCTTATGTTTCAGGTCATGGAAGTATCGCAGATGGTGCTGACAAGTTAAATTCCAATGAGCGACAATATGTCTTATGGAGCCGCCCGTGGCAGCCAACGGATCAACAGCAAAGAGAGGTCGATTATGGATTTTGCATACACCCCCGGGGTCGAAGAGTTACGCCAGCGTGTACAGAACTTTACTGATGAGTACATCACACCCCGTATTCGACAATATGAGCAGGAAGCGCAGGCTGGTGTGTATCCCATATCTTTCATGGCGGATCTCAAGGAACTGGCCAAAGAAGAGGGCCTGTGGAACCTGTTTCTGCCACATCTGAAAGACGATGAACCGGGCACCCGCCTGAGCAATCTTGAATATGCACCCCTGGCAGAGATTATGGGCCGGATCGCCTGGTCCTCGGAGGTGTTTAACTGCAATGCCCCGGACACCGGCAACATGGAGTTGCTGCACCAGTTCGCCACGCCGGAGCAGCGCGAGCAATGGTTGGCGCCGCTGCTCAACGGCGAATTCCACTCCGCTTTTGCGATGACCGAACCGGATGTCGCCTCGTCCGATGCGACCAATATTCAAACGCTGATCAAGCGTGATGGTGACGACTACGTGATCAATGGCCGCAAATGGTTTATATCCAACGCCGCCCGCCCCGATTGCCGGCTCTATATCCTGATGGGCAAGACCGATCCGGAGGCGGAAGTTCACCGGCAGCAGAGCATGATTTTGATACCGGACAATACGCCGGGCATCGACGTGATACGCAATATTTCGGTGATGAACCACCACTCACTTGAGGGGCACTGCGAAATCGTTTTCCACAATGTCCGGGTTCCCGCCAGCAACCTGCTGGGCGAGGAGGGCAGTGGTTTCGCTCTGGCGCAGGCGCGTTTGGGACCCGGGCGCATACACCACTGCATGCGCTGCATCGGCGCTGCCGAACTGGCCCTGGAGTTTATGACCGAACGTTCCCAGGAGCGCAAGACTTTTGGCAAGTACCTGTATCAACACGGCGCCGTATCTGATTGGATCGCCAAATCCCGCATAGAAATCGAGCAGGCCCGTTTGCTGGTGCTCAAGGCTGCCTGGATGATCGACGAAGTGGGGGCCAGGGCGGCGCGTAAGGAAATTTCCATGATCAAGGCCCTGGTGCCCAAATTATTGGGTGAGGTATGTGACCGCGCCATGCAGACCTTTGGTGCGATGGGCATCAGCCCCGATACACCACTGCCGGGTATGTGGACAGCTGCGCGCACCCTGCGTTACGCCGATGGGCCGGATGAAGTGCATCTGCGTTCCATTGCGCGCATGGAAATCAAGGAAAGCAAAGCAAACCCTGGCTCCACCGCGGCTTATTTCACACTGCCCGAGAAAATTTAACAAAGACGGCGTATGGGTAGCGCCCGGAGTTTATGAATCAGGCCAAAGCCCCCGGTGGGGGGCTTCGTGTGCCTTGGTGCAATATGCAGCTTAGTTGATTAACACCTGTTCCTTTGGAAGCCCTTTATAAAGGGTTGTTCTTTGCCACAGCGCGCGCCCGGCGCTGGTCGCCAACTGGCCCAGTTGCTTTGCATCCACACCCTGGCCATGGCTGGCCCCCGCGGCTCGCGTGATGCTCTCGTTGATCAGGGTTCCGCCCATGTCGTTAACACCGGCATGCAGACAGGCCTGCACTCCTTCCATACCCATTTTGACCCAGGATGCCTGGATGTTCGTGAGATGCGGATGCAGGACCAGGCGGGCCACGGCGTGCATGAGCACGGCCTCGCGGAATGTCGGCCCACGCCGCGATTGGCCGCGACGGTAGATGGGCGCCATTTGCGCCACAAAAGGCAAGGGAACGAATTCCGTGAATCCGCCGGTCAGGGACTGCAGTTCCCGCACGGCCAGCAGGTGATGCGCCCAGTGCTCGTAGCCATCCACGTGGCCGAACATGATGGTGGCCGTGGAATGCAGGCCGACCCTGTGTGCGGATTCCATGACTTCCAGCCACTGTGCCGTGTTGATCTTGTCGGCGCAGAGAATCTGGCGGACATCATCGTGCAAAATTTCGGCTGCTGTGCCCGGTAGAGAACCGAGGCCTGCTTGTTTCAAACGCTTCAGGAAATCGGGAAGGGGCACGCCCAGTGTTTCTGCACCTTGCCAGACCTCCAGCGGAGAAAAAGCATGGATATGCATGTCGGGCACAGCTTGTTTGATCGCATGGCAAATATCGATGTAGTGCTGGCCGGTGTATTCGGGGTGGATCCCGCCTTGCAGGCACACCTCCGTTGCACCCAGCATGCGAGCCTCTATCGTGCGGCGCTGAATCTCGTCCAGCCCGAGATTGTAAGGCTTGTCCCGCAGATCTTCGGCTACCTTGCCTTTGGAAAAAGCGCAAAACTTGCACTTGAAGTAACAAATGTTGGTGTAGTTGATGTTGCGGTTAGAGACAAAACTGACGGCATTTCCATTCACCTCATTCCGCAAGCGGTCAGCCGCCCGGCAGACGGCGTTGAAATCGTCACCCCGGGCCGTGAACAGGCGGCCAATTTCGGCCGTACTCAGCGATTCTGCGCCATTGGCCTGGCATCGCTGCAACAGGGCCGTTACTGCGGAAAGCCTGCGTGTATGCAGTTCAGGATGGCCAATGCCTTGCATCAGTTCCACTGGCGCGGCGTCACTGACGCCCGTCAGCCAGTCGTCTTCACGGGCAAAACCCTGACCATCCGCCAGACGCAACACCTGCGGCAGTACCGCTGAGTCCACCCAGGTCTGAGCATCACGCACATATGCCGGATAAACCGTCAGGCGTTGTTGCAAATGCTTACCCATCGTGGCGAGCTGCCCGCTGAGTTGCTCCAGCTGTGGCCAGGGGGCTTCCGGGTTGACGAAATCCGGAGTCAGCGGTGAGATGCCGCCGAGATCGTTGATGCCGGCCTCGATAATCGGCTCAAGGGATTCGGGCACCAGGTTGGGCGGCGCCTGGATATTCATGGCCGCGCCAAAAATGATCCTGGCCACCGCGATGGTCCAGCGCAGGTCTTCCTGGTCCGGCTCCGCAGCGCCGGCCATCAGAGTATCGGGCTTGGCGCGGAAATTCTGGATAATTACTTCCTGGATGTGCCCGTACTTCTCATGCAGATCACGCAGCGCCAGCAGTGACTCGATCCGTTCCAGTCGTGTTTCGCCGATACCAATCAGGATGCCGGAAGTGAATGGCACCTTTGCTTTACCCGCCCGTGCGATGGTTTCCATCCGCCGGGCCGGAATCTTGTCGGGTGAGCCATGATGAGGCATGCCTTTTTCACACAGCCTGTCCGCTGACGATTCGAGCATGATGCCCATGGAAGGCGAGAATTTTCTCAGCATGGCAATCTCAGCATCATCCATGCAGCCTGCATTGACATGCGGAAGCAGGCCGGTTTCTTCAAAGATGGCTTGCGCCACGTGCGCCACGTATTCCAGGGTAGTTTTAAAACCCAGTTCCGCCAGGGCTTCACGTGCTGCGCGGTAGCGAAGTTCAGGTTTTTCTCCGAGCGTGAGCAGGGCTTCCCTGCAGCCCATCGCGGCACCCCTGCGCGCCACATCGAGCACTTCCTGAACACTCATAAAGGGCTTGCCTGCGTGCCTGGGGACCTGGGCAAAAGTGCAGTAATGACAGACATCGCGGCACAAGTGGGTCAAGGGAATGAAAACCTTGCGTGAATAACTGATGAGATTACCGTGTGCGCGGTCCCTCAAGGCGGCCGCCGTCGAGACCAGGGCCTGGGTCTCGCTGATGAGGGCGAGCGCGCGGGCACTGTCAAGGTCTGGTAATTTACCGCTCATGGCATGATCCAATAGCTCGCCGCTATCGTGTAGCAGGCCAAGGCCTGCAATAAACCGGTAGCTGTGGCTCTGCTGCCATTCCTTGTGGTCCCGGTAGTGCTGACAGAGGGCCAAAAGATCATCGGGTGAATCAATATCCAGAGCCAGTTCCGGCAAATCAACGGTATGCGTTTTCAGGCCTTGCTGCTGTGCGGCCTGGAGGAAACGGTGGTAACTGGCATCACCGTACAAAAAGGGGATGCTTGCCGGCAGGGGAGTGACCAGGGCGTTGGTGCCTTGCTCCTGCTTGCAAGGCAGAAGCGTCAGTTCGCTGTGCACGCTTTCTTCGATCAGCCGGGCCAGGTCCCCGGGACGGGCCAGGGGTATGTCACCGTGCAGGACCAGGCAGCGCTCGATGCCTTTATCGGCCAGATAATCCGTCGCCGCCTGGACTGCGCTGTTGAGATCTTTGTCCTGATCCAGCACCAGCACTTCAGCTCCGTAAGCGTCTGCCAGGGCCGGAATATCCAGGTCTCTGCTGACCACCAGTACACCTTCCACCGCCGGACAATCCCTCAGGGCTGTCAGTACGTCTTCGACCATGGCTTTCATCAAACCATCACGTTGTCCGGGCGAAAGTATCGGCGCAAGACGGGTTTTAACCGGGCTCAGTGCTTTAAGGGGAAGAACAGTCCACATAACAATTTCTCTATTTCTCAATATTGGGTTGGCCAAGGCTCGTGGCAAATCGCAGGCACTGTTGTGCGAGATCGATCCGGTCCTGCAGGCTTTCCATCACCGTATTGCAGCAAAGCAGGCGATCAGGGCCGGGAAATTCGCTGATCAGCGCGCGGTCCTGTTCATCAATCACAAAGCCATCCAACAAGTCACCGTAGTGCTGGAAAATGCTCCGGGCCGACAGGTCCAGGCCCAGTTCACTCATCATTTTTGCCGTGGGCCCCTTGATTGCCTGGCTGGCTACTATGGGTGACACTGCGATAACAGGCGCCCGGTGGCGGCGTAATCTGTCCTTTATCCCGGGCAGGGCCAGGATGGGGTCGACGCTCACGAAGGGATTGGATGGGCAAATCACGATGGCGGCGAGCTTTGGGTCTTCCAGCGCCTTGCTGAATCCCATTGAGGGCCGGGCGGCGCCGGCTTCATCAAACCGGAAACCCCGTACAGCCGGGCGGCATTGTTCGCGCACGAAATAATGCTGAAACGAAAGCTCGCCTTCATCCGTGTCCACGATAGTTCTGGTGGCGACATCACTCATCGGTATGACGCTGTGCTTAATGCCCAGCCGGCCACAGATCATCGCAGTGGCCTCGGACAGGCGCTTGCCCTGGTCGAGTAATGCGCGCCGTGTCAGGTGAAGGGCGAGATCCCTGTCACCCAGGCGGAACCAGGTCTCGGCGCCCAAAGCTTCAAGCGTTTCCAGGCAGCGCCAGCTCTCATCCTGGCGGCCCCAGCCTGTTTCCGGATTGCTGACGCCCGAAAGTGTGTAGGTCACGGTGTCCAGGTCGGGGCATATCGGCAGTCCAAAATGCTCGAAATCATCGCCGGTGTTAACCACGATGGTCAGCTGATCGGAGGCAAGCAAGTGGGTCAGGCCGAGTGCGAGTTTGGCGCCCCCGACACCGCCGCACAGCGCCAGTACCTTGTTGTCTGACGGCCAGTTCACAGAAAAAGATCCTCACCGGCAGGCCGCAGCAAATGGTGTGCTGGCGCAGGTTCACGGGGGAATTCGGTGCCGCGTATGACCACCAGCGGTCGAGCTTCGCCGGCTTGCCCCATCAGCACAGATGCAGCAGTGGCAAGCTCGTCGCCAACGGCCACCTGGGTCACCAGCAGTTCCTGGCCGAACAGATCCGTATCACCACGCTGATCAAGCAATGAAACGACGCCGGCGCAACCGATGCAAACGCTGGTGGTGCCCAGCCGCCACGGACGGCCGAAGCTGTCATTGATAATAATTGCAAGATCAAGACCTGTCGTCTGCTCCAGTTGTTGTTGCAACTGTTCAGCACTCCGATCCGGGTTTTCAGGCAACAGCAACACGCGTTGCCCATCGTCGGCGCCTGAGATGTTTGAATGATCGATGCCGGCATTAGCCATCACAAAGCCAAGCCGGTGGCGGGCTATGATCACACCGGGCACGCAGCGCAAAACGTCCGATGACTCGTTGAGGATCAGCTGTACCAACCGGGGGTCCTTGTCGCATTTGAGCGCCAGCCGATCCGCCTCGGTTGTAGGCTGGACGCTGGCAAGGTCCACGTATCGGCCCTCCGACTTGGAAATGATTTTCTGGGCCAACACCAGCACATCTCCCTGCTGAAGAGAGATCTGTTCCTGTTGCAGTGTGTCGAGAATCAGGCGGGGCAATGAATCCCCGGGCTCAACCAGGGGAAAACATTCAGGTGCGAAGATTTCAAAACGCTTAGCCATGAGTACATTCGTCTCTGCTCATCACTTTGCGTGCTCCAGTGTTTGTAACCCGGTGTCGCACCTATGACCTGATGATTTCTTACATCAGGCCCGGAGGCCGAAACCAAATCGTTATAAAAAGCAGATGCCACCTGCGCGGGCCCGGTCGAAGCCGGAATTCATCTGCACCCTGCATGGCCTATGGATCCATGCATTATCAGTAACCGTCAAGGGGACATCATACCGGTATTTCAGAAGCGCGTTGCGCCAACTTCAACGATCTCTCGCTCCACGTCTCCGGAAAACTGAAGTCTTTGCTCCATTTCCGGTGTCAGGTAGACCTTGCCGGATTCATCGACGACCAGCACCTTATTCAGATCAAGCGCCCGGGCAACTGCAGGCCACCCGGCCAGGCCGGCTACCACCAGCGCGGTTGCGGCCGCATCGGCCTCGATGCCCTCCGTGGTGATCACCGTGACAGATGCCACATCCTCTACCGGCCAACCGCTGCGCGGGTTCAGGATGTGTGGGTAACGCTTCAGCTCGTCCTGCCGGAAACGCTCATAGTTCCCGGAAGTGAACAGGGCTTCATCACCACGGACTTCCACGGCCCCGAGAATGCCGCCGCCCGGTTTTCTGACTGCCACTCGCCAGGGCCGTTCCCCGTGGCGTCCCATGGCGCGCAGATCTCCCCCTGCGTTCACTATGGCGTTGCTGATGCCCATATCCTGCAGATGCCTGATGGCCAGGTCCACGGCATAACCCTTGGCTATGCCCCCAAAATCCAGCTGGACAAACGGGTTTTCAGACCTTAGTTGCAGGCCGTCGATGCGAATGTCCCGGCTGGAAGGATTGTGGATGAGTATTTCATCGATCTCGGCACTGTCCGGAGGCGGGCCGATGATGGGATAGTCAGAGGTATGGAAGCCCCACAGCCTGATCAGCGCGCCGATCGTCGGGTTGAAGCGGCCATCCGATTTCTGTTCGATCAACTGTGAACGCCGGATCATTTCAACAATGTCCCGGTCAGCTTCGACAGGCCGCCCATCTGCGAAGGCATTGTTGATGTCCACCAGCCGGCCTGGCTCCCAGGCATGCCAGTTCTGGTGCATACCCTGGAACATTTGTTGTAATTCCGCGAACGCACGATTGGCCTGCTCATCAGAGGCGCCCCAGAGTTTGACCTCGACGATCGTGCCGAATACAAATAACTCGGCGCTGTGCTCCTGGTCCCGATGGCACGCAGCCAGCAGGATCAGGCAAACAACGGCGCTTACTGAAAACCTGGGAAGCAAAGACATGAACAGTGGGGCCGGTTTATTGTTGACTGGCCTCAGCCTCTTTGCTGCACTCGGATTTATCGGCACAAGTGGTGCAAGCGGAACAGCCGGGGGATCGCTGCCCGCGCCGATGTGCAAGTCCGAAACCCACAAACAGCACAATCAAAAAAATCACCGGGGCGATGATGTCTTCCATTAAATTACTCCCGGGCGCCGTGTAACAACCATGAGCTCACTATAACATCCCCGCAAAGCCCATAAACGCGAGGGAAAGAGTTCCTGCAATAATCAATACCAGCCCGGTCCCCTTGGCCAGGCCCGGTACATCCGAAAACTCGATCGACTCACGAATCGAAGCCATTAACACCAGAGCCAGTGTCAGGCCAAGCCCGGCGCCAATCGCAAAAACAATTCCCTGGAGAAAACCATAGCCCCGATTGGTCTGAAAAATGGCCAGTCCGAAAATGGCGCAGTTCGTTGTCATCAATGGAAGATAAATTCCAAGCTGCCGGAACAGGGTTGGTGAAAGTTTCTTAACAATCATTTCCACGATCTGCACCAGTGAGGCAACCACGATAATAAAGGAGATGATTCTCAGGAAAGGAAACGACTCCAGAATAAAAGTATTGAGAAACCATGCACTCAGTGAGGTCAGCACCAGGACAAAAATATTGGCCAGGCCCATGCGCAGAGCCGTTTCCACTCGCGCAGAAACGCCCATGAAGGGGCATAGACCCAGGAACATGGCCAGGGTGAAGTTGTTCACGACCATGGCGGAGAAGAAAATCGAAAAGAGTGTTTGGTCACTCATGGTGTTTTCTCCGCTTTCTTGCGTTGTTCAAAATATCCCATGGCAAGCAGAATAAAACCAAGCGTCAGGAATCCGACCGCCGGAAGAACCATCACGACCCACGGTTCAAAGCTTGGACCAAATAACGAGTACTCTAGGAAGGAGCCTGTTCCCAGGATCTCACGGAAGCCTCCCATCATGACCAGCGCAATGGTAAAACCAATTCCCGTTCCCACCGCGTCGGTAAGGAACGGAATACATTATTCTTGGCGGAAAAAGCTTCCTGCCGGCCCAGAATCATGCAATTCACCACGATCAGGGCAATAAAAGCGCCCAGTTCTTTGTGCTGAATAGGTGCATATGCCTGCAAAATCATGTCAGCCAGGGTCACAAAGGTGGCAATCACCAGGATGTAGGCCGAAATTCGAACTTCATTGGGGATAAAACGCTTGCAACTTGAAACGAGCACACTCGAGCAGCAAATCACAAAAAAAGTAGCCGCACTCATGGCCAGGGCGTTCTTCACACTGTTGGTAACCGCAAGCGCCGGGCACAGACCGAGCATCTGGATCAGCACCGGGTTCTCATTCCAGATGCCGCGAATAAAATCCTGAGACGGTGTTGTTTTTCTCACCGCGTCGCCTCCTCATTCCCCGGGTTCGCTTTCTCCAGGCTTGATTTGCCTGAACTCTCGGGCGCTTGTGGAATACCCTGCTCCAACACGGGCACCCATTCTTCCAGTCCGTGGTTAATGATATCGATCACGACCTTTGAAGAAATGGTTGCCCCCGTGATGGTGTCAATCTCACCGGGCAGGCCTTTGCCTGCACCTGCCTTGACCGGGACAAGCGGGGTATCAGGACCGGCAAAAAACTGATCGACGAAAGCCTGGTCTTTGAAAATCTTGTCACCCAGACCAGGAGTTTCCTTGCTATCGAGCACTTTCATGCCCAAAAGCTTTCTTGTAGCCGGGTCAAAACCAAAAATCAACTGAACAACATCCTGGAACCCTGACTCCCCCCGCGAAACTGCGACTCCTTTGAGCTGGCTGCCGGCATCGTAGCCAATATACACCCGCTTGTACTCCGACTCTTTTGCACCTTCCGGAAGCGTCAGGGAAAGCGTGTCCTCGACCAGGTAATACGTCGCGTAATGTTCGGTGCCCGGAAGCACCTCGTAGACCGCTTTTCGTAGCTGTTCGGCTTTGTATTTATCAATAATGGGCTTCGTGTGCTGATTTACCAGCACGATCAGCAGGCCTGCCAGGGCGCCCGCCACGGTCAGCGTGGCCATCAGGCGGAAGGTGGAAACTTCTTCTCCTGCCGGGATTTCCTGTGTCGGAGGCGCTGAAGGATCCTGGGTCTGAACCTTGTCGGTCACGACTCAGCCTCCTTCTTTTTTCTGGAGTTGCCGAACAGGCGCGGCTGGGTCACTCGATTGATAAAGGGAACCAGGGCATTCATCAGGAGGATGGAATACATCACCCCTTCCGGCAGGCCACCCCAGATTCGAATCAGCACGATCAGAAGGCCGATTCCAAAACCAAAAATCCAACAACCCTTGTTGGTGACCGGCGAGGTGACCATGTCGGTGGCCATGTAGATCGCACCCAGCATCACACCGCCGGAAAAGAGCATAAAGAGGGGCGGAAATTGTGACACGCCCAGTGCGTAGAAGAGGCCCGAAACCAGGAAGAGAGAAACAAAAATACTGACCGGTATATGCCAGTTCAAATGCCCGCGAATGGCCAGGTAGAGGCCGCCGAGCAATAACAGCAGCGCCGAGGTCTCACCCAGCGAGCCCCCCGTTGTGCCAAAGAACAAGTCAAAAAGAGGGGTTACAACCGGATCGTCGCCGAATTTCAGGTTACCCAGCGGGGTTGCTTCTGTCATGGCATCCACTACGGGACTGATAAAAGGAAAAGCAAAAATATCCCCCTGCAACATCCACCATTGCTCTGTCTTTGCGGGCCAGGTAGTAATCGCCACCGGGAAGGCTGCCTGCAAAAAGGCGCGTCCCACCAGCGCCGGGTTAAAAATATTCTGCCCCAGTCCGCCATAAATGATCTTGCCGAATGCCATCCCGAAAGCACCGCCCAGGAAAGCCATCCAGAGCGGAAAGCCCGGGGGAAGCGTCAGGCCCAGCAGAAGGCCGGTAATCATGGCGGAGCCATCCGCAAGCGATCCGGGGCGGGATCCAAACATACGCTCCGCCAGTAAACACCCCGCACTGCTTGCAAGCAGAATAAAAATGGCGCTGGGGCCGAAGAAATAGATCGAGGCGGCAATAACAGGGGCCAGGCTGATCACCACCGACCACATGATCCGGGTTGTCGACTCGGCTGATCGAACGTGAGGTGAAGCCGATACCCTGACGATGGAGTCAGTCATAATGACGAGAGCCTGCTCAGCTGAATTTTTGACATGGCAAACAACTGGGACAAAGGAATATTGGACGGGCAGACGTAGGAACAGCAGCCGCAAAGCATGCAATCGTTCAAATTGGCTTCTGCAACCATTTCTTCAAAGCGTTCCACTTTGGCCATATCCCCCATCAATTGTGGATTCAGGAACATGGGACAGGCCTCGATGCATTTTCCGCAACGGATACAAGGCAGGATTTCCTGTCGCTTGCACTCATCCTCAGCAAGAATAAGAATGCCACCCGTGGCTTTGAGGATCGGCACATCCAGATTGGCCTGGCTGAGGCCCATCATTGGGCCGCCGAAGAGTATTTCGGCTGCGTCATCGGTCAATCCACCACAGGCTTCAATCACATCGCGCAGCTTGGTCCCGAAAGGGATCATCCAGTTACCCGGCTGCCGAATACCGCGACCAGTCACCGTGATGATCCGTTCTATAAGCGGCTGCCCTGTTTCGAAGACTATGGCCACATTGGATGTGGTCGCTACATTCTGCACCAGGGCGCCAATTGAACTTGGAAAGGCGCCCGAGGGCACTTCACGGCCGGTGACCGCTTTGATTAGCATTTTCTCCGCACCCTGCGGATATTTGACCTTCAAAGGCTGAACCGTGACATCCAAATCGTCGGGAGCCGTTTTGCGCATGATTTCGATGGCATCAGGTTTATTGGCCTCGATGCCGATTACCGCCCGCTCAATGCCGAGCGCCTTCAGCATGATACGGGTGCCCAGATGTACCTGCTCCGGGCGCTCGAGCATGGTGCGATGATCTGAGGTGAGATAGGGCTCGCACTCACAACCATTGATCAGCAGCACATCCACGGGTTGATCTTCCGGCGGGTTCAACTTGACGTGGGAGGGAAAAGCGGCGCCTCCCAGGCCGACGATACCCGCCTGGTAAATGACCCCGGAGAGGTCTTCCTCTTTAACGTCTTCCCAGTGCGGAACAACCCGTGGCCTCTGCATTTGGGTAGAGTAGGGATCGACCGTGATACGAATGGACGGGAGCATGCCGCCGCCCGGGTGCGGCCAGAGTTCGATCGACTTCACGGTGCCCGAAGCGGTTGCATGAATCGGGCAGGAAACATAGCCACCCGCTTCTGCGACCACATCGCCCCGCTCGACACGATCACCCGGCTCTACCAACGCCTTCGCCGGCGCTCCAATATGCTGCGTCAGGGGCAGAACGACTTCATCGGTGAATGGAAACCGCCGCGAGGCGATGCCGGATGTCAGGTCCTTGTGCTCCGGAGGATGCACCCCGTTTCTGAAGCTGAGCAAGCCTTTCATTTCGAGCCCGGGCATCATGCTCAGTTATAGGGCTCAGCCCGCTTGATCAGCTTGTCCAGCCCTTTCTCGTCTGGATTCAGCGGATCTCCGGGGTGAATGATTTCCGGCGCGCAGGCTTCGGCCGCCATCACAAGCTGCTTGAAAGTGCCTGCCGTGGGATCGGCAATGTAAGCCAGCCCGTCTTCGTCGTAGGCAAACATCTTGTCGTTTATTTCGGTGCATTCATCACAGGAAGTACAGCGAATGGTTTCGATCCAGGGCCCACTGCCCATGTCTTCTTCGTCTTCATCCGCGGCAGGCACCGTCTCCGGCGGCGCATCGACCGCTTCAACAACCGGGGCCACTGAAGCCGCGTTGGAAGCAGGAGCGCCTGCCAGTTCCATTCCCACCGGGGCCACAAATGCAGGCCCTTCCCATTGCTCTGCTTTTTCCAGCAGCTGCGCCACCGTGTCATTGGCGCTTGCGCGCAACAGGCCTTCCGCCAGCCGCCTCGCGATCAGTTGTGGATACTGAGTCGTCAGCAATGCGATTTTTCTTTCGTACTCTGCCCTGAGCGCTTCGAGCTTCGTTTCCAGCTCTGCCGTCAGGCCTTCAGCAACGGAATCACGCATGTTGACTGAAACCTCGACCCCGGCCAGTTCTTTCAACTGGGTCCAGAAGTGCAGACGCTCTTCGGCGAGTTTCACGATTTCGTTTGAGACAGACACTTTGTCCAGGCGCTTTTCGGCATCGACCGTGTAAATGAAAGCGGTCGAATCCTCGCGTTCATCCTGATCCATCTCGAGGTATTCATGGAACGGCACCAGTTCGTTCTCACCATTCGGTTTTCCGTAATGTTCCCGGAACCGCGCCTCGCCAAGTGCCCAATCGGCAATGGTCAGGGGCAGGGTCATTTTCTGCTCATTGCCTTCCTCATCAGCATAGAGCAAATCAAAACTGGTCCAGGTATCCGTCGGAGAAGGGTTGCCCTCGAGGTCAAGACATTCGGAGAAAGTCGTACCCAGATCCGGGTCGAAGACCAGATTGGGCACCGCGCGGCTTTCCAGCGCCAGTTTGGCCGCTTCAGGCGCGCTGTCCTGCGCAATCCCCCATTCACGCGGGCAGGGTGAATTCAATATGAAGATGGATGGCCGCCTTACCTGCAGGCCCCGTAGCAGATTCTTGAACAGATGTGACGGGGTGGCCTGTGAAGACTGCATCACGAATACGCCCCGGTGGGCCATGGAAATCAGGGCCAGCTCTTTTCTGACTTCTTCCTTGCCCTTCTGAACTGTGCCGTATTCGGCCATGTCGGAAACCTGGCCCGTGAAGCCCGCGGTACAGGCCTGGCCGCCGGTGGTCGAGTAGGCCTGGGTATCCACCACCACTACCCGAATCGGCTTATTCGAAGCCATCACGCGGGAAAGATTTTGGAAACCGATATCCATCATGGCCCCGTCACCACCTACCGCAAATAACGGCGGGCACAAGGCAAATTCATCGTCTGTGAACTGTTCCCAGGAGAAGTTCGAAAAGAATTCCTCGTCGGCGGAAGCGTCGTAGGAATTTTTAAGCAGCTTTGCGGCGCGGCGCAGCGAGACAAAGCCATCCGCCATTTTGCGCATATGCCCTTCAAAAATGCCCACGGCCACCGAAGGTGCATCCTGGAACAAGTGGCTGACCCATGGGAAAGGATAGGGGTTGAACGGAAAGGTCGCTCCCCATACCGAGGTGCAACCGGTGGAGTTGCTGAAGCCCATGCGGGCCCGGCCGCGGCCACTGGGGCCTGTTTCATAACGCCACTGGAGGTCTTTCAATTCCTCTATGGTTTCATGAAT
>PVMK01127502.1_pt1 | contig 21550 bp, 17 predicted proteins | sample 1853481 | NCBI WGS metagenome assembly PVMK01 (sample SAMN08533507, study PRJNA380276) | Marine sediment metagenome, whole genome shotgun sequencing project.
GGTAGATGGAGTGGGATCGGCAGGGTTAAAAAAAATACCCGGCCTCCTAAAGCAGAACGGAGTCAAATTCAAAGTCTTTATGCCTGTGACATTTAAAAAACTTGCTTCGCCAAATTATCGCAATCATCGAAAGATTTTGATTGTGGATGGAAGTATAGGTTTCATTGGCGGCATTAATTTGAGTGATAGATACCTAAATAATGGAAAGCACAATTTATATTGGAGAGATACTCATTTGAAGATCGAAGGTCCTGCGGTCGGCAACCTTCAATTGAATTTTAAAACCACCTGGGAATATCTTAGCGATGAGATTGTTCCATTTGAATCACCTTACTTTGAATTCACTACCCCAACTTCAGATGAAACACCCATCTCCATAGTAAGCTCTGGCCCAACTTCTATGAGGCCACATGGCATGGACAGCATGGTAAGTCTAATCTACAATGCCAATAAAAGCATTCGTATTACCAATCCTTATTTTATTCCCAGCGAAGAGTTGAGTGGCTCATTAATTGTTGCAGCGCTATCAGGTATTGAGGTAAGTTTAATATTGCCAGATGTAGCAGATTCATTTTTGGTTCAAAGGGCTTCTTATTCTTATTTTAAGCCTTTGCTAACTGCGGGAGTAAAAATATATAAGTATCAAAAAGGATTCCTTCATGCCAAAACCATGACCGTAGATGATCAGGTCTCTATGGTCGGATCGTTCAATACGGATATTCGAAGTTTCTATGTCAACTTAGAAGCATCTGCCATAGTTTATGATAAAAATTTAACTGCAGCATTAAATTCACTTTTTATCGACGACTTGCAAGAAAGTCAAGTGATAAAATTGGCTGAATGGAAAAAGAGATCATTAATTAATAAGTTGATTGATTCTATTTGCAGGCTGTTCACACCTATTTTGTAGAGATAGAACGGTTCTGTACTAGCCCTTGTTAAAAAGTCCTAACTTTTCAAGTCAATACACCTAATTATTAAAACGGAAAAATTAGCGGTACCAGTAAAAGAGTTAATAACAACACAATAATTTGAAGCGGTATTCCAACTTTTACAAAGTGATTAAACCCATATCCGCCAGGTCCCATAACCAAAGTGTTCACCGGGGATGCAACTGGAGTGGCAAATGCCGTTGATGCTGCAATGGCCACAGTCATAAGTACTGGATAAGGAGAAACTCCTAAGCCTATGGCAGTATCGACTGCAATTGGTGCAACTAACACTGCAGTTGCGGTATTGGATATAAACTGGCTAAAAAAAGAAGTTAATAAAAATAAGCCTGCCAATAGTGCCATCGGGCCAATAGGACCTAAACTCATAGCCAACCCATTTGCTATCAATTCTGCTCCTCCTGTTTTTTCAAGTGCCGTCGCCACAGGGAGCATACCTGCGATCAACACAACGCTTTCCCAGTTAATTGATCTGTATGCATCTTTCATACTAACACATTTTGTAAGAACCAGGGTTATTGCGGCCAACAAAACAGCCGTTACAGCAGGTAAAAGTTTAAATGCCATTAGAATCATCATGCCCAACATGATACCCAAAGCCAGCGGAGCCCTTGGACGGTTTGGTGCTACGTCGTCCATTTCTATTGGAACGTTCAGCACCACAAAATCTTTCTGACTGCCCGGAAAAAGACCAATCATAGTCCATTCCCTGATCAGCAGCATAGAATCGCCTAATTGCAGTGGCGTTTCGCTAAGTTCTTCTAATAATTTACCCTTGCGCATAATGGCCAATACTGTCGCATCATGTAACTTCTGAAATCGAAGTTCATTCAATGTACGTCCAATTAAATTAGAGCGGGGTGACACAAGAACTTCAACCAGCCCAAATTCACGGGCAGCAATATGTTTATGTTCTTCGGTTACTTCTAATTGTTTCAGGATGTCACTCTGAACAAGGTTTTCCAATGATTTTGGTCCAGTTACAATGTATAGGATATCTCCTACTTGGAATGTTGTTTCCTTGGTAATAGGAGCTAGAACACTAGTACGTCGTTGTACGCGTTCAACACCAAGTATGAGAACTGATTGATTAGCATGCAATTCTGTTTGAGACAAGATTTTGCCTTCCAGTGATGAACCTGCCTGTACAACCAATCGGTGTAGCTTACCAGAAATTGAAAAGAGTTCAATTAAATCTTCCAGCGAAACGTGATTTCCACTATTTTGTTCAGTCTTTCCTCCCTCAGGAAGCCATCTACGGCCAATGAGTAAAAGGTAAGCAATGCCAGCTATTAGTACCACTAAAGCGATTGGTGTAAAGTCGAAGAATCCAAAAGGTTCAAAACCATCTTTTATGAGCTGGTTGCTAACCACCAGGTTAGGAGGCGTTCCTATAAGAGTGAGCATTCCTCCAAGAAGTGATGCAATGGCTATGGGTATCAATAACTGTGATGGGCTGATATCGATTTTTTTCCCAATATTTATAGCAACAGGGATAAAAATTGCCACGGCTCCGGTAGAACTCATAAATGCCGAAAGTCCTGCAACTACCAGCATAAGTGATATTAGCAAACGTGTTTTGCTTGTTCCTGAAGCAGTCATCAGCTTTTCACCGATGGAATGTGCTACACCTGTCTGCACAAGAGCCTCACCCACTACAAAAAGACAGGCAATTAATATTACCACAGAATCACCAAACCCAGCCAGTGCTTCAGCGGGTGTAAGCATTCCACTAAGCATTAATGTTAGAATAACCAGAATGGCAACCACATCCAGTCGCAAGAATCCAGTAACGAAAAGGAAAATGGTCGCAAGAAGCAGACCATATACAAACAAAATTTCACCAGACATATTTCAACTTTCTATGATGTTTTACCCATAATAACACAGCCCAACTAATTTACTCACCTCCAATCAATGGGTAATGATCTATTATTGCATCACGCTTATCTCTAAAATCAGGAGCATAATAGAAGAACAATCGCAAAGTATGATTCGAATCATACTGATAACCGCTGTATTGTTGTTGGTATACTAACATGTAACCAAAATCTACCGACATGTTTTTATTTATCTTCTGATTAATCCCTATAAATATTCTGTTTTGATCAAAAGTATTATATACGATTTCTTTGCCAAAATGAATAAGCAATTCATAGGTAATTGCAACTCTGGGAAGATACTCATTATCAAAAATTGGAATCGATGCCGAGAATAAAAATCTTACTCTGTTAGAAAATCTTACTCGATCTACAGAAGCATTTTCATCTAAAACCTCATGCCAGCGCTGTTCATTTCTAATTCTAATAAGGAAAAACAGATCATTAACTTTTTCTCTCCATTGTAACTGTTGATATATTCTTTTTTCACCCGCGAAATGAAAGCCATCCTCATATTCATTCGCCAACCAAAGGTGTGCTAAACCAGCTGCCAAAGTAAATTCATTGGAGAACCAATAGACGGCGCCTAAACGTAAAAAATAGAAATTTGGGTCCTTTATGAAATTATCCCGGCGTATATGAATATCTCCCATAAAGCCCCAATGCTCATTAAATCTGCCAGTGCTGTTTATGCTCCACCAAAACTGAGTTTGGTGATTAATTTCTTTTTCTGTTTGGGCATTCGCACATTGCCCAATTAGTAATAGATAAAAGATTAATAAATAATATTTCAAGATATTTATTGTAGGCGCATGTTAGTGCACCTCATATGTTGCTCTGCTTGTGTTATTTATAAAAAAGAGTTTATGGGTGAACTATCACTTACTCATTTACCCTAAATTCACAAAAAGACAATTGCATTTATAAGAATGTTTTAGGGCAGATGAAAAAACAAATAATAAGAAAAGCCCTTCGACCCCTGCACGACGTTCCCCGCTGTCGGGATACGGCGTTGATGGGCGAAAATGAGGAGAAGATGTTTGAGACAAGGATATTAATTTTAAACTTCTAGAACCCGATGACAGCTTCAAGATTGAGCCCATCGAATTCAGCACCGTCATATTTAGTCCCGGTCCATCCATCATTTTTGTATTTTTGGCTTACATATTCGACTTTTATCATGACATTCTTGGTCATGAACCAACCACCACCAATATTAACTCTGTTAACCTCCGATGTTGGTCCGTCCTCTACCGATTCACCTGAAACTGAGTTGTACCTCCCTCCTACATAGAACTGTTCCGTATTGCCAAATCGATAAAGTGCCTCTGCGGCAAATTGAGTAAAGGATCCATTCCCCACATCCGACCCATTCAGTGCAACTTCGTAAATCCCGAAAAATTCAAGACCCTTATACTTAACAAACGGGTTGAATTGCAAGGCTGTTAACTGTGTGAATCTCGGATTAAATCTTCCTTCGAAGCTCGAGGCATCTCCATCGAGCGTTTCCAAAATATGATAGTACCTTGACCCAGCCCGGTCGCCACCGTAGATCATGTTTCCAGTACTGGTTCCCTTATTGATATACCAGGACCCTGTTAGTCGCAATCTAAGGTCTTCATCGAGTTGCTTGTCATAGCCTATTTTTCCATAAAACGAAATCTTGTTGTCAGTAGTTGGTGTTCTCTTGACACTTTGATTTAATTTTCCATTGGTGATTCCAATTACTCCCAACAATCCATTTTTTTGTAGGGTTAACTCACCAAAAGCTTCTGTAGAAAAGGAGTCCATTATGTAATTACTCACAAACGGGTTATATATAGTCCTTGCATTGTCAGACCGTCGGAAATGAGCATCACCATAGTTGAATTCGTCCAATCCTATTCGAATGGTAGCAATTTCCATGAAAGAACCCAAAAATCCCTCCTTTATAAAATCCAGCTTGTCCATCTGGAGATGTCCGCCTTTCACCCATGCTTCCTCATGCTGCTTTGATGAGAGGTATAACCGGAGATGTAACTTTATTCCGTCGTACAACTGAACATCAATGTTTAAGTTAGCCGTCGGTAAATTAAAATCGTTACCTAATTCTACCAGAGAATCCAAACTGTTTGTTTGAGATAATAACTGAAACTGCATGGCAAAATCACCGCCAAGCCGTACATGCAATTTCTCAAACTCTATGGTATCTTGTTTACTGGATTCAAAGACATTTAATCCGTCCTTACCCGGTATGCGGTCGTATTGCAGAACGCGCCCTTTCTGCGCATAAACGGACGGAAAAAGTGACATGAATAACCCTGTAATAAGAATGACTTGTAAATATTTGCGTTGCATGAAACTAGTTTTTATCGAATTGTAGAGAATACTTAATAGTAACTTTGTCACCGGTTTTTATGGTCCCCATCATTGCTTTAGGCGGATCAATATTATAGGTGGTCATATTAAAACTGATCTCACCTGTAAAGTTAAAATTAGATGTTCCAGACTGGGTATAATTTACCGAGCCGGATATGTCCTTTGTTACACCTGAAATAGTTAATTTGCCTGTATAGTTAAGGTCTTTCGGCCCGGTTTCAATACTATTCAATTGGAATAATATATTGGGATACTGGGTTTCCTTCATAGCCTTATAGGTATTTTTATCCATACCTTTTTTACCGCTTTTGATGCTATTAACCAATACTGAAATATTTAAATCAGTGAGTGAGACGATTACACTTTCATCAGATTCGATTTTTACAGAACCCTCTATTGTCTCCACAACGGAGGTCCAATCGTGTATGGAGGAAGTACCATTGATGGTCATTTCACTGGCCTTATTGTCAATTACATATTGATTCTGACCTGTTACACAAATGGCCATCATACTTAACAAGAGGCAGCTTATTACTTTCTTTTGTAACATAATGTAATGGTTTATATACTATAATTTAGTTGTGAAATAATAAAAATGAAAGAATTACTAGTTAATGAGAAACCTAATTAGAACTTAAAATTTGCTGATTCAGATATAAAATTTCTTGCCATCGCCGCCTTAACAACTCGTTGAATAGCCAATATGAATGCAGCAGTACGAAAATCAATCTGTTTGGTTTGTGCTGTTTCTTTGACCGATGCATAGGCCTTTCTCATGGTCTTTTCCAGCTCACCATTGATTTTCGATAGCTCCCATTTAAAATGTTGGATATTTTGGACCCATTCAAAATAGCTTACAGTTACACCTCCGGCGTTTGCCAATATGTCAGGAATAACTAATACACCGTTTTTATGAAATATCTCATCAGCTTCGGGTGTGGTAGGAGCGTTGGCACCTTCAACAATGATTTCCGCCCGAACATCATTGGCATTTTCACTAGTTAAAACACCACCAAGAGCTGCCGGTATTAAAACATCAGCTTTCCATGTTAAAACATCTTCCTTTTCAAAAGCATTGCCTCCTGGAAATCCATCCACAGTATGATGTTCTTTGGTCCATTCTACAAGTTTTGCTACATCCAGACCATTTTCATTTTCTACTCCGCCTTTATGATCAGCTACGGCCACGATTTTAGCACCTTTCTCAGCTATTAGGCGACCGGCGTTACTTCCTACATTGCCGAATCCCTGTATTGCTACAGTAATATTCTTAAATGACCTGGAGCGGTCAGATAGCGCTTCCTCGAGCACATAAAGAATTCCTCGACCAGTGGCTTCATCACGTCCTTCGGAACCAAACAGGTGTAAAGGTTTTCCTGTTACTACCCCTGGTGAAAATTCATGGTATTTTGAATATTCTTCCATAATCCAGCCCATAATTTCAGCATTAGTATTAACATCTGGCGCAGGTATATCAATAGTTGGCCCGATAATATCCTTCATTCTTTCAACAAATGAAGTAGTGAGTGCATGAAGTTCTTTTGTAGACAACTTTTGAGGATCACAACAAATTCCCCCTTTGGCTCCACCAAAAGGAACGTCCACAATCGCTGTTTTCCATGTCATTAAACCTGCAAGGGCAGTGGAATCCTCTTCATCGACCGTCGGATGAAATCGCAAGCCACCTTTCATAGGTCCTCGTATGTTGCTGTGTTGAACCCGAATTCCAATGAACGACTGCAGTAAACCCTGGTCATCTTCAATTACTAATTCGGATTTAACCACTCTACGTGGCGTCTGTAGAATTACTTTGACCCTATCAGACAATCCTATTATGTCGCAGGCTTTCTGAAAGTAATAATTAGTTTCTTGTAGCATTTAACTAACATTTACTTAGTGAATTAATTTTTAACAGCTTTGATCCTTTTAAAAGGAAAGTTTTGGTTCTAAAACTATTAATAGGTTAGTGTTTAACTTCGTTCCCCGCCTTTTTCAGGTCAGGGAGCGAAGTATATTGGAGACCAAGCCTCAAGGGTTAGTCTATCACCGACTCATGTTGGCCTACCTCAAGATTCTGAGGTGCTTTTCCTGTGAATCTGTATCTAAAATGGTAGAAAGCATAAATAACGTTCACTGCGACACTTAATCCCACCAGTACCCAAACGATTCCTTCGCTGCGAGGCAAAGGCTCAACAAAAGTTATATCGAGATCGAACAAATAACTTGTACATATGTACATCATGTAGATAGCCAAGGTGTAGGCTCTCGCTTGCATCCATGTTCCTTTCTTGATCCATATGGCAGCAATGGTAGGGGCTGAAATAACCGCAATTGCTGTGTAGAAAACTGTATTGGGGAAATTTAAGTAGACAAACACGATGTTCCAAATGTCATAGGCAATAATCCACCCTATGGTCATTCCCGGCCATAGCATATCATTCGGTTTCTTAGTATCTGTCTTGATGGTCGACCAATGGTAAATAGTTATGATATTTAGAAAGCCCGCAAAAGCATTCAACATATTGGGTAGATCCGGTTGGCTCCAGTCCTGCATAACGGCTTCGAAAATATTTATCGCCAGAAGCGCAGCTATCACAGCACCCATCCATTTGATTTTGTTAAGACCAAAATTGAACCTGTAGAGTGTGAACACAATCGCAGCGGCTAAGGCAGAGTAAACCTTTGTAATACGAAACCAGCCTAGTCCTGAATCCAGCCAAATAGGAGTAAGGAGGATTGGCAATATAAAGAAAATGAGGTATGGAGCCACCTTATAGCGACGTGCTAATTCATTACCCAAAAACATCAAAACAAAGAGAAACGCAACATGCAACCAGGAGATGAATGGTTTGCTTTTTTTTATTTCTATGTCGGTTTTCCCATCAACATGCTTGAAAGTAAACCTGGTATCGTCAACGTATGTAATCGTTTTACTGGCCAGTTCTCCGATAGGTCCATTGTCGTCTCCGGTAAGCTTTATATCGGAACCAGCCATTTCCCAATCAAATGTCTGTTCCAATTTCCTGACGGTCATATGCTTGGACACTGTAACTTTTCCGTTTTCGTGGAACTTAAACTCATAAACGAGACCGCTCTGTTGGTCATCTACTGCCTCCCCTTCTATATCGCCTATCCAGCGAGAATGATCCCTAGGTAAATTCTGAGCCAGCACATTACTGCTGGTCATTATAACAAAAGAAAACACAGAAAGATAAAGCAAGCTCTTTTTAAGATTTAAGTTTCGTAACATATTTTTTAAGTTTTAAACATTAGTGAAGATAAAATGAGATCGAAATTAGGGTTGAAAAATTCACAGCTTTAATTGGTTCAGGAATTTCTATTCATGGGTTGTCGCTGTAACTCCTACTTCGAAATCATTAACAGATCCTGAGCTTGTTCTCCATCCAATAGGAAGAATACTTTGGAATACCACAGCGCCTGTTGTAGACAAAGCAATCGCCTGTGGATCGGCAGATCGGTCTTTATTTAATTTGGATATTGCCTTTGCTTGTTTCTTTCTGGTTTTTAGAAGTTGTTTCCATTCCTTGGAATAGGACTTCATAGCCAGAGCTGCCTGGTCCTTGCGTGCCGGTTCTTCAATAGCCTGTTTTACTACCTTTTCAGCTTTAGGTAAGATAAATGGATCCTCAGAACTCCCTCCCAGCACATTGGATAATATTATGAACAGTGAGATTAACATTTTACTTAGTTTATTTTTAATTAGATTAAATAAACATAATATTATTTATATTAAAGAAAAATTATGAAGATTTAATCAAATACTAACTGCCATGAAATCAACAATTTATTTATTAATCTTATCAGTAATCATATTTGTCACCTGTTCTTCTCCTGCAGATGTGAGTCAGAAACTTGCTGCTGATCACTTTGATCCGAAGGGAAAGGCGGCATCTGAGTTTACGAAGAATATTCTTAGAGAAGCACGGGAGAATTTGCCCTTTGACGACGATCGTGACTTCGAGGAGTATAGTCGTGGTTTCATCGCGGCACCGGAATACAGGAAAATTATGGCGGATGCCGGCCACGTTGCCTGGGATATGGAGAAGTTTGATTTCATATTGGAGCAAGATGATTATGAGAGTATCCATCCGTCACTGCTCCGCCAGTCGAAACTGAACATGAACTATGGGCTCTATGAGGTCATCCCTGGCATCTACCAGGTGCGCGGTTTCGACCTCGCCAATATCACCTTCGTCAAAGGCAATACCGGCTGGATCGTCTTCGATCCCCTGACCTCGTCAGAGACAGCGCGTGCAGCGAAACAGCTGGTTGACGAAAATCTAGGCAAACTGCCGGTTGTTGCGGTGGTATACTCCCATAACCACGGAGATCACTGGGCTGGTGTACGTGGCCTGGTCGATGAGGCCGACGTGAGGGCAGGCAAGGTGCAGATCATAGCACCGCGCGACTTTATGGATCATGCGATCGCAGAAAATGTCTACGCTGGCAATGCCATGAACCGCCGGATGTTCTATCAGTATGGTGTGCTTTTGCCAGCGAGTCCTTATGGCCACGTGGGGCAGGGGCTGTCGCAGGGTGTGGCTGCCGGTAATGCCGGCCTGATCCCACCATCACGAACTATCGAGAAGGACCATGAGGAGCTTAGTATAGATGGTGTGAGGATGATCTTCCAGAACACACCCAATACGGAGGCGCCTTCGGAGATGAATACCTGGTTTCCAGAGAAGAAAGCACTGTGGATGGCCGAGAATGTGACAGGAACGTTCCACAACATCTACACCCTGCGTGGGACACCAGTACGCGACGCGCTGGCCTGGTCAAAATACATTAACGAGGCATTCTACCTCTACGGAAAGCAGGCAGAGGTGATGCTTGCTTCCCACCACTGGCCGCGCTGGGGCAACGAACGAATCCAGGAAGTTATGAAAGGTCAGAGAGATCTGTATGCCAATATAAACAACCAGGTGCTGCACCTGGCTAACCAAGGAGTAACCATCAATGAAATTCATAATGTCTACAAGACACCCAAGAGCATTTCTGACCAGTGGTACAACCGCGGCTATCACGGATCTCCAGAGCATAACAGCCGTGGCGTAATCCAACGTTACCTGGGTTATTGGGACGTTAATCCCGCCACACTGATTCCGTTGTCTCCGCGTGACTCCGCACCGCTATATGTGGAAATGATGGGTGGCTCCTCGAAGATCATGACGAAAGGACAAGAGCTTCATAATCAGGGTAAGTATCTAGAAGCAAGCGAGATTCTGAACAAACTGGTTTTTGCCGAACCTCAAAACCAGCCAGCCAAAGATCTGTTGGCCGATGTCTACGAGCAGATTGGATACCAGCAGGAAAATCCGGGCCTTCGCAATAGCTTCCTGGCGGGGGCCTTCGAGCTGCGTGCGGGCATTCCTGAGGGCGATACTCCGAAAGGCCTGACCCCCGACATCTTGCGGGCCATGACCACCGAATTGTTCCTCGATTTCCTTGGGATCATGATGGACAGCCGCAAGGCAGAAGGTATGGCGTTCACCATCAACCTGGTGACACCAGATAATGGGGAACAGTTCGTCTTAGAACTGAGTAACTCAACTCTTACCAATATCGAGGGTTACCAGGCCGATGATGCAGACCTGACACTTACCATCACTCGCCTCGGAATAGGCCAAGTCATGGCGGGTGTGAAATCACTGGTAGACCAAATAGCTGACGGAGATGCGCAAGCTCAGGGTGATCTTAGCGTCCTTCAAAAGCTAGCCTCAACCATGGTACGTTTTGAGTTGGGCTTCGAGATCCTACCCGGCACTAAGGGGCCATCACCAGAGATGGATATGAATGATTTCGAGGTGGGTCAGGTAGAGATCTCGGAGTGAATTTACGCTTTTGATGTAAAGGCTGATTAGCGTTCCACAATTCCTTAATAGAATTGAGCAATAACGCCATTTGATTTCCTAAACCAGGATAAATTTATTTGATCCTTGTGGAAGCTAATGCATCTTGTAATATTAGTGATATAATCGAACAACCTCGGATAACATCATGTTCCTTTCCCTTAAAATGAATGCTGCTGTTCTAATTATCATTTTTTCCTATCCAATAACTGGCTCGAGCCAAACCATAGATTCTGATATATACCGCCAACTAAAGGAATACTCTGGTGATAATGTGCGGCCTGCACTTATCGAACAACGTAAGAAATTGGAACATTCTCTCACAAATGTTGATAAAGAGCGTATCAATGACCTACGCTACCAGATACGTACAATAGTATTAGCAACCTCTGAGGCTGATTATCCGATTTCTTCCGGACTATATCCAGGTGAAGATCCAATTCAAGACATATTCTTCCCTTTCTTTCTTGAAAATGAGTCTTTAATGAAATCAATATTTATTGATGCCTGGCAAATCGCTAAATCTCATAATGAAGAAATTGAGAACCTGCTCTTAGAAATTCAAGATCAAACTTTGCAGTGGAAAAGAGACATCAATTCAATAATCCAACAATACAATACTAAGCGGCCATTACCGAGCGATTATACTGCAAAGGAAGATTTATATGATCGGCATTTTAAAAGTATTCTAACCCCGGCCTTCTTTATTTTATGGAGTGAAAAAGGAATTTTATTTAATTACGAACAAGATAGTTTTCTTGAGGAAAGTTTTGTCAATTCCAGTCTTTACCCCAATCCTGTAAATAACTTGGTAAATGTACGAGCCAATTTAAAAAAGCCATCAACGGTTGTTATTAAGCTTTTTAATGTAAACGGTAATTTATTGGAAACTTATGAAGAACAATACAATAATGCAGGACCCATTGAGTGGCAGTCTGACCTTACATTCTATTCCAGCGGAACTTATTTCATTCGTTTTGCCACCAAATGGGATTCCGAACTTTTCATATTTGAAAAAGAATAGTGAACGGGAGGTTGAAGCAACTATGGAGGCACGGAACAACCATTTGTTTAGTGCTTCTTTTATCCTATCCCGACCTTCGTGCCCAGGATGAAATACCTCAATCCTCTGGTTTCATATTGGTTTTGCAGTATTCTTTAATGGATGGGAGGTATTGAGTTATCGTAAGAGTGGTTTGTGATAAGTTAATATGAATTTTAATGTTTCATCGAGCAATTAATATGCCTTCTGTTGCAGCTAAATATCCAGATATTGCCCCCAATATGTTGATGGTGCAGTGAATAATAATCCCCAGATACACGTTCTGCTTTTTCCAAACGATGTAACTTAAAACGATGCCTATACCGACGATGGCAATTATATTATGAGGTTGCCAAAAGTGATATAGTCCAAACAGGGTGCCATTGACAATTGGAGCCCAGTTTTTTAAGTAAGCCATTCTTGGCAGCAGGTATCCCCTGAAAAACAATTCTTCCACTGTCGGCCCAATAATACCATCAATAAATATCCCTGCCAGGAGTATTTTTGCTATCAAAGCATTGTCCGTAGTGCCAAAACTAGGATTGAAATACCATTCGGGAAGCCAGTGAAAAAGATTTTCCCTTAGAAAAAGCCCTATTGGATAAAGAGGAACATAGATGACAAAACAAAGCACAATTCCTATTAGGGACCAGAGCAAATACTGTTTCCAAGTCAGCGTTTCTTTTAAATATACAGTATGATCTAACCTCCAGCTTCCCCCAAGCCTCCGTTCTTTTGTCAAAAGGTGCGTCAATGCAACAGGGGTCAATATCAGTATTTCGGCCAGCAGTAAAGTGGTTATGCCAGGATACCCCTTATCCACCAACAGAGGCCCAACTAATAGATAAAAAAGCGTAATGAGCACCCCGGGATAGAAATGATACAGAAGTTGTCTGGAAAAGGTTAACTGATCCCTGTAAATGTCAAATGATCTGGCCATAATTGTGTTTTTTCAACTAATTTGAATGAAAGCCACTACAATAGCGACCGAATACAGGTAGTCGAACTAATTAAATTGGTTCGACTTTAAGTTGGATAAAACCAGTACCTTAACTATGAAGTCTCTTAAACTCAGAGGGAGTTAAACCAGTCTTTTTCTTGAACTGAGTATTGAACGAGGATTTGGAGTTGAATCCCACTTGATACATTACTTCCAGGACAGTTAATTTAGGATCCCGAGCGTTTTTTAATACTCGTCGAGCCTCTTGTATCCGGTAACTATTTATAAGATCAAAAAAATTCTTATTGAAGTGATCATTAATTATTTGTGAAACATGACGAGGTGAAGCAGAAACTGATCTGGATAGATCTGTGAGCGTAAGGTCAGCTTGAAGAAACATTTTATCACCTTCTAACACCGATTTTAATTGCGTTAAGATGGCCTGCTGCAGTTCTGAAGTAAGATTTGAGGCACCATACTTCTCAGAGTTCCTGTGGACGAATAGTAACGGTTGGTCCAGGGCCTTAAACAAAACCTGACTGATGAAGATCAGAATGATTAATATCAAAATTACTAAACCTATTTCGAACAATCTCCGGTTGCCATAATATTGCAAGATTGATACCGCCAGAGAGGCCAACACAATGACTATCAGAAAACGAAGAGTGGTTATAAACCAAATGGTATTTAAGGTTGAGTAATGATTTTTAAGATCATTGAGGCGGTTGTTTAATAGAGAATTGGCCACGAAAAAATAGCTAAGTATGTGGGCAAAAACCACTACTGTGAGAAAAAATACCTCGAGCGGCTGGTTTAACTCCATAATACTGTTGATCACTTCAATTTTGGTTTCAACAGGTTGTAAATGATACATAATAATGGTTGTGATGAAGAGCAACCCAAAGGGTATTAGGTGATACAGGGCTTTTAAGTCCCAAACAGGGTTCATATCTACCAGGGCCCTTGCATAAAAATAAATTAAAGGTCCGTATAGAAACACTAAAGAGTCTTCCCATAATGCCAGCGATGGATATTGAAGATAGAAGCCATCCAATAACAGGTAGCCATCCAAAAAATTTAGACCCCACAGGATAAAGAATGACCCTAGGATTAGGTTTGAGGGAGATTTTTTGTGCCTTTTGAAGATAAGAAAGATTCCCAGAAGGCTAAACAAGGCAATACAAATAATGGTTAAGAACTTCGCAATGGACATAGTAGCATTTATCGGGTATCAAAAGATAGCAATAAAAAGCTATCTATAGATCCGGATCCTCCCTGGGTCGATTATAAGCGGCCACTACCCAGCGATTATACTGCAAAGGAAGGTTTGTACGATCGGCATTTTAAAAGTATTCTGACCCCAGCCTTGATGTATTCGTCTGTGACATTGTATTTTATTTTATTTTTCGTTTCATTTCAAAAAAAAACATTTGAATGAATGGGTGGTTGAGGCAAATGTGGACACACAGAAAGACCATTTGTTTAGTGCTTCTTTTTTCCTTTCCTGACCTTCGTGCCCAGGTTGAAATACCTCAAACCTCTGGTTTCGGTGGGCATGTAATAAGTATTCCGGGGTTGTTTTTTGTTGAGCACAGTTTACTTTCCACTGGGGCACCACTTCTTGGCGATGTGGGAACTAGGCGCATTTCCTCTGTTTTTGAAAGCCCTGAATCAAATACCGCAGCTGCTTTTCCTATTGCTGGCGAACTAAATTATACTTTTGGCAATTCCAGGACACAACTTTTTTTCGGACCTGGAATTGAGGACATCCTTCGCCTGGATGTTGCTTTTGCACTCGGGGTAAGACAGGAGTTGGGGAAAGTGGGTGATCTGACGGCAAATTTAATACTTACCCCATTGCAATTAAAGTTCTGGTCTGACCCCTATATTGAAGGGGAGGATCGCGTCCGTACATCATTAGATTTCCCCGGTTTCAGGATCATGTGGGGCAGTATGTTCCAAACGGGTTTTGAAATGACTGTAATTGCCCGTCAATTTCGATATGCGGATGAAAGAAGTGGCGAATGGTTGGTTGATCAGGGACGGTTAAATGCCAATCAAGTACCTTCTCTTATCCGCAATGGTGAATTCCTACGGATCAAAGCGTCGTATAAGTTCAAACTGAAGCAGCATCGATTAGAACCAGTTTTCCGATATACGTTACATAATCTTGAAGGGAAATCTGTGGCAAACAAACAGCAATCAATTTTGTTAGACTACATGTATCTTTCTCCAAAGATAGTAATCGATGCGTTATTGACTTTTGGCAAAAGAAAAGCTGACGAGATCCACCCCGTTTATAATGAAACATTTAGCGCGGATCGATATGGATTTGCTCTTGCAGCAATTTTCCCAATCACACTATTCAACAGTGCCAATTGGAGTTTCATAATAAGCGGGGAGTATGCGAGAGAGAACGCCAATATCGATTTCTTTAATGCTAGGATCGCCGCATTAAATGCGGGTTTGATGTGGCGGCATAAAAGGGACTAAACATTCAGCAGAACTTTTTCCTCAAACCTGCTTATCTAGATTCCAAAATCATTTATAGTCGTTTCCAGAAACTGCTCAATCTCTCGATTGTACTGTTCAGGTTCCTCAATTGACCCAGTGTGGCCTCCCCGTTCAATATATTTCAAAACAGAATTGGTGATATTTTGATGAATAAATTCTGCTTTTTCCGGAGTAGTGGCGATGTCTTCAGTTCCTACCAGGATCAATGTAGGACATTTAATCTGACCAAGCTCAAGCGTTACTCCTTGCCGATGGATTACTCCAGAGACCGCTCGTATGATGGTTTTTTTGTTCTTTTTTAATTCTTCCTTCCAATGTCGTACTTCTCCTTGTCGTGCCGGGTCCTTTAAAAAACTGTTGCCAAACATTATTTTCATCACTGGATTTACTACCGTGCTCACTCCAAATAGCCTCACCATGGCATTCAACAGCCCATACTTCAGTTTGTTTGGCTCGCCCAGAGCGGAGGTTTCCATCAGGATAAGAGATTTAACCAAATCAGGTCTTCTGGCTGCCAGTCGCATGGCTACAAAACCGCCCATAGAGAGTCCGCCAAAATGCACTGGTCCAAGTTCGAGGCCTTCAATTAGCGATACCGCATCTTCAAACAACGAGTCCATGTCATAACCATTGCTGGTAACCTCTGAGGAGCCCTGGCCCCGGTGATCATAAGTAATTACCCGGTACTGCTTTTTGAAGTAATCTACCTGCTTGTGAAAAAGGTGCCCACTCCAAAGCAGACCATGTGCAAGCACCAGGGTTTCCATTCCGGATCCCTGGACTTCATAATAATACTGACAGCCATTAACTTCGATTTTTGGCATAGGTGAATTTATATAATTATTAATTGCTAATTTATTAGACTACCGTTAAATACACCGTTCCGACCATCTGCATAATATTATTTTTACCCTTGGGAAATAAATTATATTTAGCATTGTACTATAACATAAACATCTTGCCATGAAGCCTATTTACAGTATTCCCCTTATTCTGTTAATAATTTTTGCGCCCGTAGATTCTGTTTTTTCACAGAAAAAAGTAATAAAATCGCAGGATGATGTACCCCGATTTACCTACGCTCTGCCCACTAGTGCCTCCGAAGTTTTTGCGTCCAAAGAGTCCATGGATGCCTTGGTTGTCAAGCTGCAAGCTGATTATGAGAAAATGTTGCAAGAATATGATATTCAGGATAAATCTTTGCTGAAAGGAGTGTATGGAACATTAAAAAATATTGACTTGTACAATGAGCAGTATGAAGAGGGCTTGAAAAAAGTAAAAAAGATTCGAGAATTACAGGAAAAGCCCTCGGATCGTCTAATGAGCGGTTTGTCCAATATGGCCTACCTAAAGGCTTTGCAAGAGACTGACTATGTCAAGAATGAGCAGTTTCATGAAAAATTTAAGCGGTACTTCTCTGAATCGGTTAACCAACTTCCATGGGATGTGGTGCAGGATGATGTGGAGAGCAGCAAGGGATCTCTGGAGATATACAGCGAAAACCTGGTGCTGGGTATTATCAAAGAGCGGATTGATCCGGGTGTAGCCAAAATGGGAAAGATCAGCGACGATAACGCGTCCACCCTGGTAAATATGAATTACATAGTCAACCATGTGCTGCCGGTTAAACATGAAATGATCTCAGTTTATGAGAGCTATATAGCTGCTAATAAGGTTGAAAAAGCTGATATCTGGGCTGATAGGGACCTGGATATTTCTAAAGAACCAAACCTAAGTCCGGTGGTGATGGCCATTTGGGACAGCGGAGTGGATGTACCTATTTTTGAAAATCAAGTGCATATTAACCACAATTAAAAGTTTGACGGGAAGGACACTGATGGAAATGGATTCGTAGACGATGTGAACGGCATAGCATTTGATTTGAAGAACCGAAAAACAAGTGCAGTACTTTATCCGCTGACCGATGAACAGAAAGCGAGGTTGCCGGAGATGGTAGGCATGGTGAAGGGACTACAGGACCTTCAGGCAAACGTAAGCAGCAAGGAAGCTTCTGAGCTTAAAAAAAGAATGTCACAAATTAAGCCGGAGGAGGTTAAACCATTTATAGAGGAGTTAAATCTGTTTGCTAATTACGCCCATGGGACCCATGTAGCTGGTATAGCCGCCAAAGGCAATCCACAGGCCATGGTATTACCTGCACGGATCACTTTTGATTACCGTATGGTTCCTGAAGCTCCCACTAAAGAAGATTATGCACAATTCGCTCAATCTGCTAATGATGCAGTTGACTATTTCAAGAATGCCGGGGTTAAGGTGGTGAATATGAGTTGGGGTGATTCTCCTGAATCTGTTGAAGGGGCTTTGGAAGTAAACGGAATTGGGGATTCTGCCGAAGAACGAAAAAAGATGGCCCGTGAAATTTTTGACATTGGGAAGAAGGGTTTATTTGAAGCAATAAAAGGAGCTCCTGAAATCTTATTTGTTACTTCCGCTGGAAACAGCGATCAGGACAGTGAATTTTATGATGACATTCCCTCATCGTTTGAATTGTCCAACATTCTGACCGTAGGAGCGGTTGATCAGGCAGGTGAAGAAACCAGCTTCACCAGTTTTGGAGATAATGTAGATGTGCACGCCAATGGCTTTGAAGTAGAAAGTTACATTCCAGGTGGACAGACCATGAAAATGTCAGGTACCTCCATGTCGTCACCCAATGTGGTCAACCTGGCGGGGAAACTGTGGTCACTGGAGCCCGGATTAACTGTTCATGAGGTGATTGATTTGATCAAAAACGGTTGCAATACCAGTGAAGATGGAAGGATAATTCTAATCAATCCTAAGGCTTCGGTGGAGTTGTTGCGCAACCGGCCAAATTAGCCAGAAAATTTTGTTGCTAAAATACCACTATATCATCTGCTCACAAAAAACTTCCTTTCAATATTAAGACTTTCTACTAATCTGCGTTTTAAATGCTTTTTATATGACCGAAAAGTTCTTATAAAAAAGTCAGATTTGTTTGATATTTCCAATGCCAATTTCACCGATTCTTTTTCAAATGAATCTGAAGGAAAAACACGATTAACAAGGCCCCACCGTAACATATCTTCACTAGAGATAGGGTTCCCCAGCAATAAAAGCTCATCCAAAACAGCTTTGCCTACATATTGATCGAGGTAGTAAGTCAAACCTCCTAAGGGTATAATATCATCGTTCAAAAATGGAAAAGTAAACTGGCTGTTTTGTGATAATATTGAAAAGTCCCCTGCAAGCATGGTACTAAGCCACAGACCAATGGAAGAGCCTTCAAGAGCCAAGACATTTAATTTATTCGAATCCAAAATTTCATTAATGAATCGGAATTTTATATTAACAAACCGGTCAAATTCAAATGATTTGATATTTGGAGCTGTGGATGTAAAATCAACCTTTTCATTTGAAGATAATTTAATAGAATTAAAAAAATCAATAAACCTTTCCTCTGAAAAGATGTCTTTTGAAAAGATGAAAAGCCTGGTACTTACATCACTTCCGGAAATTTTCTCTAGATCCCCCTCAAAATAAATGTAGTTATTGTCTGTCTTATACAGCTCTTCAATTGGAGCATCCGATTTAAATTTAATGATGGCTAATCGCTCAATCTTTTCGATACTGTATAATGAATTATCCGCAATTTGAATCTTCTTGTATTCCATAATTATAGCTTAGTCATTTATCTACTACTTTCAGCTCCAAGTAGTTAAACATATTAATTTCATTTCTTGTCAGGTGAATAACTTAAAATTGCCATCCCCAGCACTGCTGACAATATCGATGCCGCAAAAACACCCACCTTGGCAATCTGAATACTCTGTTCATCACTGAATGCTAAATCAGCAATGAAGATGGACATGGTAAATCCAATCCCAGCGAGCAGTGCTGCCCCGTAGACCTGCCTGAAATCCATTCCTTTGGGCAAGGATGTAAACTTCATCTTTACAACAAGGTGTGTGAATATGGAAATACCCAGGAATTTACCCAAAACCAAACCAACTATAATCCCTATAGAAATAGGATGAAACAACAATTCTACTAAACTCCCTTCGACTCGAACGCCTGCGTTGGCCAGAGCAAATATCGGGAGAATGAAAAATGTTGAAAAAGGATGCAGCACATGTTCAAGCTTTTGTGAAGGGCTCTCAGCATCTTTGGTAGTTTTTATTACATCACTCAGGGAATGCAACTCCTCCGAAGAGAGTATTCCCGTTTTATCAGATAATGAAATCTTTGATTTCTGAAGTATATTTTTCAGCTTATCAATATACCGTCTACCGCTGATTTTTGGTTTGCTGGGAATTGCCATAGCCACCAGCACTCCAGCAATGGTAGCATGCACACCCGAATAAATAAAGGATAACCATACTCCCCCCAATCCAATAATTGCATAAAAAGCGGTTTTCCGGACACCAACTATATTGGCTCCGAACAACACTCCTAAGAATATAAAAGCACTAATAATCTCCGTCATATCAATTGACTCGGTGTAAAAAAATGCGATCACCAATATGGCTCCAAGATCATCTGCAATGGCCAAAGCAGTCATGAATATCTTTAAGTTTGGGCTAACGCGATCACCAAGCAGTGACATAAGGCCCAAAGCAAAAGCAATGTCGGTGGCCATTGGGATCCCCCAGCCATGAATACTCTCGGGGTTATCATAGTTGAAAGCTACATACACTAATGCTGGTACGACCATTCCTCCGACGGCAGCAGCAAGCGGTAAAACAGCACTTTGAAAAGTGGATAGACCACCATCTATCACTTCTCGCTTAATCTCAAGGCCAATGACGAAGAAGAAAATGGCCATAAGCCCATCGTTTACCCAATGATGCAGGTCTCCTTTTAGCTCGAAGCCCCCAAAAGAAAATCCCATTTTCACGTTGTGCCAGATATGGTGGTACACCTCGTAGAATGAGGAATTGGCCCAAATGACAGCAATAAGAGTAACGAAGATCAATAAGAATCCTCCGAAGGATTGCTGTTGGATGAAATTTTGGATGCGGAACCCTACTTTTGATTTTTCATTAGGATTCATATTCCTGCTTAATTTAGTGGATTTCTTTTATTATTACCTGGGTCCCATTGAATTCAATTTCATCGCCAACAGCTTTATTCATCATTTTCTGCCCAATGGGTGAGATAGCTGATATGCAATAGTAATGTTGATTGTACAAAGTAATCTTGCCAATTCCTATCGATATGTAGTAGTGCCCATTGGTAGTAACCACCAAGCTCCCCAATTCAACAATCCGGGATTCTTTACTCCAGTTGATTTTACTCAACTGATTTTTTACCCGTAGGGCCTGTAATAACTGTGTTTTGCTGTTTTCCTCGTCAATCTGCAGCATGGCTCTTCCGGTTTCATACTTATCTCCCACACTGCTCTTGGTCTCATTATTGCGAGATTCTGCTATCGATTTTAGGTTTTGCTCTAGGACATTAATTCGCTTTTCTGTGTCTTCTTCACAGGCTTTATATAATGCCTCCTTTATTTGAAGCTTGGTTTTCATTCAATTTTGTTACTGAGTCAAGTCTGCCTTTGAAAACTATATAGATTACTCATAGTAAACTATATAGTTTATTTTGGCCGGATGTATAGCCAATAGCCAACTAATTTTTTAATTCTAATATTGATAAAATTGCCCTATGATCTGAATTGAAAAAACCATCAGTAGGATCGTCTGAACAATCAATAGAAAGAAATAATGTTAGAATGATAATAGATATTTTATTTGCTTGCATGTACGCTTCTCACTATTATTTGCTACCTAACGGCTATATACATTATCCTTTTAACCGTTTAATACAAAAATTTATTTCACTAATAAGATATACTATAATGAATAGTAATAAAAGTTCTATCCTGAATGTTTCAATTATCACCATAATGAGCATAATTATTCTTGCTTCCTGTTCTCAACAAAAGGGTATAGAAGACCAAAAGATAATCGATGCTGCAACAATTCCAATCTCTGGAGAGATGCATGCGGAACTTA
>PVMK01125925.1_pt1 | contig 21548 bp, 19 predicted proteins | sample 1853481 | NCBI WGS metagenome assembly PVMK01 (sample SAMN08533507, study PRJNA380276) | Marine sediment metagenome, whole genome shotgun sequencing project.
CTGCCGCCGCCGGCCCGTCACCGAGGTTCCGCCTCCGGTTCCGTCCGGGGTCGCGGGCTGGCTCGACCGCACCGTTCGCGAGGCGGCCGAGCGACCTCTCCGGGCGCTGTCATTCCTTCGTGAGTTGAATACCATCTAATCCTTGGGGCATCCGATCCGGCGCCTCCCGGCCCTTGCAAACCGAGCGTTCAGCACATTCTCGGGAGGGTTGATATCGTTGACAAAATCCGCACCTTCGTGGTACATAAGTTATGACAGTGGAAGACTTGCCACAATCTGGACCGAATAGAAAACCATCGATCAAACGTCGCGCAGAGCCACAAAAAAAGAGCCGTCAGAGAGAGCGAGGAATTCCATGAGCCGCACGATTTTGCTTGCCGATGACAGCCTCACCATCCAGAAGGTCGTTGAGCTGACCTTCGCCGACACCGACTATGAGGTGGTCGCAGTCTCGAGCGGGGACGATCTCCTCCAGAAACTCCCGGAGTGCCGACCTGATCTGGTGATCTGCGACGTGATCATGCCCGGCAGGGACGGCTACGACGTGTGTCAGGAAATCAAGTCGAGCGCGGATTATCTCCATGTGCCGGTCATTCTGCTCACCGGGACCTTCGAGCCCTTCGACCGCGATCGCGCACTCGCCGTAGGATGCTCTGAGATCATCACCAAACCTTCGAGGCTCGAAGTTGGTGGAGGCGGTGGACCGCCTCTCCAGCACTGCGGGCGCCGCTCCGCCACCCGATTCAGCGGTGACGCTCGAGGCCCCGACCCTCGATGTCGAGGTCACTCCGCCACCACCCTTGGCTGCGACGAAGCCGACCTCGCGCGAGACGAGATGGAGCTCGAGGACACCGCCGTGACCGCTGATGACGAGCCGTCGGATACCGGTTTCGTCGCCATATCCGTAGACGATGCGAATGTCGTGCTATCCACCGAGGAGGAGTTCACAGAGGAAACCCAGGAAGGGCAAGCGGGGCTCGAAGTCCTCTCGATCAACCTGCTGCGGAGGCTGAGCCGCCAGTCCTCCCCGATGTGGCGCCGCCGCCGGACGCCGAGGTCTTCTCGGAGGCGCCGGACGCCGCCGAGACGTTGGCCGCCGCCAGCATCTCCGAGATGGTTGAAACGACAGAGGACGAGGTCTTTGCCGACCAGCAGCCGCCGGGCCCGGCAGAGGATCCGTTTCCACCCGAAGCCGTCGACGAGGAGATCTTCCCGAATGATGATTCGGGACACGACGAGTCGGCAGCTGAAGCTGAATACATCGACAGCTCCATGACGACCCCCATCGACGTGGAGGCCGTGATGGCGGAGGTATCACCGCAAGAGAACGAGACCGGTGCCGAGGTCGAGGTGGAGTCGACGGAGGTGGACATGTCTGACGCCGACACCCAGGACATCACCGAAAAGGTCTCGCCGGAGCACGCAGGCGAACCGGCATCCACTGGTCTCAGCGACGAGGACGTGGATCGCATCGCGAGACGCCTGCTCGAGCTGGCGAGTGATCGCATCGAGCATATCGCGTGGGATGTCATTCCCGACATGGCGGAGCTCGTCGTTCGCGAGAGGGTCCGGGAAATCGAGGCCGCCGCCGGCAACGACTAACCCGTTCCCATCCGGAAACTCCGGAGGGGACAGCGTAGTTCTCGATGCGGAAACGAGCGATTTTTCTGCAAGGTCAAGGAAGGCAAGGATTTCCGCGGAGGCGTACTTGAGTACGCCGCACACGGGAATCCGCCGTCTGACGCCGAGATTGCAAAAAAGCGCCGTTTCCGGACGAGAACTTGTCCTTGCACCACATCCTGTGGGCAGGTTAATCTCGTCCGCACCATGGTCCTCACCAATCGGAACCGCCTCGGCCGCCTCCGAGAAGAACTTGCGGCACACGTCGAAAATCTCGTACTGTTCGAGATCACCGGTTCCACCCACGCGTTGGCGAGAGAGCTGATCGCGGACATGGATGACGAACAACAGGATTGGGATCAACTCTAATCCTTGCCAATCGTCAGGACAGCGGCGAGGGGCGCGGTGATCGTCACTGGGAATCGCCCGCCGGCGGACTGTACATGAGCTGGGTGCGTTCCGGTCTCACCGCCGAGACGATCGCCCAGCTGCCCATGCTCGCCGCTGCCTCTGCGCAAACTGCAGTCACAAACATCGGCGTCCCGGACGCGCGCATCAAATGGCCAAACGATATTCTCGTCAAAGGCCGAAAGCTCGCGGGGTTGCTGGTGTTTGCACGCCACGGCGAGACCAGTTGGGTCACGGTGGGCCTCGGAGTCAACCTCGAAACCGCACCGGTGATTACCAACGGTGACGCGCTCCTTGCGACGTCGGTCGCCGATCACGTGGCCGACGGCGACCTCGATAGTTGGCGGCACAACATCGTGTGCACGTTCGTCACCGTGCTCGATCAATCGATGGCGGACCCGCAGCCGGCCCTCGAACGCTGGCGCGATCTACTCATTCAACAACCCGGAGACTCAGTCACCGTGCAGCTCGCGTCGGGCAAAACCGTCTCCGGAACCCTGGTCGACCTCAGCGAGGAAGGGTTCCTACACATCCGCACCAACGGCAAGGAGCAAGTGATCACCGGCGGCGATATTATCGAGAGCTGAATCGCGTTCCTTTATTCTCAATTCTCAGTTCTTAATTCTCAATTACCGACCATCTACGCCGTGGATAGTTATGAGTTTTTAGTTTTGAGTTCCGACCCGCCCAACCCCGACGTGAAATCTCTACTCGGAGCCCACAGTCGGCGTGGCGCTGTCGCGAATGTTGACCGGACGTGCCCACCGGAGGTGCCTGGCATCCCGATTCGCCGCGAATCGGCGTGCCTGGCATCCTCTCGCGGCAGCGCCTACCCGAGGCACAAGCACGCACGCGGGCACCTAAACGGGCAAAGCCGCGGTCTCAGACCGCTGACAGCGGTCGTCCGGGCGCCGAGACGGGTCAGGGCACTGCGTGCAGGCGCTCGAGAAAGCGGTTGGGGGGCTCGAAGCCGGTGATCCGGAAGACCTCTTCTCCCCCCGAGAAGACGATCACCGTCGGCACGCCCATCACTCTGTACTCGGCTATCAGCTCCTGGCCGCTGTCGGTGGCGCGGGTGAGATCGACCTTGAACCGGGCGTAGCCGTCGAGCACCGCACGGACCTCCGGCGCCGCGAAGGTCCTCAAGTCGAGCTCGCGGCAGGGCGCGCACCAATCGGCATAGAAGTCGACGATCACAGGGCCGCCGCTCGCGATCGCCTCCTTGGCGACCGCCGTCTCGTACGCTTGCCACTCGAGATGGTCGCTCCCGCCCTCGACCGCAGCACCACCCTGCCGGACTCCCGGCATCATGAGCACGCCTACGACCAACATCCCGGCCGCCAGCGCCCGCATGACCCGATCGATCGTCGGCTGCCCATGCCCGGTGCGATCCACAACCAGGAGATAGAGGGCGCCGAGCACCAACACCCCGGACATCAGCCAAGCACCCGAATCGCCCGGCATCAGAGGCGCCGCGAAGTACGCCGCCATGGCGATCAGGATGACACCAAACACCCGCCGCACCCCGATCATCCACATCCCCGAGGCCGGCAGCTTGTTGATCGCCCCGGTAAAGGTGCCGAGGATCAGATACGGCAGACCGAGACCCGCGGCCAGGGTGAAGAAGAGGATGAACCCGAGTACCGGGTCGCCACGTTGGCCGACGTAGGTGAGCAGGCCGACCACGAATGGGCCGATGCACGGTGCGGCGACAAAACCCATCACCAGACCCATGATGAGGGCGCCAAAAACTCCCGTTCGGCCGCCCGAGGCACGCTGAGCCCAGACCGGCACGCGCAGCTCCCAGAGCCCAAACATCGAGGTCGCGAGCAACAGCAACATCACCACTATCAACCCTACGACCCAGGGGCTCTGCAACGCACTGCCGAAGATGGCGCCGCTAAGGGCAGCGAGCACGCCGAGGACTGAATACGTGAGTGCAATACCGAGAACATAGGCGAGCGCGAGCGGGAATGTGCTCCCCTCACGGTCCTTCGTCTGCTGGGTGAAATACCCGATCGTGATGGGAATGAGTGGGAACACGCACGGTGTGAGGTTGAGGGCGAGGCCCGCGAAGAAGACCCCGATCAACAGGAGCGGTAGTGACCTGGAACCCAGATCCGAGGCGTCTTCCGAGGGATCCGAACCGGCGTCTCCGACCACGACCGCAGCAAAGACCTGCTTGTTCACCATCTCCGACGAATCGCCGGGAGGCGCTACCGTGATGTCGACGCCAGCGCGCACCGTCTCCGGCGGCAGGCATTGGGTGTTGTTGCAGGCCTGCGCAGTCACCGCGACTCGAAGCCGCACCTCACCAACCGCCGACTCCGGAATCGACAATCCGGCGAGAATCACGACCTCGTCCTCCCAGACCTCGATCGGAACATCCGCAAACTCGAACTCGATCGGCTCGCCGTCGGGGAAGCTCACGATCGGCGCAAGCCAACTCTCCGGAAGCATGAACTCCACCTCGGTGGGCAGCGAAAACTCATCCCCGGGGTCATCCGAGTTGACGTGCCACCCACGGTCCACCGTGAGCTTTATCGCCAAATGCAGCTCCTCACCGGCGACCGCAGGAGACCGGTCGGGAAGTAGCCGCACATTAAACACCGGCTCGGAGTCAAAGCCCTGGGCGAATACCAGCCCGGATGCAGAACCCACCAGCAACGCCACGATCATCAAGTATTTCTTCATCGTTTTCCTCGTGAATTTCTCAAATCCGTGGGCATGCACATCTCACTCATCATCGCCTGCCGGTTCCAACTCAGGCGCGAACCGACGGATCAACGCACGGACCTCCTCCGGGTAGCGCTCCCAGCTCCTCTTTACGATGTCCGGTCGTTTGGTTACAGTTGCCTCCACCGCGCGCTCCAGCCGCCAGCGGCGGATCGCCTCGTGGTTGCCCGAACGGAGTACGTCCGGGACGCACTTTCCCTCCACCTCGGAAGGACGGGTGTAGCAGGGGTGGTCGAGGAGTCCGCTGCCGAAGCTGTCCTCGGCAATCGACTCCGGATCCCCGACAACCCCGGGCACCAACCGCGCCACCGCCTCGACGACCGCCATGGCCGCAACCTCTCCGCCACCGAGGATGTAGTCTCCAACCGACACCTCCTCGAGTTCGAGAATCTCGAAGATCCGCTCGTCAAAGCCCTCGTAGCGCCCACACAGAAGGACCACCCGGTCCTCGCAGGCAAGCTCTTCGGCCAGCTGCTGATCGAATACCCTGCCGCGCGGCCCGAGGGCGATCGTTCTCGGCCGGTCGCCTCGCGCCGCCAACTCGCGCATCGCCGCCAGCACGGGGGCCGCCTGCAGCACCATCCCTGCACCACCCCCGTAGGGCTCGTCGTCGAGCTGACGCCATTTGTTGTCCGCCCAATCGCGCAGATCATGAGCCTCGAGGCCGATGATCTCCGTTCTCGACAGCCCTTGCCCAGGACCCCGACCGAACGGAAAGTCTCGAAAAGCTCCGGAAAAATCGTCAAAATATCGAAATGCATCAGATGACCCCCCCGGAAAACCACATCCACCCGGGAACGCGTATTGAACCACAAAGAGACCAAGAGGCCAACCCGCACACCCATCGGAGAAACCGCAGATCACGCAGATAGACGCAGATGGTCTCGCGCGAGACTCAAGCACGAGGTCCCGGCCGTCGTCGAACGACGGCCGGGAACCGCTGGACCGGGCCATCGTTCCGAACGCAAACGTCCGTCACGATGGCCCGATCCAGCGGCCCGCGCTCTCGAAGAGCACAGGCCTCGCCACTCCTCTGCCCCAGGTGTTGGATGGGAAGGCACCCCCCTTTTCCAAATAGAAGAGAGGTGAGGCGGAACCGACGCGCTCCGGGCGCGTCGGTCGGTGGGAAGCACGGCTGCGACGAACGCTCGCGTTCGGAGCCGACGGGCTTCCCGCCGGTAGTCGGCGATCGGAAGATCGCCGACGTTTCCGCCGTCAATCTCGGCAATGAGGCATCACGCCGGCCACAACCTCTTGGCGTGCTTGGCGTCTTGGCGGTTCCTTCGGTCGGGTGGACGGCCTTCGTGTCTTTGTGCCTTCGTGTTTGCGCTGTTCTCTGTGTCCGAGCTCTGTGTCTCTGTGCCTCTGTGGTTCGGCCGATGAGCTCGGATCTTCGATGGTGAGGTCAGGCGGTGACGGCGTCGTCGTCTAGCAGCCCGGCTGGGGCGTCGATGATGACAAATCCACCATCGAGGTTCACCTCGCGCACGATCTCGGGAACGTATGGCACCAGAAACTCTCGCTCCCCGCGGCGGACGATCAACCGCGACTGCCCCTCACCAGGATCGAGCCCGGTGACCTTTCCCAAATCCTCGCCGCCGGGTGAGCGGCACTCGAGCCCGGTCAGGTGATGCTCGTAGTAATACCCCTCCGGAAGATCTTCGAGTGCCTGCTCCGGTAGGTAAAGGTACCTTCCCCGCCATTCGCCGACGACGTCGCGGTCGCGAATGTCCTTGACCGAGAGCAGCCACCGGCCCTTGTGGAACCGCACCCGATGAGCGCGAAAAAACTCCGAAGGTTCGGAGTCGTCGCCGAGCCCGAATCGTACGCCGTCAGTCAGCCGTTCGGGGAAGTTCGTGATGATTTCCACCAGGAGATCACCATGGACGCCGTGCGGTTTTCCCGCGCGACCGACGATCAGCCAGCCGCCATCGTTGTCGTCGGGCACTACTCGAGGATCTCGAGCACGAAGCGCTTCTGGATCTTCATGCCGGCGGCCGCCAGCAGAGTCCGTATCGCACGGGCCGTGCGGCCCTGCCGACCGATGACCTTTCCCAGGTCCTCATTCCGTACCCGCAGCTCGAGAACCGTAGTCTGCTCACCTTCGACCTCGTTCACGCTGACATCTTCCGGATTGTCGACCAATGCCTTGGCGATCTCTACCAGCAGATCTTTCATCGCACTCATGGGAGCTCCTTCCGTGGTGGGGCTGGTGTCTGCTCGTACATCATCACTGCTGTCGTTCGACCTTACGGATCAAGGAACGCACGGTTTCAGATACTCCCGCACCCTTGCCACGCCATTCCGCGACCTTTTCAAGATCGAGACGAATCTCCGGAGGATCCAAGTTGGGGTTGTAGAAACCCACCTGGTCCAGGTAGTTACCGTAGGTGTCCTTGCGAGAATCCGATACCACCACACGGTAGACGGGGTTGTTCTTGGCACCCCCACGCCGCAATCTGATCATCAACATTTCTTTCTTTCCTCCCTAGCCCGGTGAAAAGACCGGGTCAACCGAAACCCAACTGTCGCTTCAGCGTCCGTGAGTCGGCTTTCCCCAGACGCTTCATGAGCTTACGCATCTGTCCGTATTGACGCAAGAGGCGATTGATCTCCTCGACGCTCGTTCCCGAGCCTCTGGCGATTCGTTTCTTGCGTGAGCCATTGAGAACCTGCGGGTGGCGGCGTTCTTTCGGCGTCATCGAATCGATGCACGCCTCCATCCGCTTGAGTTGCCGTTCCTGCCCCTCGCCGGCGCCTCCATCCGGCATCATCTTATTCATCCCGGGTACCATGTCCATCACCGATTGCAGAGGACCCATCTTCTTCAGGCTCTTCAGTTGATCGCGAAGGTCCTCGAGATCGAACTTGTTCTTCCTGAGCTTGGCCTCGAGCCGGCGCGCCTTTTTCTCGTCAACCGCGTCCTGCGCCTTTTCGACCAACGTCAGGACGTCTCCCATTCCGAGGATTCGGCCCGCCATGCGGTCGGGATGAAACTGCTCGAGTTGATCGATCTGCTCTCCGATTCCAGCGAAAACGATCGGCTTCCCCACAACCTCACGCACCGACAACGCAGCGCCGCCGCGGGCATCGCCGTCAAGCTTGGTGAGGATCACGCCGGTGATATCCAGACGCTCGTGATAAGCCCGCGCCGAACGCACCGCGTCCTGGCCGGTCATGGCGTCAGCAACAAAGAGAATCTGTTGGGGTTTGAGGATCTCCTTGAGCCGCTGCAGCTGGTCCATCAGCTCGTCGTCGATGTGCAGCCGCCCCGCGGTGTCGAAGATCAGAACCTGGTGGCCCTTGATCGACGCCTCGCGAAGCGCACGGTGCGCAATGGCCTCCGGGTCATCCATATCGCGAGTGTCGACGACCGGTATCGATGCCTGTTCACCAAGGACAAGCAGCTGCTCACGCGCCGCCGGGCGTGAGGTGTCGGCCGGAACCAACAGAGGGAACAGGTTCTTTCGGTCCTTGATCCAACGGGCCATCTTGGCTGCGGTGGTGGTCTTTCCCGAACCCTGGAGACCGACCAGCATGACGACCGCGGGCCGCCCTTTGAGGTCAAGCTCGGTGGTCTCCCCTCCAAGGAGGGTCACGAGCTCGTCATGGACGATCTTGGTCACCATCTGGGCCGGCGTGACGGAGCTCAGCACCTCCTTGTCGAGGGCTCTCGATCGCACACGATCGACGAAGCCGGAGACCACCTCGACGCTGACATCCGCCTCGAGCAGGGCGAGCCGGATCTCCTTGAGCGCGGTCTCAATGTGGTACTCGGTCAGATGCCCCTCACCCCTCAGGGTTTTGGTGACACGAGCAAAGCGGTCTTGCAGTCCCTCCAACATAAGGGCGGCAGTCTAGGACAGTGCCCGAGAGAGGTCAAGCGCTTGTCGGACAAAGCCTTGCCTCTCAGACCGATGCGTATACAATGGGGGGCGGAGATGGGCGCCAAAAAACCACTATTGCTGCTGCAACGCGGCTGTCCGCCGCCTCACGATCCGGAGCTCTTGAACTGCCTTCGTCTCGTGATGATGCTGTCGTCCTCCGAATCGGCCGTGCTCGAGGTCGAATGCGGCTTCGATGGTTCGACCGAGACGTACCGCGTAGGTTCTGACGCCGCCAATGGGCCCACGGCCACCTTCGAGCTTGGGGAGACCTTCGCGGCAACATTGCGCCTGAGTGCGGCAACCGCACCGGATCCGGAAATGGTCGAGCTGCTGGCTATCGGTCTCAACCGGACACTCGAGTGCGTCAAGCTGCGCGGGCAGGTCGCGCTCCTTCGCGGGGCGCTGGACAGCACTTCGAGCTCGGTGTTCCTCTTCGACGACCGGGGTGACATCGTCTATGCGAACCCACCCGCTGATCAGCTCCTTTCGTTGCAAACCGAGGACCAACTCCTGGCCGAGATTGAGGATGAACCGCGTCAGCCCCTGTTCACACTTCTATGCCTATTGGTCGAAAGGGTAGCGTCGGCGGGTCAGGTGGCCGAGTCCTGGGAGGGCACGGTGCATATCGCCGACGGCACCGTAATGGCTTGCGAGGTCACGCGCATCCTCGAGTCGGGTGATCACGGTTCGGGCGCTGTGCTGGCGCTGATGCGGCCGGTGGGATCGGATTCTGCCGTACGGGTCGATGCGTTTGCCTCGAGCTACGGCTTGAGCCCTCGCGAACAGGAAGTGGTCGGGCTCCTTGTCCAGGGACAGACGACGGTGGCGATGGCGGATCAGCTCGGAATCAGTCCGCATACGGTCCGCGACCACCTCAAGCACCTCTATCGAAAGACCGAGACCGGCTCCAGAAGCGAGTTGCTCGGGTTGATATCGAGGGCCTCCCGCATCGCGGTGGACAATGGAAGCTGTTAGCTATTAGCAATTAGCGATTAGCTCATCGCATGCTATTTCAATGCCGACAAGTTCAGCAAATGGCACGGCGGAATCCTCACGTTCGGTACCAACTTCCGGTTCTCCGAGGACCTTGTGATGGGCTAATAGCTCATTGCTAATAGCTAACAGCTATAATGGATACCAGAAGGCTCGCTGGAGGTACTACCTATGTCTCGGTTTCGCCTTTTTGGAATAGTCATCGCGGTTCTCCTGGTCATGGTCATGGTGGCTGATGCCGCCGGCTATGTGGTCATTCTGAAGAGCGGTCACAAGATTCGCTGCAAGGAGCCCATGCGAATCGAGGGCCCAAACGCGATCCTCACCCTGTCAACCGGAACGATGACGAGCTATCCCTTACAGCTCGTGGATCTGGTGGAAACGGAACGGTACAACCAGCTCGGCCTCGGAGATGCGCTGGAGATCGAAGAGCTTTCAGTTGCCGGAACCGTCATCGCGACGCCGACTCCGCGCACCTCGCTCGGCGATCATGCCACGTTCGATGCCGGTGGCAGCGGGCGGACGAGCCTCGGTTCGATTGCCGAACCGACTCCGGCGCCTACCCCCGGCATCGAGCTCCAGACAACCAAGTACCACGACCCACGGATCGAGCAGGCATTCGCAAAGATCTTCGACAAAAAGGGCCTCCTCATCTACAGGACGAGCCAGGGAACGAAACCCGAGTATTTCTTCGTCCAAACCACCACCGATTCTGAACGAGAGGTTTTTCAGGCCTTGGAAATCGTGGCCGAGGCCTTCGTGCTGATTCACGGTTTGCAGGAGGAGTTGGCGCCGGCTGCGGTGGAGCTCAAAATGGTCCAGACCTCGGGTAAGCCGGCCGGAACCTTTCGGCTGACGCCGGAGCTTGCGGACGAACTCGTGAACGGTGGCACCGCGACGCAGACGTTCTACATTACCCACGTTATTTTCTGAGTTCTCAATTCTGAATTCTCAATTCTCAATTCCCGCCCAACGTCCCCTGTTCACCGGTGAGATGGAGGAAATTCAAGATTGAGAATTGAGAATTGAGCGCTACGAGTTCATCGGACAGTGCCAGTCACATGTGTGATGTGGCGGTCGTCGGCGCCGGGCTTGCTGGGCTTACCGCTGCGTTGCGATTGAGCCAGGCAGGCTGCACAGTTCGTGTTTTCGAACGGTATCCGCGTCCGGGCGGTCTTGCCAGAGTGCTCGAGGTCGGCGGCGAACCCCTCGAGGCCTTCTATCACCACCTGTTCACCAGCGACATCGCCTACGTGGGTCTCGCCGAGGAGCTCGACGTCGCCCGGTATATCGACTGGCTGCCGTCCCGCATGGGCATCTGGACCGACGGGCGGCCGTGGGACTTCGGCACCCCGGCATCGCTTCTTCGATTTCGCCCCCTGTCGATGATCGACAAGCTGCGCTTCGCTGCATCGACAATTTTGTTGCAGCGCAGCAAAGACCCCACCCCATTCGAAAACGTCACGGCTGCCGTGTGGATCCGCCGCCATCAGGGCGAACGGGTCTGGCGATCGGTGTGGGAGCCACTGTTCCACCAGAAGTTCGCCGAAGACGCGGAGAAGGTGGCGATGGTGTGGCTGTGGGGAAAGCTGTGCCTGCGCGGGAAATCTCGATCAGCCTCGGGAATGGGCGAACGGCTCGGCTACATGCGTGGTTCGTTCGGCCGATTGACCGAGGCTCTCGAGGAGCGACTTGCAGACGGCGGGGTCGAGCTTCTTCTCAGCGACGCCGTACAACGCATCGACAGGGAGGGCGCCGGCTTCAGCATCGAAGCACGTCGCAGTTCCTGGAGGGCCGACCGAGTCGTGGTCGCGGCGCCCGTACCCGATTACCTCGAGATAGCAGGTCATCTCCTACCCGCAGACGATCGCTCGAACCTGAAAGGCCTTCGCGCCACTGCCGCGATCTGTTCAATCCTCGAGCTCGAGGAGTCCCTGACCCCGTACTATTGGCTCAACGTCGCCGACTCCGACATGCCGTTCGGCGGCCTCATCGAGCACACCAACCTCATCCCCCGGGAGCGTTATGGCGGCCGGCACATCCTCTACATCTCGAACTACCTGTTCCCCGATCACCCGCTGTTTCAAGCCCCAAAAAAGAAAGTGCTCGCCGCATACATGCCGGCGCTTCAGAAGGTCAATCCCTCCTTCGACCCGGCGTGGATCATGGCTTCCCATCACTTTCGGGCCGAATATGCCCAGCCGGTGGTCACCGTCGGCTATCGAGAGCAGATCCCGCCTCTGCGCGCACCGGTCCCCGGTCTCTATCTGTGTTCGATGGCCCAAATCTATCCCGAGGACCGGGGCATGAACTATGCGGTTGCCTACGGCGAGAAGGCCGCAGAAGCGGTGATTCAGGATATTCAGAAACAGACAGGCTGAATTCTCAATTCTTAATTCTCAATTCTTAATGAATGAACCCGAAAACAATTGAGAATTGAGAATTGAGAATTGAGAATTTTTCCTCCGTCAATGGTGTAGTATTGGGCCGCCCGTCGCGAAGGCGGGTGAGATAAGTCCCGGGAGGCACGACCTGATGGCAGGCAACGCAGTCGAGATCACGGACGGAAATTTCGAAGAGACAATCCTCAACGCGGGAAAGCCCGCGCTGGTCGACTTCTGGGCGGTGTGGTGCGGTCCGTGCCGCGTCATCGGTCCAATCGTCGAGGAGATCGCTGAAGAGTATGGAGACCGGATCGTGGTCGGAAAGCTGGATGTGGACTCCAACCGGGACACCGCCGTCAAATACGGCATTCAGGCCATCCCGACCCTGCTCCTGGTCAACGACGGTGAGGTATCCGAGCGAATCGTGGGCGTCACCGACAAGGCGAGCCTCACGGCCAAGCTGGATGAACTCCTGTAGCTGAGCCGTCGGGGACCGAGCCACACTATCGGACCAGACCCGGTTTTGGATCGGCTTGCAGGAGGAGACACCAACAATGGACATTCGCACCGTCGGAATAGTCGGAGCCGGACAGATGGGTGCCGGCATCGCTCATGTGGCAGCCGCGTCGGGTTTTGACGTCATCCTCACCGACATCGAGTCGGGAGTCCTCGAGACTGGAATAGAGACCATCGACCGGAACCTCGATCGCCAGATCAAGAAGGGGACGGTGGATGCGTCGGCCAAAGACGAGATCATCGGCCGCATCGCCACGAGTACTCACGTCGACGAGCACCGGCGAGCGGATCTGGTGGTCGAATCTGCGATGGAGTCCTTGCCAATCAAATCGGAGATCTTTCGTCAGCTCGACGAGCTGTGCCCGGCTGCGACCATTCTCGCGTCCAACACCTCGTCCATCTCGATCACCCGGCTGGCGGCGGTCACCGGCCGCCCCGATCGGGTCATCGGCATGCATTTCATGAATCCGGTACCGATCATGCGCCTGGTCGAGGTTGTCCGGGGCCTTGAAACCTCCGACGCAACCGTTTCCCAGGTTCGCCGGGTGGCCGAGAAGATGGATAAAATCCCGGTCGAGTGCGCCGACCATCCCGGGTTCGTCTCCAACCGGCTCCTCATGCCGATGATCAACGAGGCGGTCTTTGCGGTTTCCGAGGGTATCGCGACCCCCGAGTCCATCGACAAGATCATGACGCTCGGAGCCAACCATCCGATGGGACCACTGCGGCTCGCCGACCTCGTCGGATTGGACAACTGCCTGAGCGTCATGCGCATCCTTCATGATGAGCTTGGAGAAGACAAGTACCGACCCTGCCCACTGTTGATAAAGATGGTGGATGCGGGCCGATTGGGCCGCAAATCCGGCCGCGGCTTCTTCTCCTACGACGAGGACTGATCCAGTGCTCTGTCAGCACTGCGGAGCAGCCAACCCACCCGAGGAGGATATCTGCCGTCGCTGCGGCAACAAGCTCCTGGTGCTATCGGGCATCGCCAATGCCGACCAGGAGATCACCGATGAGCTCTTCATCCAGGCCCAGGAGGATCTCGAGGAGCACATCCTCGAACGCATCACGGGGCTGGAGGACAGTGTGCGGCAGCTGTCACGGGCCGTCGCCTCTACAGCCCAGCACCTCGCCCAGCTCGAGCACAACCTGACGGTCGCCCACGCCGGGGTCCAGTCCCTCGGCGGGTTGCTCGAAACCCAGGGGATCGTCACCCGCACCGAGGTTGTGGACGGCTGGGAACGAATCGCCGACCAGGAGCTTCTGTCACGCGACCTCTCCCGGCGTTTCAAGGCCTACAGCGATCGCATCCTCTCCCAGGCCGTCCACTCCGGGCATGCGACCGAGGAGTTTCGGCGCAAGATCCGCGCCTTGGAGCTTGCTCTCCTGGGGCCCGGCGCCGGCACCGTTCGCGAGCTCCTCGCGGATCTCACCGGGTTGGCGCCCGACAGCGACGAGCTATGGTCCTTCATCGGCGAGGCCGCCTTCCAGACCGGCGAGCTGGAAATCGCACGGGTCGCCTTCCAAAAGGTCCTGGAGCTCCGTGGGCCGCAGTTCGAGGCATTAGTCTACCTCGGCGCCGTAGCCTCCGATCTGGGGTTGTGGCTGGAGGCCGAGGATGCTCTCTTGAGCGCTCGGGAGATGGCGCCGGACGCCTTCCTCCCCCACTTCACCCTCGGTGCGCTCAAGGTCGTTCGCGGCGAGCACCGCAAGGCGCTGGCATTCCTCGAGGAGAGCCTCGCCATCGAGGAAGCGCCGCAGAGCTGGTACCTCCTGGGCATTTGCAGGCTCGAGCTCGGGCAGAGCGGACGGGCGATCAATGCCCTCCGCCGTGCGGTTGAGATCGAGCCCGGGTTCGAGGACGCCCTCTATCACCTCGGTGTCGCCTATCTCCGGCGCGGTTGGACGAAAAAGGCGATGGATGTGTTCCGACAGGTTTTGCGGATGGACCCGCAACGTCTCCAGTACCAGGAAACCGTCCGCCTGCTCAGCGGCTCGACTCCGAACGATCTTCCGCCCGCTACCGCGCGGCTTGTCACCGAGGCCGAGGCGGCTCTTGAGAACGGGCACCCCGCGAGGGCACTCGATCTCTTCGCGGACGCTTTGCGAACCGCACCCGGACAGCCCGAACTGCAAGCCACTGCAGCCCTTCTCGCCTCCGCCCTTGGACGCACCCGCGATGCGATAGCTTATGCGCACGCTATCCTCCGCGATCGACCGGAGGGCTCACCGTATCTCGCGGCCGCAGTCGTGGCTCTTTTGGAGTCGCTGCGCCACGCCGGACGGCCGTTGGCCGCGCGCCGACTGGCGAAACGAATTTATAGCGACAGTGACGGCGGTGCTCTGGCCCGCGGGATGGCGGCGTACGAACTCGCGCTGGTCGAGTTGGAAATCGGCGATGACCTCGCAGCCGCCCGTGACCTCGCCCGCGAGGCCCTGGAGATGATCCCCCGGGAGCTCCGCCACTATCCACTCGGCGCCCTCGGGACCATCGCCCTCAGGCGTGGTCGTTATCGTGAGGCGGCCCGGTACCTCGAGCAGGCTTCCGGAGCCGGATCCGAACCACCGCTGATGCGAAAGCTGGCCCTCGCCAGGCTCGGCAGCGGAGACGCTGCAGGCGCCGAAGAGGCGTTACAGGAGGCTGACGCGACTCCTCTGGGCGGTATCGACCAGGAGCTGCTCAATCACGTCCGCCGACTTGGCGATCTGATCGGAGATTTTCACCCGGCCCGGAACCACCGCGCCGGAAGACGGAGCTGAACATGCGTTGGAGCCAGACCTTCATTCACACCCTTCGCCAGGATCCCTCGGATGCCGAGGTGATCTCCCACCGGTTGATGACCCGGTCCGGGCTCATCTCCAAGGTTGCGGCGGGGATTTACAACTACCTCCCCCTCGGCTGGCGATCGCTGGCCAAGCTCGAGACGATCATCCGCGAGGAGATGGAGCGCGCCGGCTCCGCCGAGCTGGTGATGCCCGCCATCCAGCCCGCCGAGCTGTGGCAGGAGTCGCGGCGCTGGTTCGAGTACGGACCCGAGTTGCTTCGGATGAAGGACCGCCACGAGCGCGAGTTCTGCTTCGGCCCGACCCACGAGGAGGTCGTCACCGACATCGTGCGGCGCACGATCACCTCGTATCGACAGCTCCCGGTCAACCTCTACCAGATCCAGACAAAGTTCCGGGACGAGATCCGGCCGCGCTTCGGGCTCATGCGCGGGCGCGAGTTCATCATGAAGGACGCCTACTCCTTCCACGCAGACGCCGAGGACCTCGACGCCGCCTACCGGGCGATGGAAGCCGCCTACCGCCGGATCTTCGAGCGCTGCGGGCTCGGCTACACCCAGGTCGAAGCCGACACCGGCAATATCGGCGGTTCCGAGTCGCACGAGTTCATGGTCCTCGCCGATACCGGCGAAGACGCCATCCTCGCGTGTGCGAGCTGCGATTACGGCGCCAACGTCGAGAAAGCGGAGGCGGGGCCGGTCGATGCCCCCCCGGCGTGGTCTCGTGAGCGGCCCGATCAGCCGCAGGCCATCGACACTCCCTCCATGCGAACGGTGGACGAGGTGGCCGAGTTTCTCGGGATTTCCCCGGCCCACCTCATCAAGACCCTGATCTTCGAGACCGACGAGGAGTTCGCGGCGGTCCTCATCCGCGGCGACCTCGAGGTCAACGAGGTCAAGCTCAAGAACGAGCTCGGATGCCTCCATCTCCAGCTCGCCGCCGAGGCCAAGATCTCCGAGATCACCGGCGGACCCCAGGGCTTCTCGGGTCCGGTGGGTCTCGAGGGCATCAGGATCATCGCCGATGAGACCGTCATGGATCTCGAGATCGCGGCAACCGGCGCCAACGCCGACGACACTCATCTGGTGGGGGTCGTGCCGGGCCGGGACTTCGATCCCGACTCGGTGGCGAATGTCCGGCTCGCGGCCGCGGGCGATCCCTGCCCTGCCTGCGGCGAGGCGATGATCGTCAAGCGCGGCATCGAGGTCGGCCACATCTTCAAGCTCGGAACCAAGTACTCTGAGTCCATGGACTGCCGGTTCCAGGATGCTGATGGCAACGAACAGCCGATGATCATGGGCTGCTACGGGCTCGGCGTCGGCCGCACCCTGGCCGCCGCCGTGGAGCAAAACCACGACGACAACGGCATCATCTGGCCGCTGCCGCTGGCCCCGTACGAGGTTGTGCTGGTGGTGCTCAACGCCGACAAACCGGAGGTCGTGGAGGCGGCAGACGGCCTCTACACCGAGCTCCGCGACGCGGGGATCGACATCCTCTTCGACGACCGCCCCGAGCGGCCGGGAGTCAAGTTCAACGACATGGATCTGATCGGCTTCCCGGTCAGGGTGGTGCTCGGCAAACGCGGCCTCGAGGCCGGAGAGGTCGAGCTCAGCCTCCGCAAGGACGGAGAAAAACACCTCACACCGATTTCAGACATAGTGCCCGCCGTACAGGCGATGCTCGAAGACCTTCGGTCTTAGTTTTGAGTTTTGAGTTTTGAGTTGCTGCCCACCGTGTCGGGTGTCGGCGGATAACTCAACACTCAAAACTAAAAACTCAAAACTGACTTTGCGACCTTTACCATCTCGCCTTTCGCTTGAATGAGCACCTTGAGGTCCGAGCCCATGCCTTCGGGGTCGAGGAGGCGCTTGATCTCCTGCCGGGCGGTGATCGTGGCCGCGTCGAGATCGGCGTCCATGCCCAGGCCCCGTTCTTCGAGCTCGTCGGAGAGACCCGCCCGCACAAGGAATTCGGCCAGCGGCCATAGACCGATCTCGGTCCAACCGCCGGAATCCGCGGCGAGGCGCAGGTCGTCCCAGTTCACGTGCGCCGTGAGGTCGATCTCCCCCGGCGACTCGAGGGGATCGCGACCAAGGCGGTGACGGTGGAAGGTGGTCAGCGAGCCTCCACCGCGACCCCGCGGGTCGTACAATCGCCGCGCCTCGTAGCCGTAGTCGAGCACCAGGCACATCCCGTGCTCGCCCGCCGTATCGAGGAGTCGCCGGTGCATCGCCTCGGCAGTCAAATTGGCTTCGGCAATCTGGCCGTCCTCGAGCGCTACCCCATGGCGTTTGAAATACGCCGCGACCTCCTCCCGCGGCGGATGCTCGGCCCAGGAAAGACTCTCACCGTCGACGCCGACCCACAGCTCGCGCAACCCGCTGCCGCGGCCGACAACCCGCGCCACGGGCTGTGCGTCGTACAGCTCCGAAGCGTGGAGCATCCTCGGTTCTGGCTTCGGCTCGAGCTCCGAAATCGCAGAGACCCACCGTATTGAAACCGGCACTGTCCCGAGACATTCGATCTGGCGCGAGCGCATGGCCTCGGATCGCTCCACCGACACGATATCGGCCAACACCTCGTTTGCGCACGCTCCAAGCGACTCGAGAACACCGGTGATCAACGACCCGTCTCCCGACGCCACATCGACCAGCCGCAACGGCCCCACCCCGCGAGCTGTGGCAGAGAGCACCCGGGCGAGGACCCGCGTGTACCACTCGGATGCGGTCGGCGCTGTCAGATAGTCGCCGCCGCGGCCATAGCGGGGCGTCGCACCGGAGTAGTAGCCGTGCCCGGGGTCATAGAGTGCGAGCTCCATGAACTCGTCAAAGGGCACCGAACCGCCCCGCGCCTCGATCTCATCCACGATCCACGACATGGGGACATTGTAACGAGTAGTCGATATCGCCGCGGGAAGGCGCTGTGGTCGCAATCGCTATCTCATCACTATCGCTATCGATGGCTTCGTCAATAGGTGGTTTCGATACCGATTGCGATAGCGATAGCGATAGCGATCTTCGCTTCACGCGCGGGCGCTGAAACAGGCGATCTCCCTTGCGCACGGGCGCGCCATGTGTTATAAAACCTGCTGCTGCTTTCGATTGGAAAGTGGGCCTGTGGCCCACTTTTTTTTACGGCAGCGAGGAGCGAAATGAAGTTGGATCAGACAGTTCAGGATGAGCTCGTCGCCATGGTGGCGGACGAGGGGCTCGAGCTGCTTGCGGCCGAGGTCGTGGGTTCGGGCCCGAAGACTATCCTGCGTCTGGTCGTCGACGGTCCAGACGGCGTCAACCTCGACAAGTGCGCGTCGGTGTCGCGGCAGGCATCTGCGATGCTCGATGTCACCGACCCGATCCATCATCATTACACCCTCGAGGTTTCCTCGCCCGGGCTCGATCGTAAGTTATACCGAGACGAGGACTACCAGCAGTACATCGGCCACCGCATCAAGATCCGCATGGCGCCAACCTACCGCGAGCACCGTACGATCATCGGCGAGCTGCTCGGCAGCCGCAACGACATGGTGCGCGTCTTCGACGACTCCGGTCAGGAGATCGAGGTTCCTCGCGACGAGATTTTCGAGGCACGTCTCGAGGTCGATTGGATAACGATCATGAAGGAAGGGAAATCCCGTCCATGAAGCTCGATATCAATATGCTCGTACGACAGATGGCAGCGGAGCGCGACATCGAGGCCGAGATCCTGGTTGACGCGGTTGCCGAGGCGATCTCATCGGCTGCACGCAAACACTACAAGGAACGCAACGTCCACACCGAGATTGACATCGAGTCCGGCGAGGTCGAGTCGTGGACCGCGCGCGACGTTGTCGAAGAGGTGGAGGATCCCGAGATCGAGATGACCCTCGAGGAGGCGCAGGCCGTCGACGCCGCAGCCGAGATCGGCGGCATCGTCAAACTCGAGAGCCTCGACACCTCGGCGCTGGGACGCATCGCGGCCCAGTCGGCCCGCCAGGTCTTGTTCCAAAGGGTGCGTGAGGCCGAGCGCGCGGTGGTCTACAAGAACTACTCGGACCGCATCGGCGACATGATCAACGGAATCGTCAAACGCATGGACCGCGGCTCGCTGATCGTCGAGCTCGGGGACACCGAAGGCGTCATTCCGCGCAGTCACCAGGTGCGCCATGAGCGCTACAGCCAGGGCGACCGGGTGCGGGCGGTCGTCGTCGACATTACGATGGACGCCAACCGCCCGCAGGTCGTGCTTTCGCGGACCTCGTCGATGCTCCTCGAGAAGCTCCTCGAGATGGAGGTCCCCGAGATCTACGACGGCACCGTGATCATCAGGAAATGCATGCGGGAGCCCGGCGAGCGCGCTAAAGTGGCTGTGTTTTCGAAGGACAGCGATGTCGACCCGGTCGGCGCCTGTGTCGGATTGAAGGGCTCCAGGGTACAGGCCATCACCCGTGAGCTGAAGGGCGAGAAGATCGACATCATCTCGTTTTCGAGCGATCTCGTGACCTTTGCCCAGAACGCCCTCTCACCGGCCAAGATCAACCGGGTTGCGGTTCGTGAGGAGCCGATCACCGTCATCGTGCGCGATGAGGATGGGCAGCCGGTCATCGACGAGGAGGGCAATACTCTCACCGAGGAGGCCACGGAGGTGGTGCTCGATGTCATCGTCGGCACCGAGCAGCTGTCGCTTGCCATCGGCAAACGAGGTCAGAATGTCCGTCTCGCGTCAAGGCTTCTCGACTGCCGGATCGAGATCAAGAGCCAGGAAGCGGTCAAGGACGAGTTGGCGTCGGCCCTTGCGACCATGCTGCGCGAAATGGAGGGCATCTCCCCCGATGAGGAAATTCCCGAGCTCGAGGCCGCCGCCGAAACCGTCTCGTACGACGAGTTGGTGCCGCTCGAGGAAATGGAATTGCTCACCGAACGCCTGCGCGAACGGCTCGAGGGGAACGGCATCCATACGGTCCAGGACCTTCTCGCTATGGATGCGGATGGGCTTTCCACCATTCCAGGGATTGGGCCGGTCACGGCACAAAAGCTCCTCGACATGGCCGGCAAGACTCTCGAGGAGAGCCTTGCGGAAAATGCCGAAGAGTCCGTTGTCGGGGAGGAGTGAGGGAGCATGGAGCAGCTTCGAGTCGTCGACCTCGCCCACACGATGGGTATCACGCCGCGCGAGCTGATTTTCAAGCTGCGCTCGATCGGAGTCACAGTCATCTCCGATGAGGACACTCTCGATCTGTCGACGGTGCGCTCCATCATCACCGGGGAGACCCTGCAGCGCCGTCCTCGCGAAGTGATCGTCCGTCGAGAAAAAGAAGAAGAAGAGACCGCGACGATCTCTGCCAAGGATCGGCTCGTTCGTCGCCGCAAGCGTCAAGTGGTGGACACCGAGAAGGAAATCCACGAGGTCGTCGGCGAGAAGAAAACGGCATCGACGGAGGCTGACGAAGAGCCCGAGCTGGTTGAGGAGGCTGAGGGCCTGACCGAGGAAGCGATCGAGATCGAGGCTACCGGTGCAGAGAGCGCGACCGCCGAAGCCGAGGACAGTGTCGAGGTCATGCCGGAGGTCGAGATCACCGAGGAGGAGATCACCGCCGGACGCGAGGAGAGTGAAGAAGAGGAGAAACAGCGGGTGCGCCCGACCCGGGCCAAGACACCCCTCGAGCAGAGTCTGCGCGAGCTCAACCCGGATGAGATCAGACAGCGGCTCGCCGACCAGCGCGAGATCGAGAAGAAGCGCAAGGCCGAGAAGGTGTCCGGTCGGGGCCCCGGCCGCATGGCGAAGGCAGCAGCGGATGCCCAGGAAATTCGCGATCTGCTCAACAAGTTCGAGGAGCAAAAGCTCAAGGGACAGCAGGAACCATCAGGTCCCTCGCGTCCCACCCGGCGCCCCACGGGTGGGCGCCCGACCAAGAAGACCCGCCGCCGCCGGCAGGATGCCGAGCGCCGCTCCGCGCCGCCCCGTCCCACACGCACCGTCCAGTTCAAGGACGATCTCAAACCGGAAGGACCGATCATCTTGTCGGAGATGGTCACAGCCCGTGAGCTGGCCGAAAAGCTCAACGTTACAGCAAAGGACCTCCTCGGCCTGCTGATCCAAAAGGGACTCATGGTCACGACCAACCAGAGCCTGCCACACGAGCTGGCGGAGGAGATCTGCGCCGACCTCGAGATCGAGGCCATGGTGGCGACCGCCGAGGAATTGATCGAGTACGAGCGCGAGGAGAGCGAGGAGACGACCG
>PVMK01162839.1_pt1 | contig 21541 bp, 20 predicted proteins | sample 1853481 | NCBI WGS metagenome assembly PVMK01 (sample SAMN08533507, study PRJNA380276) | Marine sediment metagenome, whole genome shotgun sequencing project.
TAATACCCTGCAGACAGGCTCTGAAAATGCTGATGATCATAAATATATTCAAACGGTAGCAAATAAATATGGAATATTTTTCTCACGTCCGGGTAATGGGATATGTCATCAGGTTCATCTTGAGCGTTTTGCAGGTCCCGGAATGACTTTGCTTGGATCAGACAGCCATACTCCCACTTCAGGGGCAATGGGAATGCTTGCAATTGGAGCAGGGGGGCTTGAGGTGGCAGTTGCAATGTCCGGGTGCTCCGTACTCTATGAAAATGCCGAAAGTCTGCAGGATAATACTTAGCGGAAAACTTATGCCGTGGGTTTCAGCAAAGGATGTTATTCTTGAGGTGTTAAGGAGACTCACGGTTAAAGGGTGGTGTGGGTAAGGTCTTTGAATACGTCGGCACCGGTGTTTCCAGTCTGACGGTTCCTGAAAGAGCGACCATAACCAACATGGGCGCTGAACTCGGCGCAACCACGTCTGTTTTTCCAAGTGACGATGTCACCTTGAATTTTTTAAAGATGCAGAACCGTGAAAATGACTGGATACTCCTTGCAGCTGATGATGACGCTGAATATGATGAATCTATTGATATTGAACTGGGAAAACTTGAACCCCTTGCTGCACAGCCTCACAGTCCGGATAATGTTGATTCTGTTAAAAATCTTGCCGGGATAAAGGTCGATCAGGTCATTATCGGAAGCTGCACTAATTCTTCCTTTCAGGACCTGATGAAGGTCGCTGAAATAGTAAAGGGCCGTAAAATAAGTAAAGAGGTAAGTTTTGTGATTGCTCCGGGATCACGTCAGGTTCTTTCAATGCTTAGCTCAAATGGCGCACTTTCACATATCATTAATGCAGGTGCCCGTGTGCTTGAATGTGCCTGCGGACCCTGTATCGGTATGGGACAGTCTCCCGCAACTGATGGAATTTCTTTGCGGACCTTTAACCGTAATTTCAAAGGCCGGTCAGGCACACCTTCAGCGGATATTTTTCTGGTAAGCCCTGAGGTTGCTGCTGTCAGTGCTATCTGCGGTGAACTGACCGATCCCCGTGATTTCGGGAGGTGTCCTGAGCTTAAGGACAGTTGCCAGTTCATCATTGATGATTCATTAATTATTACGCCTGATCCTGATGGTCAGGATGCGCCTGTAATACGCGGGCCGAACATAAAGCCTTTTCCTTTAAATACAGCTCTTGAAGAAAAGGTTGAAGGAAATATCCTGGTGAAACTGGAGGATAATATAACAACCGATCATATTATGCCCTCTCATTCAAAACTTTTGCCCTTCAGGTCAAACATTGAGTATCTTGCAGATTTTTGCCTGACACCATCTGATCCCGATTTTCCTAAAAGGGCAAAAGAAAATTGCGGGGGATTTGTTCTCGGAGGCTTTAATTTTGGACAGGGCTCAAGCCGTGAACATGCCGCACTTGTTTTGCTTCAGCTTGGAATAAAGGCTGTTATTGCCAGGTCTTTTGCGCGTATCCATATGGATAATCTGATTAACAACGGAATCCTGCCTCTTATTTTGGAGGAAGAGAAAGATTATGCTTTAACCGAAAAAGGTGATCTTGTCTGTATTGAAAAAACTCTTGAACAGTTAAAGGCGGGAGCTTCAATTACTTTGAAAAATATCACAAAAAATAAAGAACTGAGGACAAGAGTTGATTGCTCTGACCGTCAGAAGCAGATCCTTTTTGCGGGCGGTCTTTTGAATTATCTAAAAAAGGATCATTAATCCATTTAATTAATTATAACGGTCTGTCATATGCATAAAATAACATTACTTCCGGGTGACGGTATAGGACCTGAAGTGGCCGAGGCCGCACAGATAGTAATTGAAGCTGCCGGTGACCGGCTTGAAAGCGCTGTTAAAAATGTTATTAGGGAGGGGAATGTCAGGACAGCTGATCTTGGCGGTAATGCGGGAACCCTTGAATTTGCAGAAGCGGTTTCTGCGAAACTCTAAACAAATATATAAATGAATTGTTAGATTAAATTAAAATATTAAATTGTTGAGGATTAATAACCATGCATGAGAATACTCAAGAAATAACTGACATAATTTTAAAGGCGGCTAAAAAGGGCCCTTAAGGAAACAAGCGGTGAACCTGAACCGGAAATGACTCAGCCTGTACAGTGGCCTGTTGAATGCACGATCGGGCCCGGCCTTGAAGGCGGAATTGCCTGTGAAACAAAGATCGGTTATGTTAACGGTTCAAAGGGATGGCTTATCTACCGAGGTTATAATATCTTTGACCTGTGTGCAAAATCAAGTTATGAAGAGGTCTCCTATCTTTTACTTCACGGCAGTCTTCCAACCGTAAGAGCTTTTGAGATATTTAAAAACAAGCTCATTGATTACCGTTATCTCAATAAAACGCTTCGCCTTTTAATGGGGTTCCCTGTTGAGGATATGAATACCATGGGAGCGCTTCGTATGGGCGTCAGTATGATGAGACAGGAGTTTACTTATCGTGATCAGGAAGAAGGTCCGGATTATGGTGAGGTTATCGGGCTCGGATGAGGACTCTATTCCCATGGAGTTAAAACCCTGGGGTGAGGAACATGCAATTTATGAATTCAATAATCCTGATGCTTCCCCCTAAATCCACACTTGACGAAAATCTTGAAGAAGCTTTTGGTACGGAAGCATGTTATCATCTGATATCGGGTGTTTCTACAATTGCAGCTGCGGTGACGCGGGTTCGGCAGGGGAGGGTACCCATAGAGCCTGATCCTGAGCTGAGTCATGCCGGGAATTTACTTTACATGATGACCGGGAAAAGGCCAACCGCGATTGAAGAACGAATCATGGATGTGGCCCTGATCCTTCATGCGGATCACGGCATGAATGCCAGTACTTTCTCTGCAATGGTGGTGGCTTCGACCCAGTCTGATATTTATTTTTCGGTTGGGTTCGGGAATTGCAGCACTTAACGGTCCTCTTCACGGTGGTGCGAATGAGCAGGTTATGCTTATGCTGGAAGAGATCGGCAGCCCCGAAAATGTGAAAAAATGGCTTGAAAAGACTTTAAAGAAAAAAGGTAAAGTCCCTGGTTTCGGTCACCGTGTGTACAAGGGCATATGATCCGAGAGCGCGTGTTCTGGGTCCATTGGCAAAATTTCTTGCAAAAAATAATAGTAAAGCACGAAATGTCTTTTCTATAGCGAAAGAACTTGAAAAACAGATGACTGAACGTCTCGGTTCTCAAAAGAAGATTTTTCCAAATGTTGATTTCTATTCCGGGATTGTTTACAGCTGTCTGGGGATACCTTCTGATATGTTTACTCCTGTTTTTGCGGTCAGCAGAGTAGCGGGCTGGACTGCGCGTGTCCATGAATATCTCCATAATAACAGAATATTTCGTCCCCGTGCAATGTACACCGGTGAGTTCAATAAAGAACTTATTCCGATTAAACAGCGTTCGAAAAAATGATGGATATTTTGATGATCCGGTGAACTCTGCGATGGCAGACCAAATAAATGAACAGATGTTTTCAAGCTACCCTTCAGCATTTGATTATTTCAGTAAATGTATGATCTCAGAGGTTAGCCCGATAGCTTGCCCCCTCATTAGAGAGACTGTATTAATATCCCTGTATCACTTGTTAGATTGATGATCAGATATATTGCCCTAGGAATAAATTATAGAATAAATATAATAAACTAATTATGTCGAACACAATATCAAAAATTTTTTATACTAAAACTGATGAAGCTCCTGCTTTAGCTACGTATTCATTTTTACCTATTATTGAAACATTTGTCTCAAAAGCAGGTGTTGAGATTGAACTTAGTGATATTTCACTGGCAGGAAGAATAATAGCAGTATTTCCTGAATACCTTAAGGAAGAGCAAAGAATAAGCGATGCCTTACACGAGTTAGGAGAGTTGGTAAAAACTCCTGAAGCGAATATTATTAAGCTTCCTAATATTAGTGCTTCAATACCTCAGTTAAGGGCCGCAATTAAAGAATTACAGAATAATGCATATGCCTTGCCTGAATATCCTGAAGAACCCAAAAACGATAAAGAGAAGGAAATAAAAGAGCGTTACGATAAAGTAAAAGGCAGCGCCGTAAATCCGGTTTTACGCGAAGGTAATTCAGATCGACGTGCTCCCCGTGCGGTAAAGGAGTTTGCTAAAAATCATCCTCATTCAATGGGGGTATGGAAAGCTGATTCTAAATCGCATGTATCGAGTATGAGTAAAGGTGATTTTTATGGTAGCGAAAAATCAGTTGTTATTGAGTCAGCAGGGAACATAAAGATTGAGTTTGTTGGCGATAACGGAAGATCGACTGTTTTAAAAGAGAAGACAGCTGTTCTTGAAGGCGAAGTAATTGATGTCTCATTGATGAGTATTAGTGAACTACGTAGCTTTTTAGAGACGCAGATTGCTGACGCAAAGAAAAAAGAAGTACTTTTTTCTGTACACTTAAAGGCCACCATGATGAAGGTTTCTGACCCGATTATTTTTGGACATGTGGTTTCTGTTTTTTATAAAGATGTATTTGCAAAATATAATGATTTGTTCGACAAACTTGGTATTGATTTAAACCATGGTTTAGGCGAGGTTTACGCTAGAATTCAATCACTTCCGGAACAAGAAAGGAAGGCAATTGAAGCTGATATTGAGGCTGTTTATAAATCACGTCCTGACTTGGCAATGGTAAATTCCGATAAAGGAATAACAAACCTGCATGTTCCCAGTGATGTTATTATCGATGCATCCATGCCGGCCGCCATTCGAACTTCAGGGCAAATGTGGGGGCCTGACGGCAATCTAAAAGATATGAAAGCGGTGATACCTGATCGTTGCTATGCAGGTGTTTACCAGGAAACCATTGATTTTTGCAAAAAGAATGGAGCCTTTGATCCAACCACCATGGGAAGTGTTTCGAATGTAGGATTGATGGCACAAAAAGCTGAAGAATATGGCTCTCATGATAAAACTTTTGAATTTCCGGATAATGGAACAATACGTGTTACAGATCAAAATGAAAAAACTATTTTCGAACACAAAGCCGAGAAGGGCGATATATGGAGGATGTGTCAGGTTAAAGATGCACCTGTTCAAGATTGGGTAAAACTTGCTGTAAACAGAGCCAGAGCTACTGGTGCACCAACTGTTTTCTGGCTTGATGAAAATAGAGCACATGATGCAAACTTAATTGTAAAAGTTAATACTTATCTTAAAAACCATGATACCGGTGGTCTGGAAATAAAAATTCTTTCTCCGCATGAGGCAACCAAATATTCATTAGATAAGATAAAAGAAGGTGCTGATGTGATTTCGGTGACAGGAAACGTGTTACGCGATTACCTGACAGATTTATTTCCAATATTAGAACTTGGTACCAGTGCAAAAATGTTATCCATAGTTCCATTAATGAAGGGTGGTGGGTTATTCGAAACGGGTGCTGGTGGATCAGCTCCAAAACATGTTCAGCAATTTAACCGTGAAGGACACCTGCGTTGGGACTCCCTGGGCGAGTTTCTTGCCTTGGCAGTTTCGCTTGAGCATTTAGGGAAATCAACCGGTAATGATAAAGCGCTCATTTTAGCAGAAACCCTTGATAGGGCAATTACACAATTCCTTGAAAATGCAAAATCTCCTTCGCGTAAGGTAAATGAACTCGATAATAGAGGGAGCCACTTTTATTTGACCATGTATTGGGCACAGGCACTTGCAGAACAAAACTCAGATACTGAATTAAAAAACATCTTCACTAGTGCAGCACTGAAACTAAGTAAAAATGAATCAAATATTGTTGAGGAGCTTAACCTGGCCCAAGGTAATCCTGTTGATATCGGCGGTTATTATTTCCTTAATGATGAGTTGGCAACAAAGGAAATGCGACCAAGTAAAATATTTAACGATATTTTAGCCTCTATTTCCTAGGTGGTGTTCTCAATAAGCTATCCAGATCACACAAGCCACGATGTACAGCATGGCTGAAAATGTCACTGCCAACCGCTCGCTGCCTGCTGCCTCAATCGCCAAAAGAATATTATCCGCATCGTAGCCTTTATCTGCAATCAGCACATCTGCCTCAAACCCTGCAATCAACGCTTGGGCCTGCTTGGATTCCGAGGCTTGCCCGGGTGTGAGAATCAGTCGAACGGGATTACCCAGCGCATCCACGGCAGCATGAATTTTGGTACTTAATCCGCCACGGCTTTTGCCTTGGAACTGGCTGTCCCTCTCTTTTTTTTCGACGCGCCATGCTGATGAACACGAATAATGCTGCCATCAATTATCAACCGTTCTAGGGCGGGATTGTCGGCCAACGCTTCGAACAGATGGTTCAAACGCCATTTTTGGCCCATCGCCTGTAGCGAACATATATGCGATGCCAATAGCCCAGTTCTCGGTGTAAATCCCGCCAGGGCGAACCGGTTCGGGCAATCCAGAGAACCGTTTCGACAAAGGTTATATTGTCCTTAGCCGTTACCCACGGTCGGTAGATTAAACCGGTAGTAATTGTTCGATTTGTTCCCATTGTTTGTGATTCAATATATAGCGAACCATTTTTAGCTTCCTTGCTGGTTGAGTTCTCTCAACTATCGGTTAACAATGGCAAAATATTATTTTTTTATTGAGAACACCCCCTAGGAGGCTGTCCGACAATAGACTTCTGCTGCGATCGGCTGCACATTCCGCTGAGACCACGTTGAAAAAGTCAAAAACATCCTCAGCGTAGCGATAGCTATGCTTCCGGTGTTTTCGTCCTTTCCGCAATGTCACCAAAATGTTCGCTCAATCTCCCGACGAAGCCATTCTCGGACTGCCTCCTGGTCTGTTTGTTACAGTGAAATATTTCAAATTGGAAGGTTATATTGTGAATATGGAAATAGAATATATATTTTACTAGTTTATTCTTCGTTAATGTGTCTATTGTATTGTAATTCCATGTTTTTTGAAAATTGATAAAATATATAAAGTATGGCATTTTAATTGCTTTTATATTTAAATAACATAACAATAATAAACTTTAATTAGGAGACAGAGATGCAGATAAATATTGAAAAAGAATTTATAGAATTAACTCCTGAAAATCCTGATGAAACAACAAAGCTGGAAACAGTCTGGAAGATGATAGTGGACTGTGCACGTTTTAACAGAAAACTAGTGCCGATAGGTGAATATATTCCTTCAAAAAAGAATATGGCCCGTTTTGCAATTGAAGGAGAGAAGAGTACTGAAGATTATCCTTCTGTTTATGTTGACCATGACTGCAGATGTTATTGCCAGACCTGCAATAAATATATTGAGCTTAAAAAGGGAGAAAGAATTCCTCCCTGCTGCGGTAAGCTTATGGAGGTTCTGGATTAACAGCTTTGTGTGCTTGTTTTTTTATGTTTTTTATAATTATGATAAGAAGAACTGATCTGTATAAAAGCCACTGCTGTTAGCAGCGGCTATTATTTTTGATATTATTGTTCTTATTTCTCAGGTCCATTAAGGTTTGATATTATCTATTTTAAGATTTATAGCAACGGAGTAACGATGTATTTTCTTTTATATAAAAGAATAAAGCTGTCCGTATTTACGGTTATTTTATGTATCTTCTATATATTGATGCTTTCCGAATCTGCATTTTCCATAAACAATAAATCAGGTCATAACATGGAAACAAATAGATTGATCCATGAGAAAAGCCCCTATCTTCTACAGCATGCTGATAATCCAGTTGACTGGTATCCCTGGGGAGAGGATGCTTTCAAAAAAGCTTTGGAAGAGGATAAACCAATTTTTCTTTCAATCGGTTATTCAACCTGCCATTGGTGTCATGTGATGGAACACGAGTCATTTGAGGATCTGGAGGTTGCCCATCTTTTAAATGATACTTTTGTGTGTATAAAAGTAGACCGGGAAGAGAGACCTGATATTGACAGTGTATATATGGCTGTTTGTCAAATGCTGACCGGAAGTGGCGGATGGCCTCTGACCATAATCATGACACCTGAAAAAAAACCATTTTATGCGGGTACATATTTCCCTAAAGAGTCACGTTTTGGCCGTCCCGGTATGCTAGACCTTATCCCAAGGATTAAGTCCGCGTGGCAGACAGAAAGACAAAAGATCATTAGTTCTGCAGAGGAGATAGCTGAACACCTTAAAAAAACTATCCCGGTTGGAGGTGGTGATGAGTTGCCTAAAACAGTTCTGGATGATGCCTGTTCCAACCTTGCACTCTCTTTTGATACTAAAAATGGTGGGTTTGGAAGTGCTCCTAAATTTCCAATGTCACAAAATCTTTTCCTTTTACTGAGGCACTGGAAAAGAACCAATGATCAGAAAGCTCTCGAAATTGTAAAAACAACCCTTAAAAAGATGCGTCAGGGGGGGATCTATGATCATGTGGGTTTTGGCTTTCACCGCTATTCAACAGATGAGAAATGGCTGGTACCTCATTTTGAAAAGATGCTCTATGACCAGGCATTAATTGCTTTTTCATATATAGAAGCATATCAGGCTACCAATGATCCTGAGTTTGCAAGCACAGCAGATGAGATATTTACTTATGTCCTTCGTGATATGACTTCTAAAGAAGGAGGGTTTTACTCTGCAGAGGATGCTGACAGTCAAGGTGAGGAAGGAAAATTTTATCTCTGGACAACTGATGAAATACGCCGTGTACTTGTTACGGAAGATAGCGAACTTATTATCAATGCTTACAATCTTGATCAGAATGGAAACTTTAGTGATGAAGCAACCCGGGTTAAGTCAGGTAAAAACATTTTACATTTGACCAAGCCGTTAAATGAAATTGCTGCGTCTATGAAAATATCGGAAGATGAATTTAAAAGACGTTTGTCTGCTGCACGAGTCAAGCTTTTTACTACCCGTGAAAAAAGAGTGCATCCTGGTAAGGATGATAAGATACTCACTGACTGGAACGGTTTGATGATTGCCTCATTGGCAAAGGGCGGCAGAGTACTTGGCAATGATTCTTTTACAAAGTCTGCAGAAAAGGCAGCTCAGTTTATTTTAGCAAATCTGCGAAAAAAAGATGGCAGGCTGCTGCATAGATATAGGGATGGCAGTGCAGCTATCCAGGCTCATCTTGATGATTATGCTTTTTTTATTTGGGGTTTGCTGGAGTTGTATGAGACAACTTTTAACGTTTTTTATTTGAAAGAAGCGCTTACCCTTACTGATGTTATGTTAAATTATTTCTGGGACGATGGAAAAGGAGGCTTGTTTTCTACAGCTGATGATGCGGAAAAACTTCTCGTGCGTCAAAAAGAGAGTTATGACGGTGCGATTCCATCCGGAAATTCTGTGGCAATGCTCAACCTGATTCGTCTTTCACGGATTACTGCAGACGAGAAAATGGAGGAAAAAGCAGAACTGATACCTGCCTTTTTCTCATCTCAAATAGAGCGGTCACCATCTGCGCATTGTATGATGCTAACAGCACTTGATTTTGCTTTTGGACCATCTTTTGAAATTGTTATCAGTGGAAAAAGGAAGGGAAAAGATACTGAAAAAATGCTTGGGGTTCTGAGAAGTCAGTTTGTTCCTAATAAGGTTGTGCTTTTTCATCCGGAGGAACAGGAGGAAATTAACATTGAAGAGTTTGCCCCTTTTACAAAAAACCAGATGAGTATAGATGGTAAAGCCACTGCATATGTATGTAAGAATTATAGCTGTTTAATGCCGGTCACTGAAACAAAAAAAATGCTTGAATTGCTGGGTGTAAAAAAATGATGTCGGGTAATCTGTTTAAAAAGGTCACTATGATTTTATATAAACCATAAAAGGTATAAGTTAATCATATGGGCAATTTTAAGGATTGTAAAAAATGTAAACAAGTCTGGACCACACGTGATGAGTTTCTGAACGATGATAATATCGTGCTGATTGGTTTTATGGCTGATAATAATGTGCTAGAAAAAGGAGCATTTCTTTTCAATCATGTTCTTTCCAATGACAGGTGTAATACTACTTTTGGGGTATATGTTTCAGATTTTCTTGATATGTATAAAGGAGAGATTTATAAAGATTTGAAGCTGGGAACTGAGGAATGTTCCGGACACTGCGTGAAGGTTTCGGATATTGAACAATGTAATGCGCACTGTAGAAATGCAGTTGCGCGAGAGATCATGGGTGAGATCATTAATAAATTACCTGCGATGAAATAATATCTTTGGCTAGCACCTCATCACTTTTGTATTTGTGGGTATAGCCGTTTTAATTTTATTCGAGCATCCTCGGTTGCAAACTGCCAGTCAACCGCCTTTTGTTGAGCATTACGTTCCCGTTGCCAGGCTTTGGTTTCTTTTTGCAAAAAATCAATGTCCGGTATCCGGCGATCAAGACACTGTCTTGTTAAAGCACTTAGTTCAATTTCAGCAATATTGAGCCAACTACCATGTTTGGGGGTATGGTGTATTTCCAAACGAGTAGCAAGGCGACGTGCTTCAACTGGTGAAAACGCTTCATATAATGAAGCAATTTTATGAGTATTCAAATTATCACAGACCAAAATAATCTTTTCTACTTCAGGGTAATCCTCGTCTAACAACTGTTTGATTTCCTGTGCCCAGTCCACGCTTGTCCTGCGCCTGCGTACATTCACTTTGCGCCACCCGGCCAGGGGTTCTGTAAATATAAAATGTACTGCCGTTCCATTACGTTCAAACTTGCGCAGATGCGGTTTTAATTCGTTTTTTTAAGTGTCCGACGTATTGTTTCACAACAGACACTGTCTACGATGTCCAGCTCGATTACTTTATCAGCAAGCAGCTTCAATGACCAGCGAGCATATCCTTTGGGGGGCTGGCTACAACTGAGTGCGATTAAATGTGCTTCGGCTTTTCCGTCGAACTTCCTTTCTCTCGGGGGTTTCAACTGTTTTTTTCGTTCTAATGCTGCTTCAAATCCCTGCTCAACAAAACGCTGGCGAACGTTTCTGGGTGTATTGACATGGCAACCAAATGACTCAGCAATTGTTTCATCACTCCAGTTTGGCCCGTCGGCATCCACTTTGAGCAGAATATGTGCATGTTTTATTTTGTACGCCGTTGCCTTCCCTTTAGCAATAATCTGTTTCAATTGTATACGTTCTGCTTTTGATAGCCTTACGATATATTTTTTGTTCATACCAGTCCTCCATAAAGTTGTCTTTATAGAGTCTTCGGTACATTTACTTAGCTGCTAAAGATAAATTAGACGGAGTACTAGACTAGAACAGAGGGTTTTCTCTGATCATTTTTAACAAAATAACATATAGATTTTGGTTACGATAGTTAAACCTGAATTCACACTCTTTTAAGTGTAGGTAAAAAGTTAATTGGGGTATTACTTGAAATTTAACGAGCCTTCTTTTAGCAAAAGACCAACATATTACAAGAATAGTACAGTAGACAAACACTTTGATAAATACAGGTACTTCTGGATTATTAAAAATTAGTTCATATTTTGCGTAAATTATAAATCCCAAAAATATAAACAGGGGAATTCCAATTAGAAGGGACATTAGAGTAACTAAAACCAATCCAAAAATAAGGGCCACAGCTTCAGGATCTTGACTATTGCTCCTTGGCTTCCTCAATCCTTAATATGTTTTTTTTCGCAATAAAAAGAGTTATGTTATTATCACCACTGTTATATAACGTGATAAAATCCGAGGAAAGTTCCTGCAGATAATCTGATAGTCTCTCATAGCCGAGAATATTTAAAAAACCTACATTGCAATTGCCATCAATGGTGAAAATTCTGACTTTAATGTTTTTGGTTTCAGTGAAGGCTTCTTTTCCCATGAGTACCCCTTATTAATTATAAGTTAATAGTTAGGAGGTGGGGGGGGGTAAGTAATTTACCCCCCCCCAGGAACGAAAAAACACCACAAAAAAAGCTATAAACAAATTATCGGAAAAATATTTTAAAACTTTAACTTTACGAATGGTTATGTGTAGACCCTTCTTGGGTTCCCCTGTTGTAACTTTGTTTCGTTTCTTTAGCTTTTTTTTTGGCAGTAGTATATCAAATCAGCAAATATTAGAAGATCGGTACTACACTCAAATATTTTATTGTTAAAATAAAAATAAGCGCTAAAACAAAAAAAGCTAATAGTATTAACAAACGACCTGTCCCCTCTTTAAAACCTAGAAACCCGAGTCCACAAATTACAGTGCCTACAAAAACAATTAATAAAGTTGTATTCATTTTGTCTCCTATTTAACACAATACTTTAGCAAAGAGCATACCAAAAATTTTGTCTAAAATAATATGATGTTATTTTAGACAGTTATCAAACACGCTGGAAAATACAAGTTTAATCAACAAGAAGAGTGACAATTCATGTCTCTGTATGCGCCCTATATTGTCACCATCTCTTTAGAAAATGCCAAACAGTATATTTAAATATATTGTCCTATTAATTAATATTGTATAAATTATTATTATAAGAATATATTAAGAGGTAATATAAATTATTCATTGCAATATGATATTATATGTTCTATGTTATTAAACATACAAGATTATTTGATTCATAACATAAATACTAATTAGAAGGTTTTTTAAAACAAAAGACCCTCTTGATTAAATAATCAGTTAGAGAGGTAAATATGATTTATTTTTCAGAAGCAGCAACAACAGGGAGCAGTAAACAAATTAAAGTTTATAAGGGTATTAAGGCCAAACCAAATCAAAACACTTATAACGAATTTAAGGGAAAAACAGTCAAGACACAAATCGGGAAGAATTTCTTTCACCGTAGGTAATAAATTTTACTATTACGAGCCTCCGACAAATACATCAAGACCGATTTTAATTGATGAAGATCTGGAAATCCTTAAAAAGAAAGTTATAAATCGCAGAAACGGATAAGGGAAAAAGAAGGGATTGTATATAACTTTAAACTCAACTTTACTTCAGAGACTGTCGAAAAACCTCAAAACAGTCTTTTTAGCACTTGTAACTATTTGATATTCCATATATCAATTTCTGAAAAACCCGAAAATAAAGATTTTAGGGTTTGCAACTACTTGATTTTACATTATATTATTTTACAGAAATTGAGAAAATGGGCTTTTTCGACAGTCTCATAAGTAATATTAAATAAATTTATTTGGAGAGCTTTTTTAAAAAATAATTCAGTTAACCAGAAGTATCTTTGAATCATTTTCAGAGAAAACAGAATTAAGCTTCTGGCACATTATGTTGACTTTGTGGATTGTTAAAGGTACTCGTGGTTATGTGAAAAAGGCAGAGCCGAAAGCCCTTGCTCAAACGAAATAATTGCGTCTGACCAAACCGCTTTCACAAAATACCGGCAAAATCCAAAGAACCATTCAGAAGGCAATCAAGATATCTAAGGCTATTTACTTTTGTTGATACTGTATTATATTTAAAGTAGAGAGAAATAAAATAACAGGAGGTCTTATTATGAAAATGGAAAAAAATAAGACAAAAGAGGTTAATAATCTGCAACAAGAGATCGCAGAAAAGGTGGTTGAAGGAATTAAGTTGGCCGGAAAAAGTAAGAAAGAATGGATAAGGGCAATTTTAGTAAAAAAAAATGATAAGCCCTTAAGTGGGAAATATACATTTATTACAAAAAACCCTGTTGCTGTGGAGTACATCCCTGGAAGTAATAAAGTTGATTTTTTAATGTCTTCACTTTTGGAACTTACCCAAAAAAACGAATTAAACGCTTCAGTCTACCCTGACAAATCTATTAAATTCTCTTAAACATATTGAATATTCTACTTCAAGAATAGTTCATATTACCAGAAGAACTGAACCGCTTCGCGGAATTTTTCCAGAGTTCCCCTTGACTTTATATTTTCTTGTGTGGTATCTGTGTTTACTGTCCTGAGAAATTGTTAAAGTCCGAGGAAGTTCGCCAGCTTTGCTCCCTATGTAGCTGGAAGGAAGAGGACAGTTGAAACTTCACGATCACTGAGATGATCGCGTACGTCGGGCGCGGCAATTGTAAGGAGCATATAATACCCGTATTAGGTATGCTTGCGCCTTTTTTCAGTTCAATGTCTTTGCCCTCTTGCCTATAAAGACGATTCAGTTCATCATTTTATCAATCATTGCATAAGGTAATTTTCTTCCGTGGACCTGACAAAAGAATTTGGTTTATTCTTTTTTGTGCGTCTGGTAGAGTGCAATTATTGATAAAACGCTATTCTATGTTATGTGAAATTTAATCAATCTACTTTTTCATTGCATGAGGCAAAAGAGGACTTGCCCCCTTTTTTATTTCTTTTCCTATACCCTGCCGGGGAAAACGGCAGGGGTCCTGTCAGAAGGGAAGTTTTTTATCGCTGTAGACATACACCGCGTGCGTCATCTGTGGAGTCACCTTTTCTATCATCGTTATCATGCCGGCCACACTCTCTTTGGGCTCTATGCCTTTACCACCCATGCCGATCTGTTCCAGCAGGCGCGTATTGACCATACCGGGCGCCAGGCGGAAGACAATGATGTCGCGTTTGCTCAGCTCCTTTGCCAGGGTACCCATGGCAATGTTCAGCCCGGCTTTGCTGATCTTGTAAAAGTACAGATCAGGGGCGTACTGTGAGATTTTCATGGAACCCATGCCGCTGGACATGCAAACCATCTTCTTTTGACGGCTGGCAGCCACATTGTCGGCGAATGCCTGAGAAATCCGCAGCGGCCCAACGACATTGACGGCTATTACTTTGTCAAGCTCCCGATAATCAAACTGCCCGTATTTCTGTTTGCTGGGCGCACCCATAATACCAGCGTTATTAATCAACACATCAATGGGCTTGCCGTTATACTTTTTTACCAGCGCGGCAATTTCCACTTCATCCGTTACGTCCAGCTCTTCGATGACGAGATTTTTATACGCTGCCACCAGTTTTTTCAGCTCGTGGGCTTTTCGCGGCGTGCGTGCTGTGGCAATCACGACCCATCCTTTTTCCGCATACTGCCGGGCAAACTCCAAGCCGATGCCACGGTTTGAGCCGGTAATCAGCACGGTTGGCGTATAGGTCTCGGAGCCAGCTGGTGTAGAAATAAACGACACCAGGACTAAACTCACAACAATTTTTACAATGATTTTCATAACGGTCTCTCCTTGTAAATTATTAGCTGACTGTAAAATCATACATTATTATAAGTGACATGAAAAGGACTGTATTGTTGTTCGATAGAAATCATAACCCGTGCTATTTTGGTTGCTAGCGTGAGAAGGAAGGTTATGTCTCTGACAGGTCGACATTACTTCTGGTACTCTTAACTTTTCAGCACACTTCAAAAGTCAACAGTTGCGATAATAATATGAACTGCCACTATCATAGAAGATTTTTGATAATCTTTCGTAACATTAACAGACCGTATTTTTAAATTTGTTTTGACTGGAAAAGACTTTTGTGAAGTTAAGTAAAAACTACATTTTGACGACTGAAAGGTCAAGTTCAGATTTTTATGGATTATTTTCAGGTCAGCTTTTTTTCTCCTTCAGCAAGGTCAATAAGAGAGTCTCTGTCTTTAATCAGAAACTTCCGTTTGCCGTCTGATTCAATTAAGTTCTCCCGGGTCATTTTTGCGAGTATCCTTGACAGAGTTTCCGGAATGGTTCCTAGAATTGAAGCGAGCTGGCTTTTTGATATATCAAGGTTTAATTCATCGTTTAAATTTTCACGGTCGCTTAAATAGAGAAGATATGCAGCAAGTCTGCCTGGTACTTCTTTTAGAGAAAGATCTTCAATCAAGGAAGAAAAACGTTTCAGGCGCATGGACAAAACAGACAGCATGTTCAGCGAAAGGGCAGGATCCTTCTTGATCAGTCCGATAAAAGCGTTTTTTGGGAAAAAGAGGGTTTCGGAATTTTCAAGGGTTTGAGCAGAAGCTGGAAAATTCTTTCCGGTAAATACCGCGATCTCACCGAAGGGGTCCCCCGGCCCAAAGATGTGAAGGATCTGTTCTTTTCCTTCAGGGGAGGATTTGAATATTTTTACGCGGCCTGAAACTGCAACATAAAAGCCGTCCGCCTCGTCGTATTCAGAAAAGATTATTTCACCTTTTTTAAATTTTCGAGTAAGTATTATTCCGCTCAGATCCTGATAGTTCTTTTCTTCAAGACTTTGAAACAGGGGGATGGTCGTTATAAAATTTATAATATCCATTTGTTTTATTCCATTTGTTTAATTAGCAGTGTCAGGAAATTGATCTTAGGGAGGGCATTTTGAACAGATTGGTTTGAAGAGGTTTGTTGATAAATACCGGTCCCCCCGGTCAGGCAGTATTACCACGATAGTTCCTTTTTTCAGGTTCTTTGCAATCAGTAGTGCACCGGCAGCTGCAGCACCGCTTGACATCCCTACAAAGATCCCCTCTTCTAACGCGAGACGCCGTGATGTTTGATAGGCAAGGTCATCTTCGATAACAATCTTTTCGTCCCAGTATTCTTCATTATAGATTGTTGGAACGATTGCTTCATGCATGTTTTTCAAGCCCTGGATTTTATGACCCATAATCGGTTCAACCGCAACAATTTTAACCTCAGGATTTTTTTCTTTCAAATACTTTGAGACACCCATGATTGTACCGGTTGTTCCCAGCCCTGAAACAAACACATCAATCTCACCATTAGTTTGCGAAAATATTTCAGGGCCGGTGGTCTCGTAATGGGAAAGAACATTGTTCTCGTTTTCAAACTGGTTAGGCATGTAATACTTATCGGGTTCTGCATTATGCATCTGATGGGCTTTTCTGATAGCCCCATCAGTTGCTTCTTCTGCCGGGGTAAGCACGACTTCAGCGCCATATGCCTCAAGGACGCTTCTGCGTTCCATGCTGACGCAGGCCGGCATGCACAGCTTTACTTTATAGCCTTTTGCAGCACCGATCATAGCAATAGCAATGCCGGTATTACCGGAGGTGGGCTCAAGTATAATTTTATCTTTTGTCAGTTTTCCTGATTCTTCAGCTTTTTTAATCATGTAATAAGCCGGTCTGTCCTTTACCGATCCTCCGGGATTATTCCCCTCCAGTTTACCGAAGATTTTTATATCTGGATTTGTGTTTATGTTTGTAAGTTCAACCAAGGGGGTGTTGCCGATTCCAGAAAGTATGCTCATGCTGTTGTCCTTTAAACAATGATTAAATAATTATACCTGTTCTGATACGGGTTTAATAGTGTCGCCGGTCTTGATTGTTCCGCCTTCAAGTACTTTTGCAAAGATCCCTTCTTTTGGCATAACGCAGGTTCCTGCCTGATGATAAATTGCACAGGGCGTGTGACAGATTTTGCCGTGCTGACTTATCTCAAGAAGGGTTTCATCACCAATGGTGATCTTTGAACCAATGGGCAGGGCGAGCAGGTCAATGCCTGAGGTGGTGATATTTTCAGCGAAATCACCCTCGTGAACATCAAGGCCCATGTCCTGCATTTTTTTAATGCTTTCCATTGCTAAAAAGCTTACCTGACGATGGGTTTCGCTGTTGGCATGGGCGTCATCTTTAATGCCCAGATTTTCAATCAGGATTCCCTCGTTTACATTTTTCTTTCGCATCCCGGTTTTAGGGCTGGTGCACACAGCGACTACCTTAGCTGTGTTAATAGTGTAATTCTCTGTCATTTTAATTATTCCAAAAATTGGGTTATTTAATCATTCGTGAATGGTGATATTTCTCTGAGGCGTTTTTCAATGGCAAGCATTTTATCAACAATGATGCTTATATCTTCATCCGTATTAAATCGGGAAAGACTAAACCTGACGGATCCATGGACCCGAGTGAAAGGTACACCCATTGCCCGAAGAACATGGGACGGTTCAAGAGAGCCGGAGGTACAGGCAGACCCTGATGATGCAGCAATTCCCTGAGCACTTAAAAGCAGGAGTATGGATTCGCCTTCAATATATTTAAAACTTATGTTTGTGGTGTTAGGCAGGCGGTTATTGACATCGCCGTTTACTGAGGCATCGATTGCTTTTTCCAGCAGTTCCTTCTCAAGACTGTCTCGGAGTTTTCCAACATGTGACTGTTCATTATCAATATTTTGTAATGCGATTTCACAGGCCTTCCCTAGGCCCACAATATAAGGAATGTTTTCTGTTCCTGCTCTTCTGCCGCTTTCCTGATGACCGCCAACGATCAGGGGAGAAATGCTTGTTCCTTTTCTTACATAAAGGATTCCGATGCCTTTGGGTGCGTGGAGTTTATGACCTGAGATGGCAAGCAGATCAAAGGGTGTCTTTTTAGCGTCAATTGAAATTTTGCCCGCAGCCTGTATCGCATCAGTATGAAAGGGGATGCCTTTGCTTTTGACCATCTGTGCAGCCTCATCTATGGGGAAAAATGACGCCGGTTTCATTGTTTGCCCACATCATGGAAACAACTGCAGTATCTTCATCCAGAGATTCACGCAGTTCGTCCAGATCGACCTGACCGAATTTATCCACGGAAAGTTCGGTAACTCTGTAGCCGTTTGAAGCATGTGTTTGACACAGGTTTTTGACCGCAGGGTGCTCAACTCTTGTAGTAATAATATGTTTTTTGTCCGGATTTGCGGCTAATATTCCGTTGATAGCAGTATTATCGCTTTCTGTTCCGCAGGAAGTAAATATAATTTCTGACGGTTCGGCATTAATCAGAGAAGCGACTTTTTCCCGGGCCGAATCCAGATGTTTTTTGACCTGACCGCCGAAAATATGCATGCTGGACGGGTTGCCGTACAGGTCAGTAAAGAACGGCATCATCTCATCTTTGACTTCAGGAGCAACCATGGTGGTGGCGTTATTGTCTGCATAAACTGTGCGTTCACTCATTATTTATCCTCCTCAACCACAATATCGTCTGATACAAATTCTTTTAGTTTCGCTTCGACATATTCTTTAAGGGTATAACTTGAACTGGGACAGGATGAACACATGCCGCGAAGCGCAACAATTACTTTGTTACCGTCAAGATCAATTAAATCTATATCTCCGCCATCCGCTTTTAAAGCGGGTCTTATTTCCCGTTCCAGGATTTCCTCAATCAGTTTAATTTTCTGAATATTGGTCATTCTGCTTTTCTGAGGTGTGGGTTCGACTCTCTCTTCAGGAACACCCATTGTGCCGATTAAGAGTTCTTCAATTTTAGGGTGGCATTCTTTGCATCCGCCCCCGGCCTTGGTGTAGTTAATAACATCCCGGACGGTTTTTAGCTGGTTTTCTTTAATGGTTCTTATGATCTCAGTATCAGTCACTCCAAAGCACAGGCAGACGACATTTTTGTGTCTTTCCCGCAATATACTTACGTCCTCACCGCGGGAATTTGCAATAGCTGTTTCAAGGGCTTCTCTTCCCATGACAGAGCAGTGCATTTTTTCATCCGGAAGTCCGCCAAGATAATCAGCAATATCATTGTTTGTGATTTTTTCTGCTTCATCGAGTGTTTTACCGATAATAATTTCAGTTAAGGCTGATGCTGAAGCAATGGCGCTTCCGCAGCCAAAGGTCTGAAATTTGGCGTCATTGATGCGTTTATTTTCATCCAGTTTAAAGGTAAGGGTCAGTGAATCACCGCAGGCCAATGAGCCTTCTTCACCGATTCCGTCCGGATCTTCGATCTTTCCTACGTTTCTTGGGTTGAAAAAGTGATCTTTTACTTTATCTGTATAATCCCACATGGTGTTTTCCTTTTAATAAAATGCTATATATTTAATAACAAACAATAACATCTATTCTGCTTTAACAGATTAGGCCGTTTATGGGGTTAATCTATTAAAAGAGTAGATTAGCGGCGCTGTTTCGTCAAGTCATTTATGTGCTTTTTTCCGGTATAATCAATGCTCGAATTAATATTTAAATCAGTTCATTGCTATTAGATTACTTTATTATATTATACTCTTTAGACAGAAAAATAAATATTTTTTAAAAAAATAATGCTGCTTTGACTTAAGTCAATGAAGCTTTATAGTTTATCAGTTATTATTTATTCAAAAGCAGGACACAAACAACTGTAAATATAAAATAAAAGGAGAAGAAAAATGGGAGAAAACGCAATGTTTTGTTATCAGTGTGAACAAACAGCACAGGGACAGGGCTGTACAAAGGGCGGTGTCTGCGGAAAGACACCTGTCACAGCGGGGCTGCAGGATCTTCTGATCCATGCCTTGAGAGGATTGTCTCTTTATGCTGTTGAAGGTGAAAAAAAAGGTGTAAAGGATGCAGACCTTGATGCTTTTGTTTTTGAGGCTCTTTTTGCAACCCTTACAAATGTTAATTTTGATGATGAAAGGCTTGCCGCGCTTATTAAGAAAACGGTTTCTTTAAGGGATCAGTTAAAAGCAAAAGTTTCAGCTGCCGGCGGAAATACCGACTTTTCAGAAGATGCTGCCAATTTTATACCTGAGGATACGATTGACGGCTTACAGGCTCAGGCGGTTTCAGCCGGGCTAAAGGCTGATGCTTCAATTAATCCGGATATACTTTCATTACAGCATATTTTACTTTTTGGGATCAAAGGAGTTGCTGCATATGCTGATCACGCGCGTATTTTAGGTCAGCAGGATCCGTCTGTTATTAGTTTTATTTATCAGGGACTTGTAGCGCCTTTTAATAATGATCTTGTACTTGACGACTGGGTAGGTCTGGTTCTTAAATGCGGTGAAATAAATTTAAAAGCAATGGAGCTGCTTGATGCCGGGAATACCGGAGCTTATGGTCATCCTGAGCCCACAGCGGTTTCTCTGGGAGCAAAAAAAGGGAAAGCCATTCTTGTTTCAGGTCATGATCTGAAGGATTTGTCAGAGCTGTTAAAGCAGACTGAAGGTAAAGGAATTAATGTTTATACCCATGGTGAGATGCTGCCATGTCATGGATATCCTGAACTGAAAAAATATGATCATCTCTGCGGTCATTACGGTACTGCATGGCAAAATCAGGCAAAAGAGTTTGAAGCATTTCCCGGTGCGATCCTGATGACCACCAACTGTATACAAAAACCGAGGGACTCCTATAGCTCAAACATTTATACAACCGGTCAGGTAGGCTGGCCTGGTGTTGAGCATCTCGCGGATAAGGATTTTACTCCGGTTATTGAACGGGCACTTTCGCTTCCCGGATTTGAGGCAGATGTAGAAGGTAAAACAGTAATGACCGGATTTGCCAGAAATGCGGTTATGGGAGTTGCCGATACAATTATTGAGGCAGTGAAAAACAAGGCTATCCGTCACTTTTTTCTGGTTGCGGGATGCGATGGCGCAAAGCCCGGAAGAAATTACTATACGGAATTTGTTGAAAAAGTACCAGAGGACTGTGTAGTGATGACCCTTGCCTGCGGTAAGTTTCGTTTCTTTGATAAGGACCTTGGTGATATCGGTGGTATCCCGAGACTGCTTGATATTGGTCAGTGTAATGATGCTTATTCAGCAGTGCAAATCGCAGTTGCCCTTGCCGGAGCATTCGAATGCGGTGTTAATGACTTGCCGCTGTCGTTTGTTATTTCATGGTACGAGCAGAAGGCAGTGTCTATATTATTGACCCTGCTTCATCTGGGTATTAAAAATATTAGGCTTGGGCCAACACTTCCGGCTTTTATTACACCTAATGTC
>PVMK01114806.1_pt1 | contig 21539 bp, 22 predicted proteins | sample 1853481 | NCBI WGS metagenome assembly PVMK01 (sample SAMN08533507, study PRJNA380276) | Marine sediment metagenome, whole genome shotgun sequencing project.
CGCGACCATTGGCCCAACCTTGCATAAACGCGGTGGCCTGGTCACAACCCTCGCACCCTGAACAAACATAGAGGGCTACACGGTATGGGGAGTGGGTGGGCTTGTTTTTACTCATCGAGCAACTCCATGGGTTCCCTTTTCTAATTTACACCGATGCATCTAATAGAAACTGTTCAGCCGCGGACCGGTTTACAATCAATGAGCGGCCCTGCCCACCTAACACACCCTCGCGCCGGAGCTGACCGATTACATCCGAGACAGTGCTGCGCACAACACCGATCATATTCGCTAAATCTTCGTGTGTGTAACTCGGGGCCAGTTCAAAAAATTTAGCTTCGGCATAGCCGAGCCGGTCGCCAAGATCGAGCAAGGTATGCACTAATCGACTGCGGGCATCGGTGTGAATAAAACGCTCCATGCGACGCATATCATCGGCATGATGATCAGCCATGTATCGAAAGATATTCATACACAAATCAGGGAAGGCACCCATAAAACGCTTGAAGGCGCTCTCGTCCATATAGCTGACGATGACATCATCCATGGCCTGTGCCCAGGGCACGTCTCCGTGCGTGGTGCCTAGTAGCAAACCGCCAAAAGCGTCACCGGGATGGAAAATATGCATGATCTTTTCCTGTCCGCTATCCGAGTACACATGCGTTTTTACGCGACCGTGATGGAGCAGGTAGAGACGGTCACAGGGATCACCGGGGCGAAAGATATACTCGCCACTTTCAAAATGGCGTACGGTGATAATGCGCAATATCTGCTCAATCGTATTTGGCATGAGATCAGAAAAAAGATCAAGCTGTCGTAAATTCTGTAACTCGTTCAAAGGGTTACTCCTGAGCTTCTGGAGACTGCCTAAATGTTATCTTGTGCATAGCTTATCCAACATTGGGCATCCTGTCTGTCGGAAATCCGACAGACTTATAAGCAGTGTTGGCTTCACTTAACTGATAATCTAAAGGGTTTGTTTCTTACAGCGTGATTAATATGTGTGCAATATCAACATGTGAGTTTCAAAGAATTTACACTAACTTGCTACGACGATATTGTCCATCTGAGATCCGCCATTACGGCTAACTGAACTGTACATGCTAGTCAAAGATGCGCCCGGTCAACCAGCAATTTCTGCTCTCAGCCAAGCTTATCTTCATAGTGATTTCTCGAGACCTATTAAAAGAAATGACTCCCCTACATTCAGCAGAGGCGTTACAATATCACCCAACAACAAATACTCGCTTGGAGCAAAAAATTATGTGTGGGATTTTTGGCATTGTCACAAAAACTGAACAGCAACTCGGTCCCACACTCATTGAGGTCGGGCATCGCCTTTCCTATAGAGGCTACGATACGGTTGGTGTGGCGACCCTGCCCCAAGAAGGTGCTATTGATTTACGGAAAGATGCCGGAAAAGTCACTCAGGTTGCGAAAAGCCTCAACTTTGAAGAAATGCATGGGGATCGCGCCATCCTGCAGTTACGCTGGGCAACCTTTGGAGCACCATCGCAAATCAATGCCCAACCACACTTAGATACCGATGGCGGCATGGTCGGCGCACATAATGGCAATATTGTCAACAATGCGGAACTACGTCAAGTTTTCGTGGCCGAGGGCATGAGTGTGCGCTCTGAGAATGACGGTGAAAGCTGCGTGCACGCGGTAGAACGCTACGCTAATCAAGGTTACGACATGCTCGAATCTATCCGCCGTGCGACTCATCTGCTTGAAGGCGATTACGCTTTTGTGATTGGCAAAGTTGGCGAAGATCGCCTATACGCGATCAAAAAGGGGTCGGGGCTTGTAGCTGGCATTACTGAAGATTCCGTTTGCATCGGCTCGGATCTGCCTTCAATTCTACCGATCACACGTAAGATCATGCGTATTGAAGACGGCGAAATCATAACTTTTTGGGCTGACGGGCTAGAAATTCACCGCGTGGATGATGGCATGCTCGTAGAGCGAGAACCAGAGATGGTTGAAGATTCGATGGAATCGGTGCAAAAAGGCGGCTACGACCATTTCATGCTCAAAGAAATTTATGAGCAATCGCAGGTTGCCAGCGAGCTGCTGCATCTTCTAGATCATAGCGACGTTTTAGCGCCGATGATTGAACGTCTAGAAAAAGCTCGCAATATCTATATCGTAGCTTGCGGGACCAGTTATCATGCCAGCTTGCTTGGCTCGGTTTATTTCAGCCGTTTAACCGGGTGCGCTACAATTCCTGTTTTAGCACCGCAATTTATCGCCCAATACGGTCCCGCGATCAACTCGGACGATGTTGGCATCTTTGTCAGTCAGAGCGGCGAGACCAAAGATGTGCTCAATGCCATTCAGGTTGCCAAGGCAGGCGGCATGACTATTTTGGGGTTGGTCAATGTAGTTGGGTCGGCGCTACCACGCGCCAGCGCGCATCACATCCCTTTAGCCTGCGGCTATGAGATCAGCGTTCCAGCGACAAAAACCTTCAGCAATCAGGTAATAGCTTTTCTTTATCTTGCCATGCGCATGGGTGGACATAATACGGAACTATTGAAAGATCTCCCTCAGTGGATAGACAAAACTCTAGCCATGGTGATTCCCCAAGTTGAGGCTGTTGTGCCGATCATCACGCCCTGGAATGATCTTTACTGCCTGGGATATGGCCTAACCTATCCGATTGCCCTCGAGGGCGCGTTGAAAATCAAAGAGATTACCTATGCTCATTGCGAAGGGATGCTGTCAACCGAATTTAAGCACGGACCACTCTCGGCTGTTATAGAAGGCTATCCCATCATCTTTGTGGCTGGACCGGAAGATGTCCCTCTGATTGTCAGCGGCCTCAATGAGGTGACATGCCGCGGCGGTCACGCGATTGCAATTGGTGAAGATGATGTACGCCTACACACCAATGCCCAAGATGTTATTGTACTGCCCTCGATCGACGCTCCAGATGAATTGCGCGCAAATATCTACGCGCTGCTTAGTGTTTTACCTTTGCAATTGTTATCTTACAAAATCAGTTTGGCCCGTGGCTATAATCCTGATTTTCCCCGTAATTTAAGTAAAACCCTGACGGTAGATTGATCGAGCTCTCGCTGCAATAAAAAAGCTTCCCTATGTATGGGAAGCTTTTTTATTGCAAATACCAAATTTTGCTAAATTGTATTCATTATGGTGCTGTAGGCTTCACCAATGGTCTGTCCTAAAAGTGAAAGAATAACAATGGATACCAATGCAACTAAAACTAAAATAAAAGCATACTCGACAAGACCTTGGCCGATTGAATATTTCTTGAGTTCGACCATCACAACCTCCTTTTTTTTCATTCTAACACAGATTTGAGTAGATAGTAGTACTTAACAGCAACAAAATACCACATGCATAAGCTCAAATTTACCACCTGCCGGCTGCAATTTGTGGTGTTTAGAATCAACATTCGTGGTTTGAACGCATTTAAGACCATTTTCAACTGAGAATTTTACATGCCGATCTTTGTCCTAGCAGCGGCAACCATCCATCGTGATCGCCAATAGATGCACAAAGCAATTATCGTCTTCATCACGCGCAAGGAAACCATATTATTGTCAATCAATAACCATCTGGTCTGATATCTTTGAAGGGCGCAAGATTATCACACCGTAAACGCGCTAACAGCGAAAAAATGGGTCTGTAGAACTCTCCTTGCTTGCCAGATTAAATGGGGAGAGGTGCATGCGAACACGCATTTCTCTCCAAACTTTCTCACGTCCCAATAAATTCCAGAGAACCAGAAAATAAGCACGGCTCAATGATAAGATAGCGGTATAATGCTAAGATCACGAGAAGCAGTTTGGAGGTATGATGAGCACAACAGAACGAAAAATTCGAGTGCTGGTCGCTAAGCCAGGGTTAGATGGGCACGATCGCGGCGCGAAAGTTGTGGCCCGCGCCTTACGAGATGCCGGCATGGAAGTTATTTACACAGGATTGCGCCAAACCCCCGAAATGATCGCTGAAGCAGCACTGCAAGAGGATGTTGATGTAGTTGGCCTATCCATCCTTTCTGGAGCGCATATGGCAATTGTACCTACGATCATGGCACTGCTCCACGCAAATGGTCAAAAACAAGTTAAAGTGTTTGTGGGGGGCATAATTCCTAATGACGATATCCAAAAACTGACCGAAACCGGCGTAACTGGTATTTACGGCCCAGGCACATTAACAGACCAAATTGTCAGTGATATTCGGAAAGCCGTTTTGGGCGAGGTCAGCGCATAGCATGATTTTGGCGCAAGATGTGCTTGCGGGCAATCGTTTAGCGTTGGCTCGCTTGCTTACACATATTGAAAACGAATCACCAGACGGCCGCGCGGCCCTCAATGAGATTTTCGCGAAGACCGGACACGCTCATCTGATCGGCGTGACCGGTGCGCCCGGCACGGGAAAATCGACATTAGTAAATCAATTAGCGCACTATTACCGCAATCCGCCCGATGGGTTGGCGCTCAAACAGGTGGCTATTGTTGCAGTTGATCCGTCTAGCCCGTTTTCGGGCGGCGCAGTGTTGGGGGATCGCGTTCGCATGCGTGACCTGGCAGGTGACCCAGGCGTTTTCATCCGTTCTATGGCTTCGCGCGGCTCTTTAGGCGGACTGGCAACTACGACCTCCGGGGTGGTGCAGGCCTTCGACGCTGCAGGTTACGAAGTTATTCTGATCGAAACCGTGGGCGCAGGTCAGGCCGAAGTAGATATCGCCCGCTTAGCACACACAACCCTGGTCGTTGAAGCCCCTGGTCTGGGCGATGATATCCAAGCTATTAAGGCAGGAATTCTTGAAATTGCCGATATATTGGTGATCAATAAAGCTGACCGATCCGGCGTGGAAAATACCGAACAAGCCTTGAGAGGCATGCTCAGTCTGGCCCATCCAGTAGAACGGATTTTTTACCACCATGGGCATATGGAGGAGGTAGCGCCTTTGCAAGCAGAACCCCCTTCAGATCAGGAAATCTGGATAGCCCCCATCCAACGTACTGTGGCTACTGAAGGTATCGGAATCGCCGAACTCATAGATCAAATCGACCGGCACCAAGCATATCTGCAACAAAGCGGCGGCTGGAAGCAGCGTGAGTTAGCCCGCTTACAAAATGAACTCAACAACCTAATTCAAATCAAGTTGACCCATCAGTGGCGCCGGCAATTAACCCCACAAGAATATCAAAACACACTGGAACAACTCATCCAACGTCGAATATCCCCACGCGAAGCTGCTGATCAATTAGTTAAGGGAGCATCGAAAAGGTGATTTACGGCAACCACGTTCGACTACGGGCCATTGAAAAAAGCGACTTGCCGCTCTTTGTGCGCTGGCTGAACGACCCCGAGGTACGGCTGGGGTTACAAATATATTTACCACTCTCACAAGTCGAGGAAGAGATGTGGTTCGAGGGCATGATAAAACGACCCGCGGAAGAACATCCCCTAATGATCGAAATAGAAACACCGAACGGCTGGGTTCCGGTAGGCAACTGCGGGTTTTTCACCCCCGATTGGCGTATCCGCAAAGCTGAGATTGGCATATTTATCGGTGAGAAAAAATTTTGGAACCAAGGATACGGCACTGAGGTCATGCGCCTGGCGCTCAAACTTGGATTTGAGGGCATGAACTTAAACCGAATAGCTTTGAAAGTCTATACCAATAACCCGCGTGCCATACGAGCTTACGAAAAATCTGGCTTTGTAAATGAAGGGCGGCTGCGCCAAGCTCACTATGCTAACGGTCAATATCACGATATTATTATCATGAGCGTATTACGCTCCGAGTGGCAAGAATCATAAGCTAAGGTATGCCTTTTGGGATGGCCTTGTTTCTTTGATGGAGAGGTATATAAAAATGGAAAGACACTCTTCAACCGGTAGTTTATACGGCAATATTAAATTATACGCGGGCACAGCCTCCCTTGAGCTGGCTCAGCATATATCGGAATACTTGCGGGTTCCGCTAAGCGAGCAAGAAATTCAGCTCTTCCCCAACGACAATTTATGGGTGCGATTGCAAAGCAGCGTGCGCGGACAGGATGTTTATGTCATTCAAACTACGTCGCGTCCAGTACATCGAAATTTGATGGAATTGTTAATCACGCTGCAAACGTTACGCTTGGATTCAGCCAGTCGAGTGACCGCGGTTATCCCGTATTTGGCTTATACACGTTCCGATAAAAAGGATAAACCGCGCGTACCAATCACGGCCCGATTGGTCTGCGATATGATCGAGGTGGCCGGCGCGGACCGCTACATGACTCTCGACCTGCATGCAGGTCAAATTCAAGGTTTTTTCTCAATCCCAGGTGATGTGCTCAGCGCTTTTCACATACTTCAGGATCGCCTTAAAAAAAGATTACCTAAATTGAGAAACCCTGTCGTGGTTACAGCCGATCTCGGTTTTGCCAAAAAGGGACGCAATTTCGCGGCCGGTCTTGACATACCCATTGCGTTTGTCGAGAAGCGTCGTAGGGGAGCAAAAAACAAAGCCGAGGCACTGACAATCATCGGCGATGTCAAAGACCGCGATGTTATCCTTATCGATGATGAAGTTGATACAGGTGGCTCCATCACGCAAGCCGCTGATTTAGTTAAAAAACATGGGGCCAAAGACATCACCCTGGTTTTTGTACATTCCACCTTCTCCTATCCAGCCGCAGAACGTTTGGCAGCTTCCCCAATTTCGAAGATTATTGCCACCGATACCATTCCCATCTTGCCGTCTGATTACGCGCTGCTCAAGGATAAGCTGGAGATTTGTTCAGTGGCACCTTTGCTGGGCGAAGTAATTTTACGTGCGCACGAGGGGCGTAGTGTTGGCGAGATGTTTAACGAATAATGCTTAACCATGCCTGAATTGCCCGAAGTTGAAACCATCCGCCGCACGCTTATGGCCACACCTGGATTAATCAACAAGCGCATTACCAGCGTTGATTTACGCTGGGAGCGCACTTTAGCAAGTCCTTCAAAACAAGCATTTAAGACCAGTATCATCGGGCAAAAGCTGAAAACTATTGGGCGGCGCGGCAAGTATATTCTTTTCCATCTGAGTCTCGATTCGCTTGTTATTCACCTGCGCATGAGTGGGGATTTACGCGTTGAAACATCCGATACCCCTGCCGCCAAACATCATCGCTTGATGCTCGATTTCGAGAGCGGTTATCGTTTGGCATTGAACGACACCCGCAAATTTGGTCGAGTGTGGCTGGTCAACAGTACGGAAAACCTATTAGCGCACCTCGGACCCGAGCCGCTCGAAGATACATTCACCCTCCAAATGTTTTACAACAACTTGCAAAAACACCGCCGCCAAATCAAGCCGCTCTTGCTCGAACAACGGTTTATCGCTGGAATCGGCAATATTTATGCCGATGAAGCACTGCACCAAGCTCAGGTGCACCCACAAACTCGCTCCAATATGCTAAACTTTGAGCAAGCAGAACGCCTTTGGCGCAGCATTCGTGATGTGCTCAACGAAGGAATCCGGCGCAATGGTACGAGCATAGATTGGATTTACCGCGGCGGCAATTTTCAAAACTATTTACAAGTTTATCAACGCACGGGCAAGCCTTGCTATCGGTGTAATAATGAGATTGTACGCATCCGTGTAGGGCAACGCGGAACACATTTTTGTCCACATTGCCAGCCAGTACCTGAAGAATTGTAGAATCTTTTGGAATTGCCGGTGCAAAGAAAAAGGAAGGGGAGTGTTTGGTACCAAGATGCGAAAACCTTAAATACAACCATCGCCTATTCTGAGGTACAAAATGAACGATCAGAGTTTCCTTCTTGTTGTAGCAGGGGTAGCATTTCTGGCTGGCATATCAATAAGCAGCTTAATAGCTTTGCTGCGCAAAGCACTCACAGCTAAAGAAGAGCCGCAGACACCAAAACTCGAACCAGCAGAAATAACACCCCAGTATCCACACGATGCTGTCCATCTGTGGCAGGATGAGCACAAGCAAGAAGTAGTGCTCAAGATCGGTTCACGCATCTTTGCATCCGGAGAAAGCCTGGCGCCAAAAGAACAAAAATATATCCGCACTTTGCAATTTTATTTGCAACGATGGCTTGACACGCCTGCACCGAGTGCACCGATTATGCCAACCACATCTACCAATGCCCCATCGGAAAGCCCTGCAGAATTAAATTTCGACCAAGCTGTTTCCAGCGATATTGATACAAGCAGCAGTATTGTGGAACAAGTTAATCATCTCTTGCAACAAAAACTAGCCACATCGCCGCTGAAAAATAAGGGTGTCCTGCTGATGGAATTGCCCGATCAAGGCATGGTCGTGATGGTTGGCACAGACCAGTATCCTGATGTGGATTCTGTCCCCAATCCAGAGATCAAGGCGATTATTCAAGCCGCGGTAAATGAATGGGAGAATCAGACATAGGTATCTCTATTCATATTTTTGGTCACAAAAGTGCCCCTTGAGATTTTTTCTCGAGGGCTTCATGATGCCGTTTCTAGCGGGGCGTATCACTTATTAATATGGGCGGAAAGTTCAGTTCGCAGCTTGTTTACAAGAACTTGTTTCTCTTTGACAGGCAAAAAAGCTGCCTGGGCCGCGGCAATGATGCGCTCCTGTATAACAGATAACGGCAACCCCAATTGCTCATAAACCAAATAATATTCATGCCCCAGTGTGATACTAGATATTGATGGATCGTCTGTGTAAAGCGTAATATTAAGGTTAAGATCCAGCAAACAGGTCAGCGGGTGCTCACTCAAAGATGGCACAACGCCCGACTGATAATTGCTAGTCACACATACTTCAAAGGGGATGGCACGCTCTTGTGCTAAGGCTACAGCCCGTTGATCTTCCCCCACGCGGATACCATGACCTATCCGTACAACGTTGATCTTTTCTATAGCTTCGATAATGTTGGCGGCGCCGTCCCATTCCCCCGCATGAACCGTGACCTTAAGTCCCTCCTGGCTGGCCTCCTTGAAAAATCCAGCAAAAGGCATGGCCGAGAAATCGGTTTCATTACCGGCTAAATCCAGCCCTACAATGCCTTTATCTTTTCGCATGATCGCCAATTGTGCCACCTGCTGGGCCAATTTTATACTATCATGACGGTTAATGCTGGCAATTAACCGCGTCTTCACGCCATAAGCCTCTTGACCTGCACGGGCACCTGAGATGACCCTGTCAATCACATCGGTCAATGGGAATTTACCGGACCGGCTTAGTGTACCAGGGGTAAAACGCAATTCCAAATAACGGATATTATCTTTGGAAGCATCTTCGACAGCCTCACGAGCAAGGCGCTCGATTATTTCGGGGGAACAATAAAACTGGCGCAGCGCAACAAATTTCGATAAAAAATTCTCGAATGTATGCGGATCATCATCCTGTATTTGTACTGAAGAACGTAAAGCCCTGGCCCCATCAGTATGGATGTCGTAAACGGATGCAATTTCCATTAAGGTTTCAAAGCGCAAAGAGCCTTCCAAATGACGATGAAGTTCCACCTTGGGTAAGGATCGATAAAACGCTAATGGGTTTCGTGCTTGAGGCGTTGTCATATCCATGATTTTTGCAAAGCAATTTTATGCATCTTTAGATGCATAAATAAAGACTCTACATTGGCATGCTTTGAAAAGTAAATCGCGGTTGAGTATTCCATTACAAGTGATGAAATTTTGGCATGTCGGCGTTGCACACTGCTGAGACTAATCAATGGGAAAAACATATAATTGCGAAAATAAAGCAGATATCTCTAACCATTGCTTTGTTCATATTCTCTTGGGTTTCTCAAAAAAAATAGCATTAAATAAATCAAGAACCTGTCTGAGAAATATGCAGAAAATTAAGATGGTTTAATTTACCGATTTGGGGTTTCACTTATCCATCAACCACGAGAAAACTTGTTTTATTTGTTTTAATTTTATATCCCCGGACTGCTGGGTTCTCCCCGTTTCAAGGTTGCGGTAGAATTAGTGCGAACTTAATGGCATTTTATTTTTTTTAAAGCCGCTATACAAGGAAGGTTTTTCTTTGTTTCAAACTACATTTCTCGGTACCTCGGCCTCAGCACCTTCATTTCACCGCGGACTATCTTCTCATTTGGTGCAACATGACGAACACCGCTTCCTAATCGATTGTGGCGAGGGCACTCAGCGACAAATTTTACAATCCGGTTTAGGGTTTAAACGTCTTAACAGGATTTTAATCACCCACGGTCACCTAGATCATATTCTGGGGTTGGCCGGACTGATCTCTACCCTTGCGCGCTGGGAAACGATGGATGAACTTGAGATTGTAGGCGGCTCCCAGGCGCTAGCGCGGATTGAAGATTTGCTTTTCAAGGTTGTCTTCCGTGGCGTACGACCAGCCATTAAAATTCAATTGCGACCGATTAAAGAGGGGCTTATCTTCGATGAAGACAACTTTACAATTTCCGCGTTCCCCGTTTTTCATCGCGGTCCAGATTGCTACGGTTATCTTTTTGAAGAAAAACCACGGCGACCTTTCTTGCCAAAGAAAGCCGCAGCCTTAGCCATCCCCCCCGGGCCGTGGCGCAAAGACCTTGTCGATGGCAAGACAGTCAAACTGCCCGATGGACGCGAAATCAAACCCAATCAGGTGCTCGGACCGGAGCAAACCGGAACGCGGTTTGCCCACGTTGGTGATACAGGTCGTACAGATAATTTTTTCGATGTTTTGCGAAGCGTAGATACCCTGGTCATTGAAGCAACCTATTTACAAGAAGATGCTGACATGGCCCAAAAATTTGCCCACCTAACAGCCCACCAAGCAGCAACGTTTGCCAAGGAAGCTAAAATTGGCCATGTACTCGTAACACACATTTCTCGACGTTACCGCGAGCGAGATATTGTTGCTGAGATACGTGCAGCTTATCAACATGCTAGCGTAGCTCGTGATTTCGACTCGTACCAAATTCGCCGTGGAGAGTGTGTACGTGTCAATAAGTGAGAAAAACACATATTCATCAATCCAAGATGCAGATAAAAGCCAGGCCAGGGATACAAGCCTGGTTTTTATTATCTTCTGGACAATTGTGTTTACTTTGGCATACGCTCAGGCGCCATTGTTTACATCAAACCAGAATCAGTATTTCTTGCACGGCGTGTCCGAAGCAGGCTTTGGCAATCTCAGCGAAGATTGGCTGGTCAATACTGTTGACCCTACGCCTGTTTTTAGCGCATTAATTTCCCTAACTTATCGCATAACCACCTGGACGCCCATCTTTTATATTTATTTCGGTATTTTGGCAGGTGTTTATCTTTTTAGCTTGCTGGGTATTGTCGATACTCTCTACGATACCGGGAAAACAAAAATCTTTTCCTGGAGCTTTCTAACACTGATCACTGTGCTGCACTCGGCGGCCATGCGCTATCTTGTGAACACTACGTTAGGGTTAGATTGGAATTACTTTTTTGACGGCGGGGTTGCCGGACAACGCCTGTTGGGTGAAGTGTTACAACCCAGCACCTTTGGTGTGTTCTTGTTACTTTCGATTAACTTATTTTTACGAAGGAAATATTGGTGGGCTATCGTCCCATTAATTCTGGCCCCAACCATACATCCTACTTATTTGCTCGGCGCGGCAGTGCTAACGTTGATTTACATGTGGTTTATCTACCGGCAAGAAAAAAATCTGTGGCTGCCCTTACTCTACGGCACCGCAACGTTTATAGCCATCATGCCTATATTAATTCATACCCTGGTCGTGTATCGCAGCACAACGGCGTGGGCAACAGAGCGGGCTCGCGACATTTTAGTTAATTTTCGCATCCCTCATCATGCTTTGCCATCGACATGGTTTAATTTAGCCAGCGTTGTGAAGATCTTGTTCATTTTATTAGCGATCTATATTGTACGCAATAAAAAGTTATTTTATATACTGATAATCAGCTTTATGGCGGGCATTATTTTGACGATCGCGCAGATCTTTTCGGGCAGCTTTGCAATAGCTTTACTCTTCCCATGGCGATTATCGACTTTTTTGATTCCGATCGCAGTCAGTGTGATCTTATTTTGGAGCATAGTACGAATATATCCGGTTATCACGCGGCTACCAGAGAACTTATTGCTATTAAGTATGATTATCATCATCTTGGGGGTGACAGGCGCCGGTGTTGCCAAGTTCAACATAGCCTACCGGGAAAAAGAAAACAGCGCAGATCAAGCCATGATGGCTTATGTCCATGCACATAAATCGGAAGGAGATGTTTATTTAATTCCCCTGGATTTGCAAAACTTCCGCCTCGAAACAGGTGCTGCGGTCTATATTGAATTCAAATCGATACCATATCGAGACGGCGATGTTCTTGAATGGAAACACCGGGTTAGCCTAGCCGGAAAAGTATATCAGGCCTCCCGAAAAAAAGTTGGCTGCACAGCTCTTGATGAGCTTTTTGCGGAAGGGGTCACACACGTTGTGCTACCGTATGACCATGTTGTGCAAAACTGTGCCATACTGCTTCGAAAATACGTAGATTTTGAAAATTATGAAGTATTTTTGTTAGCTCCATCAAAAAAGGACACTTAAAAACAGCGTCCTTTTTCATAACTATGACTTGGAATTCATTTTGCCGTTTCACCCTAGCAGGGTTGGAATTCATCTAGCGGCTCAGTGACCTTCAGTGGCTTGAAGATCTGGACATTCTTGCCAAGCAACTACACGCCCACCACCTCCATTGATTGTTAATCAATACTTCAAATTCTGCACGCTCAAGAATGCTGCGCGCCAGCGAACTATGATCAAAATTATCTTCAACGATTAGGATGGGATGCTGATCCATAACAATTGATTCAGATCCACCTCAGGAGAAACGCTCTTCTTGCCAAACATCGGCATTGTTATGGTAGCCTGCGCGTTCCCAAAAACCAAGTCTATCTTCGGAGCTAAATTCAAGACCCCGCAGCCATTTAGCGCCTTTCCAGAAATAGGGTGTAACAAGCTCATCTCTTCCAGGGACATGACCTATAACCCCGCGCAGCGGAAAGCCATGATCAGGCGTTATTGGCACCCCATCGAAGTGAGTAGCCAGCAAGAAAGTGTTTTGCAAAACAATCTCTAACGGCAAATTAGCAGTGAAGCCATATTCAGCGTGTTGAATAACATAACGAGCCGAATCTTTAATTTTGATCAAGCCCTCATCTACCAACGTACGTACTGAAACACCCTCCCAGACCGTATCAAATTTACTCCACTTGGTAACACAGTGAATATCCATGGTAATTTTCGTGCGCGGCAATTGAAGGAATGTATCCCATGCCCAGCTGCGTTTTTCATCAACTTCACCCCAAACGCGAAAATCCCAGGTTGCAGGATGGAAAGGCGGCACAGGACCATAGTGCAGCACAGGAAATTTTTGTGTTAGCGATTGTCCCGGAGGCAAGCGACCTTCTTTGGCCATGCGTTTTTCAGCCTCTAAACGGGATGGAAAAGGATTAGAAATCATATACCAACCTCCAAAAAGTTGACGTGATTATAGCAGAGATTTTTTTTAATCTAAAATATGAGGGGGTTGAGTAAAAGTTCGAGGTCAGATGGGTCCAATCTTTGAGATTGGACCCATCAGGATGAGGCGGGGTTGTTGATTCGATGAGCGCAGCGAGGAAAAATTACCATTACAGCAGGTTGTCTAATTTCTAGAACTCGAAAACTTCACCGGGTTGCAATACATGGACCTGCGAATCTGTCTGTGCCTCGACGCGGGCTGCCCAAGCATGCGCATCTTGCTCAATCAAAGGCCAGGTATTGAAATGAGCCGGGATGACGTGTTTGGGCTCAAGTAGGTTGACAGCCCGCAAAGCATCATCTGGCCCCATCGTGAAATTATCACCAATGGGCAGCACCGCCAAATCGATGCCTTCTTGGCCGATTAATTTCATCCCCGGGAATAAACCGGTGTCACAGGCCCAGTAGATTTTTTTACCATCGTTGGTTGTCAGTAATAGACCAGCTGGCATGCCGCCATAAGAACCATCAGGCAAGCCTGAGCCGTGCAGTGCCTGGGTGAGTTTTAGGTAACCAAATGGATGCTGAAACCCACCACCAATATGCTGAGGATGAAGTTTTTCGAGCCCTTGATTGCCAAGCCAATTGATGATCTCGAAATTAGCGATCGTCAGTGCACCAGTGCGCTGGGCAATCGAAACGGTATCGGCGATATGGTCACCATGACCATGGCTGATCAGGATAAAATCGACATCGACCTGGTCAGCCGATGTACTGGCGGATGGATTATCGGTGAAATAAGGATCAATAAGAATTTTATAGCCATCCGTTTGCAAACCAAATGTACCGTGTCCATACCAGGTGTATTGTGTGCTCATGTGCATAGCTCCTTAATTGGATTGATATTACTGTTTAGCCTTCATGCGTGCTTTTAGGTCTTCAATAGCAGCAACCGGTGTAGGATCAACTTGATAAGCCATCGCCAGGTAATAAGCCAAATAATCGCCAAAGTGCAGCATGGTCCACATCTGTGCTAAACGCGAATCTCCTTGAACATCCACAAAATCAGTGCCCAGTCCTTCGAGCATAAAAATTTCTTTGGTTAGATTAATACGCGATTGATTATGCGGGTGATTAACTTTCGAGCGCAAAAATAAAATCATGGTGTTAGCTAAGGTTGCCTCGGGGTGTACTACGCCAGCCATTGTGTTGTGATTAGCCTCAGGGATAAATTCAAACTGCGCCCAAGCCTTGGCAACTTCAGAAATTTGACCTTTCCAACGACGGGCCACAGGTGTCATAATCCCGGCACCAAGCACCACCACCCAACGATCAACGCACTGCCCGGCCAATCGTTTAGCCGGGTTATCCATCGCAGCAATTTCTGGAGCTATCATTGCACCCTGTTTTTTCATGGATTGGGCAGCATCCTGCAGCCCTGCCGCAGGGTCGGGGGTTAAACCCAGACGACTGAAAGCAGCCAGGAGCAGACCGAAAGAATACCCCACTGCGGCGCGTGGTTGACCGTGGTGATCAAATTGCCACAATACAGCTTCTGCCTCAATTGCTTTTTGGGCCAGTTGGCCACCTGTGGTAACAGCTAATATTTGGCATTTATTTTCAACAGCGCTCGCAAAAGCAGATAGCGTTTCCTCGGTATTGCCAGAATGAGACGAAGCAATCACCAAGGTTTTTGATCCTTTTGCCCAGGCGGGAAGATCGTAATCGCGGTGTACAATCACGGGCACAGCACTTAATGGCGCTATATAGGCAGCCAAAAAATCAGCAGCAATCGCGGAGCCACCCATGCCAGCAATCAGTACGCGAGTAATATTTTCCCAGGCCGGCAAGTTAAAGGTTTGTCCTAAAGCCCAGGCTTTTAATAGCTGATCTGGCAGTCCAGCAATTTCGGCAAGCATATTACTGGGGTCAAGTTCTTTAAAAGTTTTATAATCATCAAGAATCATTATTGTCCTCATGGCGTGTATTTTGCAGAAAATCTATGTTTTCTTTTTGTAATGCCGTTACCAGATCATAGATATCACGGCGCGGCCAACCTGATTTAGCTGCCAAGTGTCGCGCTATTTTAGATGGTTTCTCATCAGTCGCCAAAGCTTTTTCAATAGCCGCATTAATTTCATACGCTGTCCATTGCATCGCTTCGTCAGTGGCACCAGCAATAACCAGCGTGATTTCCCCTCTGGGCGGAGTAGCTCGAAAATGTGTGATGGCATCATCTACACTACCGCGAAAAATTTCTTCATAGAGCTTGGTCAACTCGCGCGCCACGGCAATCTGCCGCGCCCCTAAAACTGCTTTTATATCATCCAAGGCATCTACCAATCTGTGAGGTGTTTCCAGAAATACAAGTGTATAAGGTAGGGCGACTACCGATTCAAGCATCTGTACCCGTGGAGAGCTTTTGCGAGGCAAATACCCAGAATAGAGAAAAGAGTCAGTTGGCAAGCCAGATGCAGTCAAGGCTGCGATTGGAGCACTGGGACCGGGGATTGGACAAATTGTGTGGCCGGCCTGCAAAGCCGCACCAACAAGGACATAGCCAGGGTCATTAATGCCAGGCGAGCCGGCATCGGAAACCAGAGCAATATCCCCTTCATCAAGCAAGGTCATAATTTTTGTTATTTGACGTTCTGTGCTGTACTCATGATAGCTTATTAAACGCTGGCCAGCTTCAATCTTATAATGAGAGAGCAGCTTGCGTGTTTTACGAGTATCTTCCGCGGCAATAAAAGCCACCTTGCCAAGAATATTAACAGCCCGGTAGGAAATATCCCCTAAATTTCCAATTGGTGTTGCGACAAGAAAAAGCGTTCCCACTTCTGTTGATCCTAATCAACTCTATGCTCTATACAGCTATAACCTAAGGTGTTTGCCATGTTAACATTTCGAGACTAAGACTATCATCGTCAATGCTAAGATTATCGAAACGCACCCAGCCATACAGGCCAAGATCAGTGCGATAACAAATATAGGTCCCTATTTCAACATCTTCCATTCTAAGATTAGAACTCTCCAGTATGACTGCCTGACAGTCGGACAAACTGGGGGGAATACTTCCAAAAATTCCCAAAGCCACACTGCCCTGAGGTATCAAATGGTGCTCAGTAGGTGTATCGTAGTGATAAAGCAAGTCACCTGCTGCACTGTCAATTTGCATGTAATCAAGATCGATATACTCATCATTAACAAGAATTAGCTGACCGCTGGCTTGGACCACCGGCGTTTGGGTAGCGGTTGGTGTGGCTGTGGGTGTGATGGTGACAACTTGAATCACATCAATGCGCACCCAAAAAGGTGAGCTGCCGTTTGGTCCGATGCCAAAATACTGCCCGGCCGCGTTGCGTAATTTCCAATTTCCCTGGTAACTGCCTGGAGCGTTCGGAGCAATCATATCCACTGATATATCTACGGTTTGACCTGGCGCAATATATTGCGTAAAAGCAATACTTTCTAACGCGCCCAAACCGTCGCCTGAGAACAATATTACAGCATATGCCGTAGTCCAGGAACATGAGCCAACATTAACCACACGCCAAACTTTGGTAAACGTTTCGTCAGGCAGCATTTCGGTGTTATCGTCTATAGTTATATCGATTTTAGGGTAAGCGGCTGCAGCTTGATCGCAGACTGGCGACGGCGTAGACGGCGGTGTAATCGCGGTTGCCAATGGCGTAGATTCTTCACCGTCCGATAACGGCGGAGGTGCGGTCGGCGATTCTACGGCAGCACCAGGTGACTGCGCACCGGCTTCGGTAAGATGCGCTTCAACAGTCTGATATGCCTGGGTAATATTGATCCCTTGCGACACATCTTGAGGAGCAGGCATATTGCAGCCAGTCACTACAAGCAAAAATAGCAGCATATAGGGTCTGATAAGAAAACGATTAATCATGGGAATATATAGTGTGCTACTTATTTTCTTGATCCGTAACTACGGTTTTCAGGCGCTGGGCAAGTTTACGGCGCGTCAGCATAACGAGTCGATGGCAACCCAGACACTCGAGGCGAATATCGGCCCCAAGACGCAGTACTTTCCATTTATGACTGCCACAGGGGTGAGGTTTGCGCAGTCGCACAATATCGTGCATCTTTAGATCGGGCAACATGCCGCCATTATATCTTATATCATTGGCAAAATGGTATAATCTCGCGCAGAGGTGCCTATGCTTGATCTTGATTTTTCTACCTTAATTTCTCGAATTGTTGTGCTGTTGACGGCTTTTTCATTCCATGAGTTTGCGCACGCCTGGACAGCCGACTATTTTGGCGATGATACACCCCGTTATAACGGACGTTTGACCCTCAACCCTCTGGCCCATCTAGACCCGATGGGCTCTTTGCTTTTGATTATTGCTGGCTTTGGATGGGCCAAGCCGGTACCGGTCAACCCCAATGCACTCAAACAACGATCGCCATCGGCTTTGATGTGGGTATCTTTAGCCGGACCTGCCTCAAATCTACTGCTGGCAATACTAGCATCTGCATTTTTTCGTTTTAATATCATTTCGTTGAATCAAGCTATTAACGATAGCGTTTCATCAGGCAGCCACCTAATCCCCACCCTGCCTCAAATCTTATTAGAATTTATTGTCATCAATTTAGTATTAATGCTCTTTAATATGATTCCATTAGCTCCCCTGGATGGTGAAAAGATTGCCGCGTATTTTTTGCCACCAACCTGGTCGAATAAGTTAGCAGAAATACGCCCCTACGGACCCATGATTTTGATGGTGCTCTTTATTGCAGGCCCTTATATTGGAATCGATATATTGGGCTGGATTATCGGCCCTGCGCTGCAATTTCTTTTTAGAATTTTTGTGGGATGAACTTCTCTTCGGTTTTAAACCGCTGCCGTCAATTTTGGCATGCACTGCTCGCAAGACCCATGACCGAGGTTAATCTAGCCCAAGTGCAAGCAATCCTTACCTCGGAACAAATGACTCTTTTCTCTCGCCTACAACTGAGCGAACAAACCCATAGTTTGCGGGTGTTGAAAACCCTTAAAACTGGTGGGGAAAGCCACCCTGATTTATTCATCGCAGCGTTATTGCATGATATTGGTAAAATCCGCTATCCACTATGTTTGTGGCAGCGGGTTTTTATTGTGCTGGCAAAAGCAATATGGCCGGATCGCGTGGAAGCCTATGGTAAAAATAAACCTCAAGGCTGGCGCCTGCCTTTTGTGGTCGCAGCACAGCACCCTGCCTGGGGTGCAAACTTAGCCCTCGAGGCGGGTGTTTCTCCATTAGCAGGCAATCTTATTCGAAAGCATCAAGAATCGATTTCTTCAGGAATAAACTTGGAAAGTCGGTTGCTGACTGCATTGCGAAATGCAGATAGGCAGTATTAGGAAAGGTAGCTATGACTGTTCAATTTTTGTTGATAGGTTTAGGTCAAATTGGCGCTTCTTTCGGGTTAGCACTAGACGAGTATAAAGACACGATTAATCGTGTAGGCTATGATACAGACCCAATAACGACCAGAAAGGCCAAGAAAATAGGCGCGGTTGACTCTTCCGTGATGTGGTTGCAAGAAGCTATCGGCAAATCAGATGTGATCTTGCTTGCTTTGCCAGCCGATCAAATACGCGCCATGATGGAAACTGTGCTTCCAGGCATGAAAACTGGCAGCGTACTGCTTGAGACCGCGTTAATAAAAGTACAATCGGCGGCCTGGGTACGTGAGTTTTTGCCTGAAGGCTGTTCTTATGTCGGCTTGACACCAGCAATTAACCCAGCATATTTTTACAGCAAAGGTATAAGTATCGACGCTGCATATGCTGATCTTTTCGAGAAAGGTACCATGGCGATCACTGCCTTACCAGAAACCGACCCCAAAGCGATTAAGCTAGCAACTGACTTGATTCAACTGGTCGGCTCTGTCCCGCTATTTACAGATACGACCGAAATAGATAGCCTGATGGTATCGACTCACCTGCTGCCGCAATTGCTTGGAGCGGCACTGCTCGACAGCGTAGTTGATCGAGCTGGCTGGCCGGATGCCCAAAGAATGGCTGGCAGAGCTTTTGCAAGTGCCACAGAGTCTTTCTCACAACTTGGTGAACCCGATGCTATTATCAGCATGGCTGCAAATAGCCTTAAACCAACTCTGCGGACACTCGATAACACAATTGCCTCACTGCAAGCGATTCGTGAACAGCTCGTATCAGGCGATACAGATGGCCTGTCTGAGCGCTTTGAGCAATTGCGTAGAGGACATGATAAGTGGTTCCTTGATCGTCAGGATGCCAAATATGGCATGGAACATGAACCCCTGCCCAAACGATCGCTGGGAAAAGAATTTATGGGTAATTTATTTGGCTTTTCTCGGCGAGAAAAACCTAAAAAAGATTAATCACCATGCCGGCTTATTGTTATATCGTTGAGTGTATCGATGGATCGTTTTACACCGGTTGGACAACCGATCCACAGCGCAGGCTTAAGCAGCACAACGCAGGACGCGGGGCGCGCTACACCCGCTCGCGCTGCCCGGTGCAATTAGTTTATGTCGAGACTCAAACCAATCGATCCATGGCCATGAAACGCGAGCAAACCATAAGAAAATTATCTCACGCCCAGAAACAAGCCTTGATCAATGAAAGAGTCAGTGAATCAGCGAGTCAACGAGACATGAACCAGGCAGGTTTGCTCGCTGTACCTGATTTGAAAGTACTGGAGGGGTGCTTCGTCGGAAAAAGCCCTTCTCGCAATGACCTGCAAAAAAAATGATTTCCCTACGCTCGGAATGAGATACTATTTTGGAATGACATAATAATGCAGCAAGATATCGTACTGTGTCTTAGATGCACGTACGGCGATCTTTGACTATCCAATTTGGGACTTTAGGAATTGTCGTGAAGGACAGCCAACACGCCTGTTAGCGATCGAAAATTCCCAATGAACCAAAAATTATTCAATGAGGAGAAAATGTCTAAAAAACTTGCATGGCTTGATGAAGAGCTTCAAAACCTGCACGATGCGGGTCTTTACAACCATATCCGTACACTCGGCTCACCCCAAGGTGCTTGGCTGATTGTTGATAACAAAAAAGCGCTCAACTTCTGTTCCAACAATTATTTGGGACTAGCAAATGACCCTCGCATTATTACCGCCGCTAAAAAAGCCCTCGACCAATTTGGCATGGGCCCAGGCGCAGTACGTACGATTGCTGGTACGATGGACCTGCACGTAGAACTCGATCGGCGTTTGGCGGTTTTCAAGGGCGTTACCTCGGCGATCACTTTCCAATCAGGTTTCACTGCCAATCTAGGCACGATTCCTGCCTTGGTGGGTCGCGGCGATGTAATATTCTCCGACAGCCTCAATCACGCCAGCATCATTGATGGCTGCCGTCTTTCAAGAGCTAAGATTATCGCTTACGAGCATTGCAATGCCGCTGACTTGAAAAAGCAGCTTGAAGAGCATCGCGGCGAGTACGCCCGTGCGCTGGTTGTGACGGATGGCGTTTTTAGTATGGATGGTGACCTGGCGCCGCTGGATGAAATCTACAATGTTACGAAAAATTACGCGGCGCTTTTGATGGTCGATGACGCTCACGGTGAGGGGGTAATTGGTAAAGGTGGGCGCGGCATTGTAGATCACTTTAACTTGCACGGCAAAGTGGATGTCGAAGTGGGTACGCTCTCTAAGGCCTTTGGCGTTATGGGCGGCGTGGTGGCCGGCAATGAAAAAGTTGTGACCTGGCTGCATCAACGCGGCCGCCCGTTCCTTTTCTCCTCGGCGATGACGGTTCCCGACGTGGCTGCGTGTATCGAAGCGGTAAACATACTTGAAGAATCCACAGAGTTAGTCGATAAACTGTGGTCCAATGCCGATTATTTTAAAATCGAGATGCGCACCTTGGGCTTCGATACCGGCAAAAGCGTTACTCCCATTACGCCTGTCATGCTGGGCGAGGCCCCATTGGCTCAGAAATTCAGCCGAGAACTTTATGAGTCCGGCGTTTTTGGCATGGCGATCAGCTTTCCCACGGTGCCGCGCGGCAAAGCCCGCATCCGCGTGATGATTTCCGCAGCACATGAACGCGATGATCTCGATCAGGGTCTGGAG
>PVMK01188487.1_pt1 | contig 21539 bp, 25 predicted proteins | sample 1853481 | NCBI WGS metagenome assembly PVMK01 (sample SAMN08533507, study PRJNA380276) | Marine sediment metagenome, whole genome shotgun sequencing project.
CTGTATTCGATCAGCGCCCAGCTGGGGAGTGACAGAGCGCCCAGCAGGAAGGCGGGGAGGGCCAGGCGGTAAGCGGCTTTGATGTGACAGAGTACGTTCGGAATATACCTGATGTATTACTTTAGGTTATTATCTTAATAGATTGTAGTTCATAGTATTTTTTAAATTTGTAGCAGGCGAATCGCGCTGACTGACAACACTCCGTTCATATGTGAACTTTTTATTATCTGGCTAATCTATACATCAGTGTTTGACCCCTCGCCACACCGCGTTACACTTACCCTTCCGCTTACTCAGGTGCCATTACTATTTTGAACGTACTCTGTCACATCAAGGCCGCTGCCCGCCTGGCTTGCCGCCGCCTTCCTGCTGGGCGCGCTGTCCTCCCAGCTGGGCGCTGATCGAATACAGCGACAGCCAGCGGGACACCATCGTGGAGATGATAGAGCAGCTGGAGGAGCGCCACTACTCCAAGCTCGAGTACGACGACACGCTCTCCTCGCAGCACCTGGACAGCTATATCGACAGCCTCGACAGAGCAAGATGTTCTTCACCGCCGCGGATCTCGCGGAGTTCGAGCAATATCGCACGGTGATGGACGAGCAACTGGCGGAAGGCCGGCTGGATGCCGGGTTTGTTATCTTCAACCGGTTCCAGCAGCGCCTGCAGGCCCGCCTGGAAAAGCTATTGGCGAACCTCCCGCGACCGTGGCAGCATGGACTTCACTATTGATGAAAGCTTTCTGCGCTGGATGTGGAGGATCGGGAGTGGGCCACAGCCGAGGCGGAGCTGGATGGCCGCTGGCGCAAGCACACTCAAAAACCAGGTGCTGGGCCTGAGACTGGCGGACAAGGACGCTGACGAGATCGCCCCACGCTGGAGAAACGCTACAAAAACCAGCTCAAGCGGGTTCAGCAGTACAACAGCCAGGACGTGTTCCAGATTTACGCCAACTGCGCTCACTGAACTCTACGACCCGCATACCAATTACCTCTCCCCGCGGCGCTCGGAAAACTTCAATATCAATATGAGCCTGTCGCTGGAGGGTATCGGCGCCGTTCTGCAACTGGAGGACGAGTACACCAAAGTGGCGCGCCTCGTGGCCAAGGGGCCGGCGGACAAGCAGGGTGAACTGCACCCCGCCGACCGCATTGTCGCGGTCGGCCAGGGCGACGACGGCGAACTGGAGGACGTGATTGGCTGGCGCCTGGATGAAGTGGTCGAACTGATCCGCGGCCCGAAGGACTCATCGTGCGCCTGGAAGTGATACCGGCCAAGGCGAAATCCACCGACCAGCGCAAGGTCATTACCATCGTGCGCAACAAGGTAAAACTCGAGGAGCAGTCCGCACAGAAGATAGTGCTGGAAATACCGACGGCGACAAGATCATCAAGGTCGTGTCATCGACATCCCGCCTTCTACATCGACTTCGACGCCATGCGCCGGGGCGACAAGGACTACAAGAGCACCACCCGTGATGTGAAAAAATTACTGCAGGAACTGCAGGACGAGGGTGTCGAGGGTATCGTCATAGACCTGCGCAACAACGGCGGCGGCTCCTGCAGGAAGCCAATGAGCTCACCGGCCTGTTTATCGAATATGGCCCACCGTACAAATCCGCCATTCCTCTCGCCGTGTCTGGCGCGACGGCAAGCGCCTGAAGAGCCCCTACTACGAGGGCCCCCTGGTGGTACTCATCAACCGCCTGAGCGCATCCGCCTCGGAGATTTTCGCCGGTGCTATTCAGGACTACCAGCGCGGCATTATCGTGGGCGACCGCTCCTTTGGTAAAGGCACGGTACAAACGCTCATCCCCTCACCGAAGGGCAGCTGAAAATCACCGAAAGCAAGTTTTACCGCATCTCCGGTGGCAGCACCCAGCACAAGGGCGTGGTGCCGGACGTGGCTTTTCCGACCATTTACGACACCGAGGAGATCGGCGAGAGCGCCCTGGATCACGCCTCAACTGGGACCAGATCAATCGGGTGCGGCATCACCAGTACAATGACTTTAGCACCTGCTGCCCCACGTAACCGCCCTGTTCCAGGAGCGCAGCGAGCACAACCGGACTTCATCTACCTGGAGGACCAGATCGACCTCGCCAGAGAACCGGGCGATCAAGGAGCTGCCCTCAATGAAGAGGTCGCATTGCCCTGCGCGATAGCCAGGAAGCAAAAGCCCTGGCTATCGAGAACAAGCTGCGCCTGGCCACGGGCGAGGAGCTGCTGACCTCGCTGGATGACGATGGCGATGGCGATGGCGATGGCGATGGCGATGGCGAAGTGGATGAAGTGGATGAAGACGCGGAGACCTCTTCTGATCCAGACGATGCGACTACTGACAGTCGACACTGATGCCGCTTCCTGGCTGATAAAGAAACCGCTCTGACGAGACCCTGGCCTCCTCTGATGAAGAATCCGACGAGGAAGAGGACGAGGACCCAAGGACGTACTTCTCACCGAGGCCGGCAGCGTGCTGGTGGACGCCCTGCTGCTAAAGCAGCAGCGGTACGCTGCGTACATAGTCCGGAAACTGCGAGAGAATAACTGGATACAATGGTGCGCAGTGCGACAGCTAGCGTGACACTGCATTTAGCTCTGTAGCGGTGCGGATGCATTCGACCACGGTCTAGGCGCATTAGCTCGTTTCACGAGTGGCTGCCACATGCATTTGGTCGAGACTCGACGCTACCGGCACACTAGAGGGCGTGGTCTGTCCCCATTTTAGCGCGCCAGTTTTTACTACGCCTCCCCAAACCAGGCCAAATCCTCGTGCAGGCGCACCACGTCGCCCACGATGATCAGCGTGGGGGCCGTCGCTGCTCCGCTGCTACCACCTCCACCATGGTCGCCAGGGTGCCAGCAGTACACGCTGCTCCAGCAGTGTGCCGCGCTCCACCAGGGCTACCGGCGTATCGGGCGCCTGCCGTGGGCCTGCAACTGCTCACAGATCAGCAGGCAAGCCAGCAGCCCATATAGAACACCAGCGTCTCGGTGGTGGACTGGAACGCGCTCCAGTCGTGTTCCACCTTGTCGCCTTTCAGGTAGCCGGCCACAAAGCGCACCGACTGGGCGTAATCCCTGTGCGTGAGCGGAATGCCGGCGTAGCATGCGGCGCCGTTGGCGGCGGTGATGCCCGGCACCACCTGGAACGGAATCCGGTGTTTGGCCAGCAACTCTATCTCTTCGCGCGCGCGCCAAAAATGAACGGGTCACCACGCCTTGAGCCGCACAACGCGCTTGCCCTGCTGCGCCAGCTCCAGCAATAGCTGATTGATGTCGGGTTGTGCGACGGCGTGGTCCGCGCGTTTTTTACCCACGTAGATACGCTGCGCGTCGCGCCTGGCCATATCCACGATGACCGGCGATACCAGGCGATCGTATAACACCACATCGGCGCTCTGTAGCAACCTGGCCGCCTTGAAGGTCATCAGGTCGGGGTCTCCCGGGCCGGCGCCGATCAGGTAAACCTCACCCCATGCAGCGCCCGTTTTCCGCTGAGAGTTCTGACGAAAGCTGTTGCAGGCGCTCCCGCAACTGGGCCTCAGCCTGCCGCTCCCTGCCGGCCAGCACCTGTTCCGCCAGGGTGCCGTCCATGGCCTGTTCCCAGAACAGTCGGCGCGGCGTGTCCTGCGGAATACGCTCCTTGACCATCTGGCGAAAGCGCCGGCGAAACTCGGCCAGGCGGCCGTAGGCGGCGGGTACCATCGCTTCAATTTTCCTGCGCAGGATTCTCGCCAGCACCGGGCTTTTGCCGCTGCTGGTGATGGCGATCAACAAGGGGTCGCGATCGATGATGGAGGGGAAAATAAAACTGCACAGCTCCGGCGCGTCCACCACATTCACCGGCAGAGCACAGCGCCATGGCGTGCTCGTAGATCTGTTCGTTGGTGGCTCTTCGGGCGTGGCGGCAACGGCCAGCTTTTTGCCGTGCAAATCCGTCTCCTGATAGCGGGGCTTGTTGCCACACGCCGCCGTGATCGGCCAGCAATTGCTCCAGCTCCGCGCTTATCTCGGGCGCTACCACGGTGACATTCGCCCCCGCCCGCACAACAGCCGCGCCTTGCGCGTGGCCACTGTGCGCCAATCAATACCACCGGCGTATCTTGCAGCTTCAGACAGACCGCAGGTATTGCACGGTGTCAGCCCCCAGAGTCGTCAAACCGCCCATATAGGCTTGCAGCACCTGCGGGATGCGAATGCTGCCATCCGCGCACTGGTAATTTTCCTGACGGCAACCAGGGTCCTGCCCACCGCGAGGCCGGAGCCGTTGACGCTGTGCAGTAGCTCCGGCTTGCCGGTGGCGGGATTGCGCCAGCGGGCCGCATCCTCCTGCGCCTGGTAATCGCCAAAGTTGCTGCACGAAGAAATCTCCGGTATGTGTCCTGGCCGGGCAGCCATACCTCCAGGTCGATGTTTTCCTGGCGGAAAAGCCCAGGTCGCCACCGCACAGGATGACCTGCGGTAGGGCAGTTCCAGCAGCTGCAGCACTCTCTCGGCGTGGCCGGTCAGTTGTTCCAGCGCCCCTGTGGACTGCTGTGGGCGCACCAGTCGCACCAACTCCACTTTTTCAGACTGATGCTGGCGAATCAGGCCCCGGGTATCCTGCCGTAGCTGCCCGCCTCGCTGCGAAAGCACGGCGTATGGCAGGCGAACTTCACGCCGTCGTCACAACTCCGCGTCTTCAAATATCCTGTCGCGGGCGACATTGGTGACCGGCACCTCCGCCGTCGGAATCAGGTAGAGATCCTGCTCCGCCGGAGCTTGAACAAATCCTCTTCGAACTTGGGCAGCTGGCCGGTGCGCGCGCAGCGATTCCGGTTGACGATATAGGGCACATAGATTTCCGTATAGCGTGCTCCTGCGTATGCAGGTTGAGCATGAACTGGGTCAGGGCGCGCTGCAACGGGCCAGCCCGCCGTACATCACCGTAAAGCGCGAACCGGTGATTTTGCCCGCGCTGTCACCGTCGAGTTGCAGCGCCTCGCCAGCGCCACATGGTCTTGCGCCTCGAAGTCGAACCGCCCGGCTCGCCCCAGCGGGACAGCTCCAGGTTGTCGTCTTCACTCGCGCCGGCGGGAACGTCCGCGTCGGGGATGTTGGGCACATGCCAGCAGCAGTTCTTCCAGCTCGCCCTGCACCTGCCTGGCCTGTTCGCGTAAGGTCGTCAAGCGCGCGGCGATCGTTTGCAGAGTCTCGTTAACCTGCGCCTTGGCATCATCCACGCTAATGCCCTGCCCCACCAGCACGCCGATTTTCTTTGAAGCGCTTTTGCGCTGCGCCAGCAGGTTCTGGCTGTCTATATCGGCCTGCTTGCGGCGCGCGTCCAGCGCTTCGAAATGCGGCGCATCGAATGAAAAGCCGCGCCGCGCCAGCGCTTTGGCGACGCCTTCGGGGTCCTGTCTGACCGCCTTGATATCCAACATCCTGATAATTCCTGTTACTGTTGCGTCATTTGTGCGGCACTTGAAAAAACCGGCTACCGCGCGCCCTTTAAGTCACCAAACGGGTGAGTTGAATGGCCGCTCCAGCCATGACCACACAGAGAATGGCACTGCCCAGCATGTACACCACGGCGTGGATGATATGTCCGGCCTCCATCAGGCCAATGGTCTCCAGCGAAAAAGTAGAGAAGGTGGTAAACGCGCCCAGAAACCCCACCATTAATACGCCGCGCCAATCCGCGTGGATTAGCTGGCGCTCCACCACCAGAACGTAAATGATGCCGATGGCAAAAGAGCCCAGCATGTTGACCATCAAGGTCCCCACCGGCATCTTGCCCTCCCACAGCCCGTGTACCCAGGTGGCCAAAGCATAGCGCGAAACGGCCCCGGTGGCGCCACCGAGGGCGATGAACAGCAGGTATTTCATAGGGTTATATTTTGAATACAGTGGCTCAGTCGTAGCGGCGTAGTGTACTGCTTTTGTCCCGCTCGCGCAGGTATTTGAGCTTGTCCCGAATCTTCTGTTCCATCCCGCGGTCTACCGGGTGATAGTACTGGCGGTCTTTGAGGGCTTCGGGAAAGTAGTTTTCACCGGCGGCGTAACCGCCCTCCTCATCGTGGGCGTAGCGGTAGTGGGCGCCGTGTTCCATATCCTTCATCAGCTGGGTGGGCGCATTCCTCAGGTGCAGGGGCACCTCGACGCTGCCACCGAGTGATACATCAGCCTGTGCCGCCTTGAAAGCGCTGTACACGGCGTTGCTCTTGGCCGCACAGGCCATGTAGACAATAGCCTGGGCGATAGCCAGCTCTCCTTCCGGGCTGCCGAGGCGCTCCTGCACCTGCCATGCGTCCAGGCACAGGGCCAGTGCGCGGGGGTCGGCGTTGCCGATATCCTCGCTGGCCATACGCACCACGCGCCGCGCCAGGTAAAGCGGATCACAGCCACCGTCGAGCATGCGGCAGAACCAGTACAGCGCCGCATCCGGGGCACTGCCGCGCACCGCCTTGTGCAGGGCGCTGATCTGGTCGTAAAACAGGTCGCCGCCCTTGTCGAAACGCCGCAGGGATGCCTGTAACACCTCTGCCAGTGTGTCGGCGGTGATGCCGCCCTCCCCCGCCATGTCCGCAGCCAGTTCCAGCAAGTTTATAGCCCGGCGCGCATCGCCATCAGCCTGGGCGGCGATCAGCGCAAGACAACCGTCATCGACCCGCACCTTGCCTCCCAGTGTGTCCAGGCCGCGCTCTAAAACCGCTTCGATATCCTCACGCTCCAGCGAGCGCAGTTTATAAACACGCGAGCGGGACAACAGTGCGTTATTGAGTTCGAAGGACGGGTTCTCGGTGGTGGCGCCGATAAAAATAACCGTGCCGTCTTCCACATAGGGTAAAAATGCGTCTTGCTGGGATTTGTTGAAGCGATGCACCTCGTCCACAAACAGCACGGTATCGCGCCCGCCAACCTTGTGCTGCCTAGCCTGGGCGATGGCCTCCCGGATCTCTTTTACGCCGGATAATACAGCGGACAGCTGTAAGAAATGCGCGCTTGCCTGATCCGCGGCGATTCGCGCCAGAGTTGTTTTGCCCACACCCGGCGGCCCCCAGAAGATCATGGAGTGTAATTGCCGGCTCTCTATGGCCTGTCGCAGTGGTTTTCCAGGGGCCAGTATGTGCTGTTGCCCAGCGAAGTCATCAAGCCGGGTCGGTCGCAGGCGCGCCGCCAGTGGCTGGTAGCCACCCGCAGGGGAATCGACACGCGTGGCCGGGCCCGGTTGCCCATCTGTCAGGCCGTCCCCGAATAAATCATTCGTCATAGTAGAACAGGTCTACCCCGTCTGGCGGGGTGAACTCGAAGTCTTCAGCGGAAAGGGCTGTGCTGCTATCCAACTGGCTGAACTCAATGACCACGCGCTGGTTCAGGTTATCCACAATATCCATGCCGGTTATGGCGGGCCCGTCCAGGTGCAGGGTCAGCTGTTTGAAGCCCGCGTCATTGGTCAAGGGCTCCAGTGCAAAATCCCCCGGGCCGAGCTGTTTCACGCTAAAACGCCTGCGCAATGCCAAGGCATCACCTCCGAGCACCTGCAGGGGGGACATTTGTGCGCTGTCGGTTACCGGCCTACGCGTTGCGGTTTCCAGATCCTTATCGTAATGCCAGATAAATTCAGGGCTGGCGATAATCAACTGATTGTCCGGCCCGAGAATCTCCCAGGCGAAATAGCCGGGGCGCAGCAGGCGAAACTTGCCGTGTGATTCAAGCAGCAGCACATTGTTGTCACCGTACTGGCGCTGCTCGAAGTCGCCCTGCAATTGTTGCACAACCTGCAGGGCCTTGAGCAGTTCGTCGGTGGCGCCACCGGGCTGGGCTGTGGCCCACAGGGGTAACAGGAGCAAGCACAGGGTGGCCAGTAGTCTCTTCATGCTAATTCAGTTGTCCGTCTAGGCTTCGGGAGGGGGCGGCGCCAGGACTTCACGCTGGCCGTTGGTGCCCATTTCGGTGACCACGCCGGCGGCTTCCATGGCCTCGATCAGGCGCGCGGCGCGATTGTAGCCAACCCGCAATTTACGTTGCACTGATGAAATAGAAGCGCGACGGCTCTGCGTCACATAGTGTACCGCCTCGTCGTACAGGGCGTCACTCTCATCGTCGGAATCAGCCGAACCGGACTGCAACTCCCCGGGCGTAACCAGCGTGCTGCTGCCCTCATCCAGCAATCCTTCGATATACAGGGGTTCACCGCGGCGCTTCCAGTCCGCCACCACGCGATGCACCTCCTCGTCACTACAAAAGGCGCCGTGTATTCGGGTCGGCACACCGCTGCCCGGTGGCAGGTAGAGCATATCCCCATGGCCCAGCAGCTGTTCCGCCCCGCCCTGGTCCAGAATAGTGCGTGAATCGATTTTGGAGGACACCTGAAAGGCGATACGCGTCGGTATATTGGCTTTGATCAGGCCAGTGATCACATCCACCGAGGGACGCTGGGTGGCCAGTACAAGGTGGATGCCGGCGGCTCGCGCCTTTTGCGCGATGCGGGCGATCAACTGCTCCACTTTCTTACCGACGATCATCATCATGTCGGCGAATTCATCAATGACCACCACGATGGCCGGCAGTTTCTCCAGGCCCGGGGGCACCTGTTCCTCGTCTGTCTCAGCGAACAGGGGGTCCGGCGTCCACAGGGGGTCGGGCATGGGTGTACCCGCCTTGATGGCGTCTTCCACCTTGCGGTTGTAACCCGCCAGGTTGCGCACCCCCAGCGAAGCCATAAGCTTGTAGCGCCGCTCCATTTCAGCCACGCACCAGCGCAGGCCGTTGGCGGCGTCTTTCATATCGGTGATCACCGGTGTCAGCAGATGTGGTATCCCGTCGTACACCGACAGTTCCAGCATTTTGGGGTCCACCAGGATCAAGCGGACATCCGCCGGCCCCGACTTGTACAGCAGGCTCAGCAGCATGGAGTTCACACCAACCGACTTACCTGAACCGGTGGTTCCCGCCACCAGCAGGTGCGGCATTTTGGCCAGGTCCGCCACCACCGGCTGGCCGGAGATATCGTGACCCAGGGCCAGGGTCAGCGGTGACTTGGACTGCTCAAAGGTCTGGGATGACAGGACTTCCCTGAAATTGACGATTTCCCTGTCCTCGTTGGGGATTTCGATGCCCACCACCGATTTGCCGGGGATCACCTCCACCACCCGCACACTGATCACCGCCAGGGAACGGGCCAGGTCCTTGGCCAGGCCGGAGATACGCGAAACCTTAACCCCCGCAGCGGGCTGGATTTCAAAGCGGGTGATCACCGGGCCGGGATAGACCGCTGTAACCAAGGCGCTGACGCCAAAATCCAGCAGCTTCAGTTCCAGCAACTTGGAAAGCGCCTCCAGGGCCTCCTTGGAATAACCCTTGCTCGGATCCTTTACCGCCGCGTCCAATAGCTCCAGGTGTGGCAGAGCGCCTGTCACCGGCGCATCAAACAGGGGCTGTTGCTTTTCTTTTTCCACCCGGTCACTTTTCTCCGCCTTGGCTTTAAACGGCTTGATCTTGGGTGGTTTGCGTTTTTTCTCTTTCTCCACATGCCTGGTGATCACCACCTTGCGCGCCTCAACGGCCTTTTCCCGTTTGCGCTTGTCGCGAAATTCATCGATGGTTTTCACCAGGGCGTCGCGGCAACGGGTGTAAATGGCGATGCTCCATTTGCCCAGCTTATCTATCAGTGTCAGCCAGCTCAGATCAGTGAAGATCGTCATGCCGAACAGGAATACCGCCAGTAATATCAGGCGACTGCCTACCGCGCTGAAGGCCCGGGTAAACGCATCGCCGATGGCTTGACCCAAAATGCCGCCGGCGCCCTGGGGCAGGCCGGAAGTCCCCGCATCATTCATGGCGGCCAGCGCGGTGCCGGCGATCATCACCAACACCAGGCCCAGGGCGCGAATACCGAAGGTGAGCCAGTCAAAGCCCTTGTGCTCGTGTCGTTCCAGCAGGATGATAAGCGCGCGGTAGGCCAGCAACAGCGGAAACAGGTAAGCGGCGAAACCCACCAGCGAGAAAAAGACGTCCGCCAGCCAGGCACCGGTGGGGCCACCCAGGTTGGTGATTTTGGCGCCGGTGCCAGTGGCCGACCAGCCCGGATCTCGCGAACTGTAGGTCACCAGGGCCATCATCAGGTACAGGCAGACGGCGCTCACGCCGATAAATGCCCCTTCACGCAGCCGCGGGCCTAGAAAGCTATCGGTGTTGGTACTGTCGGTCACGGGTTTTGTGGTCCTTCCTGGTGGCGCGGGACAAGCCCGCCTACGACGCCATTAGATGATTCATAGTGATGCGTAGTGTGACTGTATTTGTCATTTATTTCAAAGGGTTATAGGCTTTTTTTAGAATAGTACTGATCTTTGCCGGATTTCCGCCTTTAAAGTACCATAGTCCGCCCCCATATCGAGTGAAAACTTGCCACAGCTGGCTCCATATCACCCCACCAAGCAGGAAATAACCCTATGAGTGACACCAGGCACCACCCTTTGATTATCCTCGGCAGCGGCCCCGCAGGTTATACCGCCGCGGTTTACGCCGCCCGGGCCAACCTCCAGCCAGTGGTTATCACAGGCATGCAACAGGGCGGGCAGCTCACCACCACCACTGAAGTTGAAAACTGGCCCGGCGGCGCGTCAGACCTGCAGGGACCCCAGCTGATGCAGCAGATGCAGGAGCATGCTGAGCGTTTTGATGCGGATATCGTGTTTGACCATATCGACGAAGTGGACCTCAGCGCGCGCCCCATGCGACTCAAGGGTACGGGGACTTACACCTGCGACGCCCTGATCATCGCCACCGGGGCTTCCGCCCAATACCTGGGATTACCCAGCGAAGAGGCCTTCGCTGGTAAAGGCGTCAGCGCTTGCGCGACCTGTGACGGTTTTTTCTATCGTAAGCAGAAGGTCGCGGTCATCGGCGGTGGCAATACCGCAGTGGAAGAAGCCCTTTATCTTGCCAATATCGCCTCCGAAGTGGTGCTGGTACACCGCCGCGACGCCCTGCGCTCGGAGAAGGTGTTACAGGACCGCTTGTTCGCCCGGGAAAAAGAAGGCAAGGTGACCATCATGTGGGATCACACACTCGACGAGGTGCTTGGCGACGATAGCGGCGTGACCGGCATGCGGGTGAAATCCGTGAAGGACGACAGCCTGACCGACATCGACCTCGCCGGCGTGTTTATCGCGATTGGCCACAAGCCCAATACCGACATCTTCGCCGGGCAATTGGACATGAAGGACGGTTATATCAAAATTCACAGCGGTACCGACGGTAATGCCACCGCGACCAGCGCCCCGGGGGTATTTGCCGCGGGCGATGTGGGGGATCACATATATCGGCAGGCGGTCACCTCCGCCGGATTCGGTTGTATGGCGGCCCTGGACGCGGAGAAATACCTGGACAACCTGTAGCCCCCCGATGAGACCTATTGTACAGCTGGACGAAGGCGGCGATTTCCCCCCGTCTTGCGAGGCGCTGGAATACCCTAACGGCTTATTGGCGGTGGGTGGCGACCTAACGCCCCAGCGCTTGCTGGCGGCCTATCGCCGGGGCATTTTCCCCTGGTACGAAGAGCCGCAACCCCTGCTGTGGTGGACGCCCGACCCCCGCTCCGTGCTGTTTCCCGAGGAACTGCATATCTCTCGCTCCCTGCGCAAGACATTGCGCAGGGATAGATTTCGGCTGGCCGTGGACGGCCAGTTTAGTCGGGTAATGACGCAATGCGCGCAGCCGCGACTGGACGGCCAGGGCACCTGGATCAGCGATCGCATGATAGCGGCCTACAGCGCCCTGCAGTCGCGGGGCTTTGCCCACTCCATAGAAGTGCTGGATGAGGACGGAGAGCTAGTTGGAGGCCTGTACGGCGTTGCGTTGGGGCGGGTATTCTTCGGGGAATCCATGTTCAGCCGAGCGCAGGATGCATCCAAGGTGGCGTTGGTCGCCCTGGTCAGCATCCTGCGCCGCGGCCGCTTTCAGATGATCGACTGCCAGGTGGAAAGCGACCACATGAACTCCCTGGGAGCGCGAACGATCAAGAGACTGGACTTTGAGCGACGCCTTGCCCAAACTGTAGACATTGAAACCGATACCGGCAGCTGGCAGTTGCCGGCCACTTGCGGAGGCTTGTTGTGACCTCATCCATGCGGGATCTCAAGGTGTACACCACCTACCCCCATAGCTGCAGCTATCTGCAAGACCAGGAATCCACCACCTTGTTTGTCGATCCGCGCCAGCCGGTTGACCAGAAACTCTATAGCAACCTCTCGCAGCTGGGCTTTCGGCGCAGCGGCAGCCACATCTATCGCCCTCATTGCACACATTGCGACGCCTGTATTGCGGCGCGCATTCCAGTGGATTTGTTTCAGCCCAAGCGAGGCCAGCGGCGTACACGGAACCGCAACCAGGATCTGACAGTACACGCCACTGACGATATGCGCGACGATGCGGCCTTCGAGCTCTACCAGAGCTACATAGAGTCGCGCCATTCAGACGGTGACATGTATCCCCCCGAACGGGAGCAATATGAGTCCTTTCTCAGCAATGCCTGGGGCTGTACGCGTTACTACCGCTTCTACGATGGCAGTTCTCTGATAGCCCTGGCTGTCGTGGATGAGCTGGTGGACGGCCTCTCCGCTATCTACACGTTTTTTGATCCCGCGCAGGACAGGCGCAGCCTGGGCCGCTTCGCTATTTTGTGGCAGATTGAGAAAGCCCGGGAAATGGGCCTCGATTACCTCTATCTGGGTTACTGGGTGCGTAACTGCCAGAAAATGGCCTATAAATCTGATTATCGCCCCCTGGAGCTGTACATCAATAATCGGTGGACGACCTTGCTCTAGTGTATCGGGAGTTTTGCCATAGATTGAGGTGGCGCTAACGCTCGCTTTCAGGCAAAATGCGCCCTGATTTTTTATCGAGGACTGCCACCCAATGGCAAAAGAAGACCAGATTGAAATGGAAGGCGAGGTGATCGACACCCTGCCCAACACCACGTTTCGGGTAGAACTGGAAAATGGCCACGTTGTGACTGCCCATATCTCAGGCAAGATGCGCAAGAACTACATCCGCATCCTGACTGGCGACAAGGTGCGTGTTGAACTGACGCCCTATGACCTGAGTAAAGGCCGCATCACCTACCGCGAGCGCTAAGTCAGGGAGGTTTCTCAGCGCTTCCCGGAGTTTATCTGTCAGCTTTCCTGTAGCTCTACCGCCTCCTCCTCTTCCACTGTTACTTCGAGCATGTCGCCGGCCTCGTTGAGGCGTACTAGCGCGGTGCCGCCCGAGCGGGAGAGTGAGCCAAACAATACCATTTCGGCCAGGGGTTTCTTGATGTATTCCTGGATAACGCGCTCCATGGGGCGTGCGCCCATGTGTATATCGTAACCCTTCTCCACCAGCCACAGGCGAGCATCCTCATCCACGTCGATGGTCACACGCTTTTCATCCAGTTGGCTCTGCAATTCAGTGAGGAACTTGTCTACCACGGTCAGAATCACGTCCTCTCCCAGGGGCTGGAACTGTACGATGCTGTCCAGGCGGTTGCGGAATTCCGGCGAAAACATTTTGTTGATGGCTTCCAAGCCGTCGCTGCTGTGATCCGCTGTGGTAAAGCCGATGGTACGGCGGCTGATACTCTCGGCGCCGGCATTGGTGGTCATCACCAGAATAACATTGCGAAAATCCGCCTTGCGGCCATTGTTATCAGTGAGGGTGCCGTGATCCATCACCTGCAGCAGCAGGTTAAACACTTCCGGGTGCGCCTTCTCAACCTCATCTAGTAGCACCACCGCATGGGGGTGCTTGGTCACGGCGTCAGTTAGCAAACCGCCCTGATCAAAACCCACATAACCGGGAGGCGCGCCTATCAGGCGAGACACCGTGTGGCGCTCCATGTACTCAGACATATCGAAGCGAATCAGTTCCAGGCCCAGCAGGCCGGCCAGTTGCCGCGTCAACTCGGTCTTGCCGACACCGGTGGGGCCCGCCAGCAGGAACGAACCGATGGGTTTGTCCCCCGAGCGCAAGCCGGCGCGGGCCAGCTTGATGGAGGTGGCCAGGCTACTGATGGCCTCATCCTGGCCGAACACGACCATTTGCAGGTTTTTCTCCAACTTTTTCAGGGTGTTCTTGTCATCGGTGCTGACCGTTTTTGGCGGAATACGGGCGATCTTGGCGATGACAGTCTCGATATCACCAACACCGATGACTTTTTTCCGTTTGGAGGGAGGCAGCAACTGTTGGTAGGCTCCCGCCTCGTCGATCACATCGATAGCCTTGTCTGGCAAGAAGCGATCCGTTATGTAGCGGGCGGACAAGTCAGTGGCCACGCGCAGGGCCCTGTCCGTGTAGCGCAGGCCGTGATGTTCCTCGAACCGGGACTTCAGGCCCTTGAGTATTTTGTAGGCATCGTCCGCGCTGGGCTCCATCACATCGATTTTCTGAAAGCGTCGGCTGAGAGCCTTGTCCTTGTCGAAAATACCGCGATATTCCTGGAACGTGGTAGAGCCGATACAGCGCAGCTTACCGGAGCTTAACAGGGGCTTTAACAGGTTGCTGGCATCCATCACCCCACCCGAGGCGGCGCCAGCGCCGATGATGGTGTGTACCTCATCGATAAACAGAATGGCGTGCTCGCGCTTTTTCAACTCGTTCAGAAGCCCCTTGAAGCGCTTCTCGAAATCGCCCCGATACTTGGTGCCCGCCAGCAGGGCGCCGAGGTCCAGGCAGTATACGACGCTGTCCTTGAGAATATCCGGCACCTCACCGTCCACGATTTTCTTGGCCAGGCCTTCCACGATGGCCGTCTTACCCACGCCGGACTCACCCACCAGCAGTGGATTGTTCTTGCGTCGACGGGCCAGGATCTGCGCCACCCGCTCTACTTCCGCGATACGCCCGATCAGCGGATCGATATGGCCGGCGGCGGCCTCTGCATTCAGGTTGGTGGTGAAACTGTCCAGTGGGTTGGACTCCGCTTCTTCCCCGGTGGATTCCTCGTTGCCAGGCTGACCGGGCTCGGCGGCATCACCGTCGTTGGACACCTTGGAGATACCGTGGGTAATGTAATTGACCACGTCCAGACGGGCGACATTCTGGGTCTTGAGGAAAAATACGGCCTGGCTTTCCTGCTCACTGAATATCGCTACCAGCACATTAGCGCCGGTAACCTCGCTTTTTCCGGATGATTGCACATGGAATACCGCCCGCTGTAACACACGCTGGAACCCCAGTGTCGGTTGGGTGTCGCGGTCGTCTTCGTCTTCCGGGATGAGGGGGGTGGTAGCATCCACAAACTCCACCAGGTCGCCGCGCAGGCCACCGATGTCAGCGCCACAGGCCTTGAGCACACGGATCGCATCGTTGTTGTCCAGCAACGCCAGTAGCAGGTGCTCCACGGTCATAAATTCGTGGCGCTTGGCCCTGGCGCCCCTGAAGGCGTCATTCAGTGTCTGTTCCAGATCTTTACTCAGCATACTTACCGCTCCCGGGGAAGTTACCCCTCAGATGCCTCTATTTCACACAGCAAGGGGTGTTCCTGTTCACGGGCATACTGGTTCACCTGGGCCGCCTTGGTTTCGGCGATGTCCCGCGTATAAATCCCGCATACGCCCTTGCCCTGCGTGTGTACGGTCAACATAACATGCGTTGCCTGTTCCCGGTTCATTCGGAAGAATACCTCCAGCACCTCAACCACGAACTCCATAGGAGTATAGTCGTCATTCATCAGTACTACTTTGAACAGCGGTGGGCGCTTAAGTTCAGGCTTGGACTCCTGCAGCGCTAATCCGCCCTCGGAACCCTCCTCTTCCTTACTCATTCGCCAGTTGCCGCTGTGGGGAAACTCTCTCACTCAAGCACTCTCATTTCGATTTGCTCATCAACTACTGTATATGGCTACATTATACGAGTTTTCAAGGAGGGGAAAGGCAACAACAAAAACAGGGCCCGTGTCACCACGAGCCCTTTTTGTCGTGAGCTTCGATGTTACATTGAAGCGCTGATCGCCTTGCCGAACTCGGAGCAGCTCAGCAGAGTCGCGCCTTCCATCTGGCGCTCGAAGTCATAAGTCACCGTGCGGTTCTGGATGGCGCCGTTCATGCCCTTGATAATCAAGTCGGCGGCTTCATTCCAGCCCATGTGGCGCAGCATCATTTCAGCGGAGAGGATCAGCGAACCGGGGTTCACCTTGTCCTGGCCGGCGTACTTGGGCGCGGTGCCGTGGGTGGCTTCGAACAGGGCAATAGTGTCGCTCAGGTTGGCGCCCGGGGCGATACCGATTCCGCCCACCTGGGCCGCCAGGGCGTCTGACAGGTAGTCGCCGTTCAGGTTCAGGGTGGCGACCACACTGTACTCTTTGGGGCGGGTGAGGATTTGCTGCAACATGGCGTCAGCGATCACATCCTTGATGATAATCTCATTGCCATTATTGGGGTTCTTGATGGCGACCCAGGGGCCGCCGTCGATCAGTTCTCCGCCAAATTCTTCCTGGGCCAGTTCATAGCTCCAGTCGCGGAATGCGCCTTCGGTGAACTTCATGATATTGCCCTTGTGCACGATGGTCACGGAGGGCAGATCCTGGTCGATAGTGTACTGGATGGCTTTGCGCATCAGGCGCTTGGTGCCTTCCTCGGAGACCGGCTTGATGCCGATACCGACATTGGTGGGGAAGCGGATCTTGGTGGCGCCCATTTCATTGATAATGAAATCGACCACTTTCTGGGCTTCCTCAGTACCGGCCTCGTATTCGATGCCGGCGTAAATATCCTCGGAGTTCTCCCGGAAGATCACCATATTACAGGCGCCGGGGTCCTTCACCGGTGAGGGCACACCCTCAAACCAGCGCACGGGACGTAAACAGGTATACAGGTCCAGCTCCTGGCGCAGGGCCACGTTCAGGGAGCGAAAGCCGCCGCCCACAGGAGTGGTTAGCGGGCCCTTGATGCCGACGGGGTATTCCTTGATCGCTTCCAGGGTCTCCTCGGGGAACCAGTCACCGTCGTACAATTCGGCCGCTTTCTCGCCGGTGTAGATCTCCATCCAGGAAATTTTCTTGTCGCCGTTATAAGCTTTCTCGATCGCGGCATTAACCACGCCGATCATCACCGGGCTGATGTCAACCCCGATGCCGTCACCTTCGATGTATGGGATGACAGGATTGTCTGGGACGTTCAGGCTGTAATCTTCATTGGCGGTGATTGTGTCGCCCTCAGCAGGGTCCTGAGTATGCTTGTAGCCCATAATGTACTCCTTTGCAGCTGGGTTCTTGGAATCAGGGCGGGTATGATTTACCGTCCCGTTGAAGCGGCGCGTATTGTAGCATGATTATGTCGCAATATTCCCCGGATAATGTGATCTCTCATGCTGCCGCACAAGGTGAAATGGCCAAAATAATACTCTTGAACAAGCCTTTCCGTGTTCTCAGTCAGTTCAGTGACAAGGAGGCAGCGCCAGGGCGATCGCGCGCCACCCTCGCTGACTATCTGACGGCGCCGGGTTTCCGGGTGGCCGGGCGCCTGGACTATGATTCAGAGGGCCTGTTGCTACTGACGGACGATGGCTTGTTGCAGCAACAGGTAGCCAACCCCCGGCACAAGCAGTGGAAGACTTATCTGGTACAGGTCGAGGGAGAACCGGACGATGGCGCTTTGCAGAAACTGGCAGACGGCGTGGAACTCAAGGACGGCCCTACCCTGCCCGCTCGCGCCCGGCGTGTGCCATGCCCGCGGATGTGGCCCAGAACACCTCCTGTACGAGAGCGCAAATCCATAGCTGACAGCTGGCTGGAACTATCCATACGCGAGGGCCGCAATCGCCAGGTGCGGCGCATGACCGCGGCGATAGGCTTCCCCACCCTGCGCCTGGTGCGTATCCGCATAGGCGACTGGTCCCTCGACGGCCTGCTTCCGGGAGAGCATAGAAAACTCGATGTCCACATGCCGTCCCGGGCCAAACGGCCACCGCCAACCCGAAGGAAAGTCTAGTTTAGTACACTGGCTGGTTGCTTTTTTGCACCGTTGTTGCGTAAGCTCCATGGATAATGGCATCTTCAATAACAGGCTGACCCACGGACAGGGCATCAGGGAGCGCCGATCTTACCCGGTCCGGAGTCGCCACAGGCTTTATCACACAGGCGGAAAAAAATGCTGAACGGAAAAAGTACTATGATTGGACTCCTGGTCGATGTCACCGGGGAGTACTTTACTGCAAAACTGATTTCCGATGGCGACCAGGCGGCCTCCAGCGGGATGGTCGATAATAACGGTGTCAGGATCGGGCAAGTAGGCTCCTACCTCTCGATCAGGCAATCCGGTGCGCAGACGCTGGTCATGGTGGAGCGCAGTTACCGCGTGGCGGACAAGCAGGGCCATGCCGCGCATATGGCTCGCTTGACGCCGCTGGGAGAAATCAACTCGCAAGGGGATTTTAACCGGGGCGTCTCCCAGTTCCCGACCAGTGGCGCCGAAGTTCATCTGGTTTCGCACAGCGATCTGGAACGCGTTTTTGCCAAGCACAGTGAAGCCGGCTACAAGGTCGGTCGCCTGACCCCCTTCGGTTCCATCGACGTGTATCTGGACGCCTCCTCATTTTTTGGTCGCCACGCAGCCATTTTAGGACAGAGTGGTTCGGGAAAATCATGGGCAGTGACCAGCCTGGTGCAATCGGCATTGCGCAGCATGCCCCAGGCTCACATCATCGTGCTGGACATGCATGGAGAATACTGTGACAAGGTAGTAGATGGCATAGTCACCCGTTCGCCTTTTCCTGAGGGAAAAGTGCGCAGCCTCCAGGCGCAGGAGGTGGAATTCCCCTACTGGCTTCTGGCTTATTCGGAGCTGTGCGAATTGATCATCGATCCGGCGGACGAATTCGCCTCGATCCAGATTTCATACCTGCGTTCAATCCTGATCAGGCTCAAGCGAGAGACTAATGAGCACCTCGAACTGGGGCATATCACGGTGGACTCTCCGGTGTACTACTCAATGGACGATTTTATCGAGATGATCCATAAGACCAACTCGGAGACCAGCAACTTTGGCAAAACCATATCGCCATTATTCGGCAAGTTCGACCAGATGCTGGTGCGACTGCAAAGCCTGCTTAACGATACACGCTACGATTTCCTGATGAAGCCGAAAGTGCGCACCTCGACCGGGTCACTGGTGGGCCTGATGAAAGACCTGGTCGGTCTGGGAGAGCCGAAAGCCAATGTGACCGTCCTGGATCTCAGCGCCGTGCCCTTCGACGTGGTACCCATGGTGACCGCCCAGATTGGCCGACTCGCTTATGAGTTCAATTTCTGGAACCCCCAGTGCAGGGAGTTTCCGATTTTCCTCATCTGTGAAGAGGCACATGAATACATCCCGCGTGAAGACATTCCTCGCTACAGGGAAGCTCGTCGTTCGATGGAGAGAATTGCCAAGAACGGCCGTAAATACGGTGTCGGCCTTTGCGTCGTGAGCCAGCGCCCGCACGATGTTTCGGAAACGGTTCTGGCCCAGTGCAGTTCGTATATATGCCTGCGCCTGTCCAACCCCGACGATCAGGAATACGTGCGCTCCATGGTACCCGAAGCCGCACGCGGCACGTTTGCCGCGCTCACCTCCCTGTCCAAGGGTGAAGCTATCGCGCTCGGGGAGGCCGTGCCAATGCCGGTGCGCTTCAAGATCGACTTACCGAACCCGCCACCCAACTCGACCGATGTCGATTACGCCGGAAAGTGGCGCGACGGCGGCGAGGAAATCAGTGTTGAGAGGCTGGTAAACAACTGGCACAAGCAACTGCGATAGTGTATCTGGGCACTTATATCCTGTAGCGCATGAACTCCAACTCCGCTAGCAAAGTTATCGTCGGTATGTCCGGTGGCGTCGATTCCTCCGTGTCCGCCCTGCTCTTGCAGCGCCAGGGCTATCAGGTGGAAGGCCTGTTCATGAAAAACTGGGAGGAAGACGACGGCACGGAATACTGCACGGCCAAAGAAGATTTTGCCGATGCCCAGGCGGTAGCCGACAAACTGGGCATCAAATTGCACGCGGCCAACTTCGCCGCGGAATACTGGGACAACGTGTTCGAACATTTCCTGGCCGAATACAAGGCTGGGCGCACACCCAACCCGGACATCCTGTGTAACCGGGAGATCAAGTTCAAGGCCTTCCTGGAATATGCCATGTTACTGGGAGCGGACTATATCGCCACGGGGCATTACACCCGTCGCGGCGAGACAGACGGAAAAGCCACCCTGCTCAAGGGGCTTGATAACAACAAGGACCAGAGCTACTTCCTGCACGCAGTGGGCCATGCGGAGCTGGAAAAAACCCTGTTTCCCGTCGGTGAAATCGAAAAGCCGGCGGTGCGACAACTGGCGCAGCAATACGGCTTGGCGACGGCGAAAAAGAAGGACTCCACGGGTATCTGCTTTATCGGCGAGCGCCGTTTCAAAGATTTCCTGCAACAGTACCTGCCCGCGCAGCCAGGGGAGATACAGAGCCTCGACGGGGAATGCCTGGGGCGGCACCACGGCCTGATGTACCATACGATCGGCCAGCGCCAGGGTCTGGGAATCGGCGGTCGCTCCAACCACTCGGAGGCGCCCTGGTACGTGGTGAAAAAAAAACCTGGACGACAATATATTGCTGGTGGCGCAAGGTAATGACCACCCCGCCCTGTTCACCTCCAGCCTGGAAAGCGGCGACATTTACTGGGTATCGGGGGCGGCGCCACACACCCCACTGAGTTGCATGGCCAAGGTACGTTACCGGCAACCTGATCAGGCCTGTACCATCAGCGCGCTGGGCAATGGGTACAGGGTGGTTTTCGAGGCGCCACAACGGGCGGTCACACCGGGGCAATCGGTGGTTTTTTACCAGGGTGAATTGTGCCTGGGCGGCGCGGTAATCGAACGGACTGAGTAATCAATGAGCGAAGCGAAACTCTCCAATTTTGAACAACAGACCGTGGCGCTGGCTGGCGTGGCACAGGCGGCGCGCATGGTGGACCAGATTTCCAAAACAGGCAGCTACCCGTTGGAGTTTCTGGAGTCATCGGTACACAGCCTGTTTGAATTCGAAGCGGATAGCGTCGAGGATGTTTTCGGTGGCCTTGCTGGGGTGAAGCTGGGTCTGCACAATTTGAGCAGCCTGCTGGCCAGCCGCCAGGCGCAGGAAAACCACGACGTGGTGCGCTATATATTCGGCCTGCTTTACCTGGAGCGTAAATTCGCCGCCAACCGGGAGATGATGTCCGTGGTGCACTCACGCCTGGAGCACACCAGCTTTCACGCCGAGCACTTCGCCAACCATGTCCATGACCTGTGCCACAGTGTGTCGGCCATCTATCAGGACACCCTGAGCCAGCTGAAATTTCGTATCAAGGTGAACGGTAGCGCCCAGCACTTGCAAAACACCCAGAATGCCGATGTGATCCGCACGCTGCTGCTGGCAGGCATTCGCTCCGCCTTCCTGTGGCGCCAGTTGGGCGGTCGTCGCTGGAAACTGGTGGTGCAACGCAAGCAATTGCTGCAGGTCTCGCAAAACCTGTCGCGCGGCCTTGGCCTGGTGTAGAGTCCCGTAT
>PVMK01119259.1_pt1 | contig 21535 bp, 19 predicted proteins | sample 1853481 | NCBI WGS metagenome assembly PVMK01 (sample SAMN08533507, study PRJNA380276) | Marine sediment metagenome, whole genome shotgun sequencing project.
TTCAAGAGATAGCCGTTTTGCCTTTTCGTCTATTCCGGCTATCCTGACTTCAATGGTTTGATTTTCTTTCAGGACTTCCCGGGGGTGACTGATTCTTTTGATTTTTCCAAGTTCCGAGATGTGCAAAAGACCGTCTATCCCCGGTTCGAGGGTTACAAACGCACCAAAGGGCGCAAGGCGTGAAACTTTACCCTTGTGGCTGGAGCCTTCGGCGTATCTGGTCTCAATATTGTCCCACGGGTCAGGCAAAATTGCCTTTAGGCTGAATGAGAATTTATTATTTCCCCAGTCCAGTTTCTTGATCGCCACATCTATCTTTTGACCGATGGAAAGTGAAGTGTTGATATCCTCCACATGGCCCCAGGAAATCTCCGAGACAGGGATCAGTCCTTCAATTCCTCCAATATCAACAAATGCGCCAAATTTTTTTATAGAGGTTATTTCCCCGCTTATTGTCATCCCCTCCTTTAAAGATTCTTTGAGGGCGTCCTTTTGCTTCTGACGTTCTTCTTCCAGTACAGCCCTGTTGGAAACAATGATGTTGCGGCCTTTTTCACCATATTCGATTATTTTGAAAATCAGACTCTGGCCAATATACTGGTCGGGTTTTTCAACCCTGCGGAGTCCCATTTGAGAGTAAGGACAAAAACCACGAACGTTTCCCGGTATTTTTATCTCAAATCCCCCCTTGATCTCTTTTTCAACAAGGCCCTCAACAGGGATCCGGTTTTGGTAGGCCTCTTCCAGGAACTCGTGCCCTGTTGTACCGCCGGTGAGTCGGGTGGTAAATAACATTTCATTATTTTTGGAAGACAGAAAATAGGCATTTATCGCGTCTCCCTCCTTGACTGTGATGTTGCCGTCATCGTCCATAAATTCGGTTACCACAATATAGCCTTCTGATTTTCCCCCTAAATCAATAAAAATCCACTCTTGTGTTATTTTTATGATAACCGCCTCAACCTTTTCACCGGGGTTAAGGTAAACAGGTCCAACGGGACTTTGGTTTAACAGTTCTTCAAAACTCTCTTCTGATTCAGTTTCAGTTGAAAGTTCGTGATTTTCTTTGTCCATATTCTTCCCTCATTGTTTGCAGAAATTTTTTAATAAGAACCGGTGAACGATGGCAAATTGTCTGGCTGAAAAACAAAAAGGACAGCCAAAATTATTGTTTAATCCTTATAATACTGAGGCTTTATTTTTAAAAGTCAAGAGAAACAGACGACCTGAAATACAAACCCAATCTATTATCGTTCCCTTGCTCCAACTCTCATAGGCGAGCCGTGGGCCGAGTCAGGATTCTTTACTTAGCCATAGATTTATGATACATCCCTTTGCATTTTTATGGTGTAGTTTTTGAGGAAATTGAGGGGATCCTCGGTTTTGTCAGTACGCCAGTGCCAGATACGGGATAAGGAGACCGGTGAATGGGATCATTTATGACGATTAATGAAGCCTTGAGTATGGCCGCTTATCACTACCCCGATAAGACGGGTGTCAAGGACTTGGATCGCTCTATGACCTTCAGCGAGTTTAATGAACGGTGTTGCCGCCTGGCCAATGGCCTTTTGGATATGGGTCTGAGAAAGGGCGACAGGTTTGCAGCCATTGCGCATAATTGCGTGGAATGGATGGAAATATATGGCGCGGCCGCCAAAGCAGGTCTCGTGGCCGTTCCCATCATGTTTCGGCTGATTCCCAATGAATATCTGTATATCCTCAAAAATTCGGGATCGAAGGCCTTTATTCTAGCCCAGGATTTTGTGGAAGGTGCAAACACCATTCGAGACAAGCTTCCCAAAGATATTGCTGCAAATTTTATTTTTTTGGGGGATAAAGAACCACCTGCCGACTATTTTCACTATGAAACACTTATAAAAAACAGCTCCCCTGAACAACCGGGAATAGAAGTCAAACCTGAAGATATATGGGTTATCATCTATACCTCCGGTACAACAGGAAAGCCAAAAGGGGCTGTTCGGACTCATGAAAGCAGCGTCTTTCATTATCTTATGTATAACAATGAGATGGGGTTCAACAGAGATGATACCGGCCTTCTGGTTATGCCCATGTGCCACGCCAACTCTTTCTTCTATTGTTTTAATTTTACATATGTCTATGCCACCGCGTGCGTGTACAGCAGCAAGAGCTTTGATCCTGAAGAGGTTTTAAGGGTTTTTGATGAGGAAAAGATCACGTTCACCTCGCTGGTCCCGACGCAATATATCATGATCCTATCGTTAGCGGAGGAAATTAGAAACAAATATGACGTGACCTCCGTACGCAATCTCCTGTGTTCATCTGCGCCTGTCCGGAGGTCCACCAAACTGGAAATCATGAAGTATTTCAAGAATGCCCGGTTGTTCGAAGGCTACGGTTCCACCGAAGCAGGCATTCCTGTCATGCTTCGTCCCGAACACCAAATGGAAAAGCTGGGTTCAATAGGAAGAGAGATGATAGGGGTGAGCCGTATCAAATTGTTAGACCCTCAAGGCCGGGAGGTACCAACGGGAACCGTTGGTGAAATCTATACGAAACAGCCCACTTCATTCAAAGGATATTGGAATGATCCTGAGAAAACCAGCGAGGCATTCCGGGGAGAATATTTCACGGCGGGTGACATGGCCTTCAAAGATGAAGACGGTTTTTTCTACCTGGTCGACCGGAAACAAAACATGATTATCTCCGGGGGAGAAAACATATATCCTTCTGAGGTGGAAAATGTGGTCATATCGCATTCGGCGGTCAAAGAGGTGTGTGTTATCGGGGTCCCTGACGAAAAATGGGGGGAGTCTGTTAAAGCCATTGTGGTTTTAAATGATGGCTATGAACAGGGTGATGAGCTTGAAAAAGACATTTTGGAATATTGTCGGGACAAAATCGCCGGATACAAAAGACCGCGGTCTTTGGATTTTATTGAATTCGAAGCGATACCGCGAACGGCCACGGGAAAAATCATATACGGTGCCTTGCGCGACAAATACGGCCGCTGGAGTGAAAAGCTCGACTAACCTGTTCTATTCTGTTTTTAGCCCCCCCCCTCATTGCGCAAGTTAAGAAGCGAGGTGAATTCCTCTGGGGGAATAATTATGCCCGCAACCAGCCGCCTGGACATTTCAGTGCCTGTTAAGAGCGACGGCATTTTTTTCCGTATTACTGGACGATTGCCTAAAAACCCATCACATTTTTTTGATCTTTACTTTTGTTTCGTTAACGGCCGCCGTGGGACCCAGGTCGCTTAACAGGGCGGGCCGCAACCGGTTAATGCCGCCCCGATCATCCCTCCACATGGAAGGGCTTAACTCAGCAACATCGGACCGGGTTTTCTCCGAAGACTTCGCAATTACCTCAATCCGGTCAAGGGAATTGTAAAGCCATATATGATCGCCGTCCTTCAGACCTTCCCTCGCCATCACATGGTGGTTTAGGTAAACAATAGGGTAAGGTTCAGCATCTTCCCTGAGCAACTGCGAGTTGAGAAAGGAGCGCTTTTTTACCATAAGCAGATACAACCCTGGTGATGGGCCTTCTCTCCCTTCATAACTGGTAATAAATTGGAACTTATTGTCCGGTGTTGGAAAGACGTGGTCTTGGTATGGGATGGCCGGCTGTTTCCGTCTCACCGGCCCCTCTCTTACGGAGTTCAGGCTAACCCCCTGGTCTTCCAGAGGAGACCACATCCTGGCAATCCAGTCCCAAGGATTCCCTTCCAGTGCGGTTCCAAACCCCATCCTTTTTGCGAGGCTTTGAAAAATCCACATATTGCTCCGGGCTTCTCCTCGCGGGGAGACCGCGGCGTTTACCGGCCCCATGTAGGCATTCCCATGAGAGTAGACCACGTCATCTTCTTCCAGGTAGGTGGTGGCTGGGAACACAAGATCTGCACATTGGGCAGTTGCTGTCATAAATTGTTCTGTTACGATAACGAAATCGAGCCCGCCAAGTGCCTGTTTCATGGAATTGGAATCCGGGGCAGTGGCAACAGGGTTAAACATGGAAAACCAAGCCAGGCGAATCTGTGGATCCTGTGCCTTCTTGATTTCATGGCTCAAAAGAGGAAGCAAAATACGTCGAGGTGTAGCCAGTTGCACACCCCTCTCCTTTGCTCGCTCCATTTCTTCTCGAAAGATTTGGGTGCTGAAAGGGAATTCCATATTAAAGAAGTTGGCGCCTCCACCGGAAATCCCCACGTTTCCGCTCAGGAATACCAAGGAATCGATCAGACGGCTGTGGGCGCCTCCCTGTTTCCACCAGTTTACGCCCAGACCCAGAAAGGTGGCACAAGGCCCTTTATTCCAATAACATGAGGCCAGGTGGTTAACCTGGTCGTCTGTCACATCCGCTTTCAGGCAAAGGTCCGTGTCCTCATATTGATCCAACATGGACAAATAATCCTCCCACCCGTTTGTACGACCGGTTACAAACCCCTGTGTATTTCCTTGACGGCGCCGAATCTCCTTTGCCACGCCAATGGCCAAGTACCCGTCCCCACCAGGTCTTGGGGCGATGTGATGATCAGCAAGGCGTGCGGTCTCCGAATATCTGGGATCTATAACGGTAAGTTTGGCTCCTTTCTCCCGCGCCTCTTTTATAAACGGCATCAGATGTACATTGGTTACAGCCGGGTTTCTTCCCCAGATCACGATATTTTTTGAATTCTCCAGATCTTGCGGATCATGGACAAGACAGGCGCCAAAATCATTTTTTTGAGCTGCCTGAAGCGCGTCAATGGAAATTCCCCCCTCTGTGATAGTGCTGCCGCCCAGGTGAATCCAGAATATTCTTGGCATGATGAGGTTAAGAAGAGAAAGTGAGCCGGAATACTGGGTCCAGAGGGTGGATAAGGGACCACTTTCCCGACGTGTTTGGATCAGTTTTTCGGCGGCCAAATCCAGGGCATCTTCCCAGGATATTGTAACAAAATGCGTGCCCTTACGGCGTAAGGGCTTCAGGAGCCGCTCGGCGCTGGCGTAACGCTTTATATATCGATTCCCTTTTATACACAAAAAATTGCGTGTGACCGGGTTGCGTGGGTCTGCTTTGTGGGATATAATTTGACCGTCTTTTATAGTCACCAGCACACTGCATCCACACGGACAGTCATGCGTACAAGACGTAGCTATCTGCTTATTCATTTTGAAGGAATCCCATATGGTTATGAATTGGCTTTGGGAGTGTTCTTTATCGATTGTGTGCGTTGAATGGGGGGGACACTACAGTCAATTTTTCCATTTGTCCACAAAAATTCTCTGTGGTCTTTCACTGACCCCAAGAAAAGAATAAAGGTATTATAAAGGCGGCAGGCATAATAAATTAGAATGAAAAAGAGAGGCAAACAGTGGTCTACCCCCTTGAGCTGATACGCCCCAATGTGATTAGCCTGGTCGGGTAATCCTGTACTTATGGGATTTGTTGTGTCATAAGCCAGAAAGCCAAAACAAAGTTTTGGGAGCCAATTCTGCGAAGTTATTTTTGCGCAGGCCATAAGCATCAAATCAGTGTAATCGCTCGATAACTCTGTTACAGATTTAAGGTAACCGTTCACAGGTTCAGGGTTCAACGTTCAGGGTTAGGAACAAAGACAAAATTGATGACCCAAAGTCCTTGTAAAAAATACTAATTTTACCACATAATTGCCAAGACATCGCCAATTTTCAGATTGGGAATTACGAATCCGGGTGCTTCTTACATACATACGTCTCCAAAATGGCGTCCGGGGACAAGAACGTAACCTTGAACCGCTCAACCTTTGAACCCGTGAACGTCTACGATTTAAGAAAGGAGATGTCAGATTTGTTTGAAAAGAGGCAAAAATTCAAAAAGCTATTCCATCCCGGGTCGGTGGCCCTTATTGGGGCTTCCAATAAACCCGGAAAATGGGGTTCTATAATATTGTCCAACCTAATAAATGGCGGTTTTGCGGGATCCATTTATCCGGTAAACCCATCTGAGTCCAGGGTGCAGGGGTTTGAGGCGTACCAGAAGATCGCAGATGTCCCCGAGGTGCCGGATCTGGCGGTTATTGTCGTCAGCGCCGTTCCATCAATAATCGGTGAATGTGTGGCAAAAGGAATCCAGGCGGGGGTCGTGATCACAGCGGGGTTTGCTGAGGTCGGAAGGGATGGGGAGCGCCTCCAGCAAGAGATGGTGAGGCAGGCCCGCGAAGGGGGCATGATATTGGTGGGGCCCAACTGCAATGGGATCATGAGTCCACCTGAGAGACTCCATGTGGCAATGCCGCCAATTTTTTTTCCGCCCGGCTCCATGGCTGTGGTGGCTCAGAGCGGGAATGTAGCTACGTCCATCGCCCGTCGGGTTGCGAAAAATGGTTTTGGGATCAGCTGCTTTGTGAGCAGTGGTAATGAGGCCGATCTGCACTGCGAGGACTACTATGAATATCTTTCAGAAGATCCGGGGACCAAGGTTATCCTGAGTTACATCGAGGGGTTTCGGGACGGACGGCGATTTTTTGATATGGCCAGACGTGTAAGCCTAAAAAAACCGATTGTTATGCTCAAGGCAGGGACCACCCGTGTTGGGGCCAGAGCTGCAAAATCACATACAGCTGCCATGGCGGGCGCTGAACTCGCCTTTGAAGGCGCAAGCAGACAGGTGGGGGTTGTCCGGGCCAAGAATATGAACGACCTGGCCAACATTGCCGCCGGGTTTTTGGAACAACCCCTGCCATCCGGAAGACGTGTGGGCATCGTCACCGCGGGTGGTGGATGGGGGGTGTTGGCTGCAGATGCCTGTGCTGAAGTGGGACTCCAGGTGTCCGACCTGCCAAACGAGACCATCGAGGAACTGGATATGTTTCTCCCCGGATGGTGGAGTCGCAGTAACCCAGTAGATTTGGTGGCCGGTTTGAACCCCGATCACCTTGGGCGTTCTCTTGAGTGCCTGCTTCGATGTCCAGCGCTTGATGGGATACTCCTGTTGGGGATTATGCCGGCGTTACCCATGAAACCTTTCGCGCCCTCGGCGCCGCCCGAAGTCGTGGAAGAACGGCTCAGACCATGTTAACAGCTATACGCGAGGTGTTTACTGAATTTATGGGGCTGGCCCATCACTATCAAAAACCGGTTGTCATCGCCTCCGAGTTACCATTCGCGATGAAGAACCTGGAAACCCGGATGACCGCCATGTTGGGTCAAATGGGTTACGCCTGTTATGCCAACCCCGAAGACGCCGCCATTGTCATGGCCGGCCTGGTAAGCTATGCGGAATATGTCAGATCGCAGGCAAAGGGAGAAGACACGGGGGGAAATATGTAAGCCCTTAGGGCACAAAGAGATCCTTGGAGGAAAAATTTGGCTCACTTGTGAGGTTAACCCCAAGCCGCCTCAAACCTGCCTCGTCTCCAGGTGTCGGAATGTGTGTCATATGGACTTCACAACCCCGGAGGTCGTTTAATTTTTCCATGGCTATCTGTGCCGCAGAATTTGTTGTTGCGCTGATACTGAGAGCTATGAGCGCCTCAATCAGATCCAAACTGAGGGTTTTTTCATTAAGGACCTCTGTTTTGAGATTTCTGACCGACTCGATAATATTTGGCGGGAGCAATTTAATCTTCCCTGGGATTCCCGCAAGATGTTTAATCGCGTGTAAAATAAGGCTTGAGGCCGCATGGAGTTGAGGAGAATTGTTTCCGGTCACGATGGTCCCGTCTTCCAGGGCGATGGCCGCACCGCAATAAATACCCTCGTTTCCTTTATCTCTCTCCTGTGCCTCCAGTGCCGCCCCGCGGGCCGGTTCAACCACATTTCGGTATTCCAGCTCGAGACCAAAATCTTTGATAAGAAGCTCTACTCTCTGTACTGTTTCTCTATCCGTTAACCCCATTGCATATTCACATCTATATCTGAAATATCGTCTGATGGTTTCCTGTTTGGCCGCCTCTTTTGTTATTTCGTCGTTTGTTATGGCAAACCCGGCCCGATTAACTCCCATATCCGTCGGTGATTCATAAAATGATTTCCCATCCATTATTTTCTCTAATATTCTTTTGAGAACGGGGAATACTTCCACATCACGATTGTAGTTGACCGACTTTTGATCATAGGTTTCCAAATGAAAAGGGTCTATCAGGTTAAAATCCCTGATATCAGCGGTCGCTGCCTCATAGGCCACATTAACCGGGTGTTTTAGGGGTAGGTTCCAGATAGGGAAAGTTTCAAACTTGGCATACCCCGAAGAAATTCCCCGTTTATAATCATGGTAAACTTGGGAAAGACAAGTTGCCAACTTACCGCTTCCCGGACCAGGTCCAGTCACGACGACCAAGGGTTTTTTCGTTTCAATATATTCATTCGCCCCATACCCTTCATCGCTGACGATCAGATCCACGTCCGTAGGGTACCCTTTTGTAAACCGATGAGTATATACTTTTACTTTTCTTCTCTCCAATCTGTTTTTAAATTGTTGGGCCGAGGGCTGATTTTCAAAACGGGTAATTACAACGCCCAGAACATCAAGTCCCCATCCCCTCAAATCATCGATCAGTTTGAGGGCATCGGAATCATAGGTAATACCAAAATCCGCCCTCATTTTTTTTCTCTCAATATCTCCGGCATAGATACAGAGTAGGATGTCTGCCTTGTCTTTTAACTCCTGGAGGAGTCTCATCTTTACATTGGGATCATAGCCCGGCAAAACTCTGGAAGCATGATAGTCGTATAAAAGCTTTCCACCAAATTCAAGATATAGCCTGTTATCAAATTTATTAGCCCTCTCAAGAATTTCTGATGTCTGCTCTCTGATATATTTCTCATTGTCAAAAGCGGTTCCTGCTCCCATCGTTCCCCCTTTTTTCTGTTTAGATCGTAAAATTTAGATTTTTTTTGAGTTTAGGGTTCGCGCAAAAATAAATTCACAGAGTTGGCGCACAGATTTAGATCAGATTTGGCTGCGCCGATTGAGCGAAACCACAGGAATAGCAACACTCTTCCGAGGATTTCACGATTGAGGCGCGGTCGAAAATGATCTGAAGATGGCATGCGAAAATGTGAAGTTATTCTTGCGCGAGCCCTTAGCATGAATCTGTTGAATTTTTCAAACAGTCAACGCAACTCCTCAATAACCTCGGGCACCGTGGTGTTTGGCCATTTCTTTCCACCGCTCTCTAAACCTATTGTAGAAGCGTGGCTGATATTTGGGCTTCCGGCTCGTGGGGCCTTCAGCTCGGAGAGGTTTTGATGAAAGCATGGAGAAACTAATAGGGGGCAACAGGAGAACACCCCAAATATCAGCCACTGCCAAAATGATGCGTATATCCACTTTGAGAGAGCGGTTCCAAGAAACGGCCAAACCCCACTCTAGAAATACCAGGTTAATTCTCTCAGAATTATTGAGAAGTTACCAGTCAACGCTATTTAAATCGCCCACACAACCACTAACATTAGGACATGGTCAGGGTCAAGCCCGCTCTTGTATCATTCCGGCCCTACCTTCCGTTTCCGGCTCGTTAAGGGCGTAGACCCAACGAGCAAATGGGGGCAAGGGCTTTTTATTCTTGTTTTGCCCGGTTCTTCAATGGCAAAAGACCGGGTCTGAAATTCAATTTGCGCTTTGGGAGGGAAAAAGGGAAATAGATGATATTTTTTTATGGTTGACACACGGGGCATCGGTTTCTATACTTTTTGACCAAGACAGGGTCATTCGATAACCTTTAACCTGTTCTTGTTTACTCATGGTTTGCGCAGCGACACCTCATATGGCATAAATCTTAAAGGAGAAAGAGAAATGGAGCCAGACAAAATGTTAGAGGGGAAGAAAATCCTTATCGTGGACGATGAAAGTGATGTTCTTGATCAACTGACCGAGCTTCTGGATATGTGTCGGATTGATACCGCTGCCTCTTTTGAGGAAGGCAAGAGACTTCTTGAAAGCGAGCCCTATGATCTCACAGTCCTCGACATTATGGGTGTAAAGGGATTTGACCTCCTTTCCATTGCCAACAAAAATAATATCCCGGCCCTTATGCTTACTGCGCACGGTTTATCCGAAGAGAATCTAAAGAGATCTGCAGAAGAAGGTGCCGCCTATTACGCGCCGAAAGATGAAATGAGCAACATAGCTGTCTTCGCTGCAGATGTGATTGAAGCAACAGAGAAAAATAAGAGTGCATGGGGCAAGTGGTTTGAGAGACTGGGGGGCTTTTACGACAAGAGATTCCATGGAACGAACTGGAGGGAAGAGGAAAAAGCCTTTTGGGATGAGAAAATAAGGACATTGCCGTCCGTCTGATTTGACAGGACCTGGTTTTGGATAAAAACCATTGAGGCTTCCTGACTCGCCATTGGCGGGATGCGGGGAGCCTCAGTTATTATGGGGTTTAGAATGCGAGCCGCGATAAGTTTGTTCGGTCTTTTTCTTTTGTGGCAACCCGTTACACTTTTGGCAGAGATGGGTCCGTTGTCCCCCTCACAAAAAAGATGGGACAAACGGTATAGTGGTGAACATTATGTCTATGGTGTAGCGCCGGTAACATTCCTCAAAGAACAGATCAAAAAGATCCCCAGAGGCAAGGCCCTCTGTCTGGCGGCCGGCGAGGGTCGAAACGCGGTGTATCTCGCCCAGCAGGGGTTTGAAGTGGTGGCGGTGGACATTTCATCCAAAGGTCTTGAAAAAGGGCGTAAATTGGCCCGGAAACGCGGGGTAGAGATAAAAACAGTGGTGGCTGATTTACGGAAATACGACATGGGCCGTGCCCAATACGATCTGATAACGGATTTCTATTATTATGACCCTGCCCTTTTTGAAAGAATCATGACAGCGTTAAAACCTGGAGGCTTTTTTATCTTCCAGAACTTTTCCACTGATCAACCGGATACTGGCCACTTCGGGCCTCGAAACCCGGCCTATCTGGTCAAACCCAATGAGCTTTTTAACTATTTTGCCCGTTATCGGATTCGCTACTACGAAGACACGGTGATTGACTTGGACGAAGGCATGCACAGTGGACGTGGGGCAGTGATACGGCTAGTAGTGGAAAATTCAGCGACAGAGTAGTTGTCTCCCGTGACCGTCACCCCAAAAACAGCCTCAGAAAGACATTTACGACTAGCAAGACAAAAAGAGAGGGGGGTATCATGGCCATGGCCCTTTGGCGAGGGTCTTTAACGAAATCTCTGATCGCAAGATATCCACGGCTCACCCCCAGGTAGAGTCCGATAAGAAGAATACCCCCCTGGATCGAGGGAATCCATTCAGGGATCAACGGATGAAAAGGATAATTGGATGTCCCGAAAATATCCCACCCAAATCCCAGGGGATCCGACAAAACATTAAGTATATAGCCGTAGTTCGTCATCAGAGGGGAGATGCTAAACGAAATCCAGGCGGAAATCCCTATGGGGACGATGATGTAGGAGATCTTTAGCGTAAAGGTTTTGAAATCGATATTTCCTCCAGCCAGCCTGATTGCCCCCTTGGCAGCAATTGCGAAAAGACCCGGGGCTGCGACCAGGGCCGTACCCCAGATCGATATAAGATAAAGGATAAAGGGCCAAAGCTGCTTGCTTTCGGTTATGTTGGCCGCCTCCCGTATTGTTCCCCAGGGTCCCAGCATGGTCACACTGAAAGAGAAGGCCACCACCAGCAAGATAAAGGCATTAAACATTTCATCGTAACCTGCAAAAGTCCGATCTGATCCAAACGGCCGGACAAAGATCCCCACATTATCTTTTGGACAACTCTTGATACACTCCGTGCAAAAACCGCAGTAATTGTTCCGGTCCATTTTTCCCTGGTACTGAACCCAGGGACAGCCCCAGCCGTTTTTACCACCAGCGACGCACGTTTTCTCTTTGTGGTTCTTGCATATGTCACGGTCTTTTACACGGACTTCGGTCATCGATGCCATGGCATAGGTCCCCAAGGAGCCGCCCACCGGGCAGAGATAGAGACAAAAAACCCTGCGCCGGTATATCAGCGCAAATATGAAAGTCGCCATAAGGATGGAAAGGAAAACAATTGCCGTGGCAACAGGCCGGGTGATCAGGATGATGCCAAATGAGATCAGTGTCAGAAAAATGAAATTTTGCAGCCAAATGTTGCGCATCCTCTCAGGCCAGTCCTTTTGTAACCCTGTGAACCCGTGATGCAGTCCTTTAAAGGGTTTCCGGATATACTTTACGGCTGTCAGACTTTTCCTGCTCAGCCATTCGGCCGGCGCAGGCAGGGGGCAGATGAGACACCAGGTCCGTGCGCCCAGGGGGACAAAAACGGCCTTTAAGACAAACCACCACGCGATCCATACAAAGATGATGGCAATATTCCGGTTGCCCACAGGGGTTCCCCAGAGCGCGCTGAGAATAAAAAGATAAAAAACGGCAAAATTTGGAAAAATGACCAGGAATTGAAAACTGCGGCGTTTGACGAGCCATTTTAGCCAGGAAAAACGATCAAGGAGGTTGATTCGTTTGAACCCGGTGAACCGGGGGGGCGGCTGAATTCTGAACAAAATCAAAAATGCTAACGTCAACCAGCAGGAAAGGGAAACAAAAAAATAGTATGGGGTGTTGGGCTTTACGATCAATTCACCGGTCATAAAAGGATGGAGGTTTCCGCACGTCTGGGTACACCGGAATATAAATTTTCCCTCCTTGTCAGCAACAAACTCGATTTCAGACACCTTGTCCCAATCTGTTTGAAGCTTACCGTCATCGTCTTCCCAGGTGTATTTCAGGTAGTTGATGCCTTTCTGTTTTATGATGAATTCAACGGGGTATCCATCCAGGAAAAAACCGTGGGTCACATCCTCAGACGTGGGTTTTAGAACAACCGTATCCCCTTTGTTTACGACAATTCTGGCGGGAGAATAACCATACCGCTTTGCGGTCAGTGAAATGGTTTGCGTTGTGCCTTTGTTCGGCAGAAAATGTATGGCAGCTGGTATCAGAAGTGCCAGTATCAGAGTGAAAATGATAAGGCCATATGCCCGTTTCTTGCTCATGGCTACCCGCGATCACGGAGGGCGTCCTCAGGGGTTGGTTTTTCCGGGGTCTGATCGGCCCTTTTCATCTTTTTTTCTGTCAGGTATTCAAAAAGGTCTATTGCCTCCCCGCTATCCCATTCCCTGGCTCCCATGGCTGCGCCCAAAACCTTTCCGTCCCGGCCAAGGATATAAGTGGTTGGAATGGCTCTGACGCCAAACCATCTTCCCACCTCTCCGGTTGAATCCAAAAGGGAAGTGAAGGTCAGTTTATACTTTTGAAAAAAGTCTCTGACCACCTGGGCGGATTCCTGGAGACTGACGGCGATCATGACAAAATCCTTGCCTTTTAATTTTTGGTGCAGCTTTTCCATAGCGGGCATCTCTATGCGACAAGCGGGGCACCACGTTGTCCAGAGATTGAGAAAAATGATCTTACCTCTGTAATCCGATATTTGGACAATTTTCCCATTCATATCCTTGAGATTGAATTGAATCGGGTCTTTAAGATGCGGGACCCTGAGAATCCCGATCTTTTGAAATAGTGTTTCCACCTTGTCGGGATCGAGTTCGCCTTTGGCTGGCGCAGCCTCAATTCTATCCCACTTATGAGCCCAGAGGCCAAACAACCCCAGAAAAAGAATGATTCCGATAAAGGCCTTTTTGTTCATAGCTTTTCTGTTTTTCCAATATCCATAAAAATAATTTAAAACGCGAATCGGTTCAGGAACGGCACATAACTTTGGATAAGTATGAGCTTGTTGAAAAAGATCATCAGACCCAGAAGAATCATGATAATACCGGTGATCTTATCGATCAGACCCAGATGTTTCTTTATCTTATCAAAAAACCTGAAAAATTTGTTTATGGCAAATGACGTTATCAAAAAGGGAATTCCAAGACCGATGGAATAAATGGATAAAAGCGCTATTCCCGTGCTCACACTCCCCAGGGTGCCCGCATAAACAAGAATGGCCCCCAGTATGGGTCCGATACAGGGGGTCCACCCAAATGCAAAAGACGCCCCGATGAGGATTGCCCCGATAAAACCGAATTTCCTGGTTTTCAGATGGAACCTGGTTTCCCGGTTAAAAAAAAGAGAACGGATAAGTCCCAGCTTAAAGAGCCCGAAAAAAATGATCACCAGCCCGCCTATCTTTGTCAGCAGAGACATGTGTGATATGAGAAAAGAGCCGAGCCAGGTGGCAGTTGCCCCGAGGAGTATAAAGACGATTGAAAATCCCGCTACAAAACATAAGGAGTTGATCAGGACACCCCGTCGTCTTTTGGGAGAAAGGGAAGTGATCTCCTCCTGTTCCTGCAATTCCTTTATTGAAACCCCCGACACAAACGAGACATATCCGGGCACCAGGGGAAGTACACAGGGTGATAGAAATGAAATTAGGCCTGCAAGAAAAGCCATATATATTGAAACATCAGGGGACATTACTTATCAAGTGTCTTTTGAAAGACAACCTTTCTCATTGGCCCTGGCAGGGGAGGACGCCAAAAGCCCTATCGTTTATAGTAAGCGTTCACTGGTTCTGGGTTCAACGTTCAGGGTTAGGGACAAGAACAAAATTGAAGACCCGAACTCCTCTTAAGAAATGGTGGTTTTGCGAAATAATTGCCAAATAGCATGTTCCAGACCCGCCTGCCTCGCCTGTCATGAACGGAACGGGTATATCCCAAGGGGTCGGCAATGGCGGGCAGGTTTGTGAGGATGTGGAAGCGGTCGATTGTCCCTACAAAACGTTTACAAAATGACGTATGGTGATGAGAATGCAACCCTTGAACCTCTGAACCTTTGAACCGGTGAACTGTTACCGTTTATACAATACGCCCGGAACCCCCCGGGTGAGCTTCAGGGTCATGGATACGGTGCCATTCTTGGGTACAACAACTGTCTTTTTTTTGCTTTTCAGTTTTTCATGCCATGTTTTGACAAGATATTTTCCAGGTTTTAGGTCCGGCAGACCGTTTATACCACGTTTTTCAAAATATGTTGAATCCGGTATTTGAAATTGTCCTCTGTCATCCGTTATTGCCCAATAGGGATTTTTCAAAACCATGATGAAGGCCGACATTTCAGCGTGAACATCACATCGAAGTTCCACGACCCCCGGTTTGGAAAAAAGCACGCTCTTGCTTTTTCCTTTTTTGTAACTACCCAGGTTAAATTTTTTGGTTCTGGAAAGTGAGAAAACATTGTGGCTCACCTCGTCGTTGTTGGGGAATTCAACGGTGGCCCCAACCGGAATCGGGAGAACATGTGGGATAAATGTAAGGTTTTGCTGGTCCATTATAAATCTGGCTCTCTTAAGGTCAAGGGGTACGTCAGGGGACTTTGAGAGATAAACCAGCACATTGGCCGGCGAGCGGAGCCCCTTCACCTTCACCGTGCCCTTGATCCCCCCGGCAAAAACCTTGCCGGTTGAACCCAGAAAAAGAAATATAGCGATAAAAACAATGTATTTCAGTTGGATTTTCAAATTCCTGCTCTCCTTTATCTACCACGCCTTACTGGTGATCAGGATATCTTTGACAGGCCATTTTTTTTCATCCGCCCACTGTCTGATCACGGGTCTGTAAATTAAATCAGCCTCCACGCTGGGTTCATCCTCCTGATCTTCCAGGGCAAATTCAAAGATAAATTCTTGGGTTGTCTTGGGTCTTATCCGTGTATCTGATGCGACACCGGTGGCCTGCCAGAAAGGTACGTTGATCCTGCCACTGTCATCCTCCAGAACGCGGGCAAAAATCTCACCCGGCTGTCCCGCATAGTTTCCCTTTTCTACAGCCCCCTTACCTGTCCACTCCGGGAGGGTATTTCCCTTTGTCATCTTTAGGGGCGTGCCGTTTGAGTCCATTGCCCGCAGCACAAGCATCACGCTTCGCATGGTTTCACCCGTCGGCACCCAGTGCCCCCCGTTTGTGTTTGTGACGTAGACGTGCATTTTGAGACGATCTCCCGTGATCTCTCCTTCAAGTTCCATGGAAAGGGCGGTTTTTAGCTGTCTCTCGGTCCCGCCGTCGAAATGGTGCGGGTTGATTCTCTGAGGCGAGCGGTGGACTCCCCACATCCGGCGTGCATTCCCGTCAATGATATAGTTGTCATAGGGCAGCATTTCCTTTCGCCAGCTCATGTGACATCCTTGACATTTCTTGCCTTTATTTGGGTCGTCGGGGGGGAGTTCATCCTGCCACTGTTTCCACTCCTGATAGGTGGTCTGGATGGGCAACAGATTTCCGCCGTCCAATCCCAGCCCTTTGCGTTCGGCGGGTGTGTAGATGTTTTCTGGGTTCCACTTGTTGCCTTTCCCCAGTTTTTTGTAATGACTGTGACAGGTGGAACAAAACCGTCCCTCCCCAAACAGGGGGTTATAGGAGGCAGCCATGGGCGGAACCACAACATCGTCATAGGGGCCAAAGACAAGGATCGAGGAGGATGTTCTTGATGATTGTCTTTCAAAAATCGGTTTGTATCCGCTGGGCGCCTCCTGGTCCTTGACCACCTTTCTTACCTTATGGCAGTATTCGCAGCTGATTCCATCCCATTCGGTTCTCGGTGATTTAAGCACTGCATTCAATTCCTGAGACCAGGGGCTTGAAACGGCAGCAGATGGGGCATGACACGTTGTACAATTACCGTTGCTGTTTGGAAAATCCAGCCTGTATCCCGGTTTGACGCCCTCTTGTTTGTTGTTATCCATCCCGTAAAACATGTCCAGGACTTTGGGGTTGGAGGTGGTATGGGCCATCTTGGATTTATCCCAGTACCGGGTCAACTTTATGTGACAGCGTGAACAGGTAACCGGCGATATAAATTGATAATCCTTTTGGTCACCAAGATAAATCGGGTTTAGAAAAATGTCTTTGACCCGTCCGGGACCGTTGGCCACCTCAGCGTTATTAAACCACCCTTCTTTTCCCGCTGTTACAAGGAATGCGTTTGCTGGTAAGTAGTCAGTCCGGATTTCAAATTGCCCACTCCTGTCCGTAAGCGCAAATTTATCCCTGCCCGCTATCCTCACCCTGGCATTTTCCACAGGTCCATATCGGGACATGACGCGGCCGAATAGGTGGATGGCCGGCGGGTCGTCCCGGTTCTCTGCCCTCAGAGAATAAACATCAGGAAAATATGCGACCCCAAACAATATGAGAAAGACGACAAGAGCGACCAATACGGGTTTCCTCCCCCTCATCATCGGTCCCCTTTCAGACCTCCGGCCCGACAAAACAGGGGCGGTTTTCATTTTATCAAAACCGTTTCTCTTTTTCATGCTTTTACCACCAGAGTGCCTTGCATGTTTTCGTGGTTTGTTCCACAAATGGCGTTACAAGAAAAGGTAAAGCGACCGACCTTGTCCGCCCTGAAAGAGACCAGAGTCACCTTTCCGGGGTGGATTCCATCCGTAATAAACACCCCAAAATCCTTTAGACTGAAACCATGAATCACATCGCTGCTCTTTAACCGCAAAACCACAAGATCTCCTTTTGTGACCTCTATAAGCGGTTTTTCCTCTGACCGACTTTTGTCCCCGAAAGAAAGGACGTCATATGCTTTTACATCGCCCATCAGCCAGCCTCTTTTGGCGTGTCCCGTAAGCGTGTATATCTTGGCGTCTTTATCTATCTTGTCAGCCCACACAGATCGGTCGTAAAGACTAATCATGACGGGGACCCCAAACATGACGCCGATGAGCATCACGAGAAACAGGAAATCAAGTTTCTTCTGACCAAAATTCATTCTATACCCTCAATAGTATAAACCCCGACCTAGTTGAGCACCATCAGTCGGCCGGATTGTTTGTCTACGCCCAAGAGCTCGACAAATTTGTTATCTTTATCTACAATTTCAGTTTCAAAAAAACTCCCGGTATCTTTCATTTCACCGATTTTAAGGCTCGGATTGACTTTTGTGATATGCTTGGCAACCACGTCGTAGGCCTGTTCCCTGGTCATCAAAGAGGTTTTAGACCGCGAAGGATCCGTGTTTCTTCTTTGAGGGACATAATCCTCGCCTCCTTTTGATCCATTCCAGCCGCATGCGTTGGCCTGTCCGGCTCCGAAAAAAGGTAAACCGTATGTCAGCCCCATGGCCGCAACAAACAAACTGCTTAAGATAATAATCCCCAACCGTTTTTTCATTTTTCTACCTCCAAAGTAAGGTTTGTGCCAATCTGATCTGTTAACAGAGCAATATCCATGCCATAAAAATCCTCTGAGCAAACTGAGGTCTCGATTTTTTTTGTAATGGAGTCGTGTAAGGCAGCGCGCTACACCCACGCTACAACTAATTGTTTTTAAAAGCAATATTCGTTGCAGGTCATCTCCAGCCCACAGGTTACATAGAATAATCTATTTTCTCCAGCCGTTTTTTTGCCGGTTATCTTGAGCCCTATGTTTGATAGCAGGGTAAAATATATCCAATTTGGGCAGCTGGGTGTATAAAAAGTATCCAAGGGGGGCTCGCCTTCCTTGATCTTGAAAAAACTATCTCATTCTCGGACAGCCTCCTGGGACGGCAAGACGGGGGTATCGGAAAAGAAAAATACCCTTAGGGTTTGCGCAAAAATAACTTCGCAGAATTGGCGTCCAGATTAGGGTCAGATTTGGTTGTGCCGATTGAGCAAAACCACAGAAATAGTAGTACTACTTCGAGGATTTTGCGATTGAGGCACGGTCGAATATGACCTGAAGATGGAATGCGAAAAGGTGAAATTAATTTTGCACAAGCCCTTATATACTCAAAATCCCAAAGACGTCTCTGGTTTTATGCTGCACAATGTCTCGGCATAGTGGAGCCCGAAGTGTCCCTCGATGATGTTAAAAATTTCCCTTTTATCCAAGCCACTGTCACGTAAATCATCAATGGCCCCATCAACCATGGCCTCAAAAAGTTCCTGGGCCATTATATTTTTTTTCTCCATTAATTACCTCTTTGAAAGACCCATGATGAGTCCGGGTCTTGATGGTCAAAAAAATCAACTTGAAAGAATTTTCGCTAACCCCTGTCTCTCTTTTAGGCATTTGGATATGGTCCACCCCAAAATAAGGAAACTCAATGCAAAAATTAAATTTTCGACGCGATCCAAGGCGCTCCCCAGCATCACAAAGGCCACCAGGGCAGGGATGGTTCCGAAAAAACTTCCAAGTGCGAAATGTTTTTGCCTTATGCCAAAACCACCCGACATATATCCTACCATATCAAAAGGCAGCCACATCAATCGCATACTCAAGACGGCCAGGAACGCATTTTCGCGAAACCTGCGTTCAAAAAACGGCATAAATCTGCTTTTAGATGTAAGACGTTTTACGAGGCCGGACGCGAAATAGCGACCAACGATAAACGAAATATTTGCACTGATATTTTCACCGATTATAGTGAGAAGGATGCCGAGCCATGGCCCAAAAATCAGACCCGAAGCCGCTGTCAGAATAGACGCCGGGAAAAATATTAGGCTGCGAAGGGAATAAAATACTACATAAACAACTGGTGCCCATGATCCAAGATTTTTTACATTTTCCCTAAAGTTTGAAATAATTTCATCTATAGAAAGCCCGGTATTTAAAAAAAAGGATACTATAAAAAATATGATCAATAGCCAGATAGAAAAAAGTGCAGGTTTAACGTATCTGTGCAAACCTGACCCCGGGTGTATTCCCGTAGACGTCCCAGATAAGGGGGGTTTTTCCATAGTACTGGGTTGAGATTGAACTTCGTGGGTCAGGTTCACGGTGTTTCCTTCTGTTCAAAGTTCCTGAAGGTAGTTTTCATATTGTTTGGCATTGCAGGGGGAAGGCTGGCCGGCTGTTCCCGATTCAGCACATCGGTCAAATGTCGACGTGGAAAGAACAATTGTGATTAGGGTCAACAGGAAAATTATCGTGAAAATTTCCATTATCTTGTCTCCTTTATTTGAGAGCTTATTTTTTCGCCTTTCGATCACGCAATTGATGTGCCAAACTCTTTCAAAATATATAACATGCTGAAAACATGGGAATATTTGACTTATTCCTTGGTGGGGACAGACTTTTTATTTATAGGTAAATTAATAAATGGATAGAAACTACTCGGTTTTTTCAATAAATAGTGTATCCATCTGAGTAAAAAGTACCCAGAGCATGGCTTCTATTGCTTTGGGGTTTTAAGATGCCGGTAACCGTTCACAGGTTCAGGGTTCAACGTTCAAGGTTAGGGAAAAGACTGAAATTGGATCCCTGACATGCTCGTAAGAAATGCAGGTTTTGCCACATCTTCGCCAAGTACCATGTTCCAGACCCGCCTGCCTCGCCTGTCATGAACGGAACGGGTATATCCCAAGGGGTCGGCAATGGCGGGCAGGTTTGTGGGGATGTGGAAGCGGTCGGTTTTTCTGTACAAAACGCTTACAAAATGGCCTACGGTGATCAGAATACAACCTTTGAACCCGTGAACCTTTGAACCCGTGAACGGTTACGATTGAAGAAACATGCGAGATTGAGACTTGATGCCCGTTGATGTACACTGAAGTGCTTTCTGCAGTTGGTGGCTCAAAGAAAAGGAGGTCCCCTCTCATGTCCAGGACCCGTACTGTTCATCGCAAAAGTTTATTCCTGATCGTCACTCTATATGTCCTGTTTCATTATTTTAGTCCCTCTCTGGTGGAAGGTGTCTCCGGCCCTGTCATTGTGGCAGAACCATGGCCTGCTGCGGACAAGATGTTTAAAAGGGATCATCGATGGCTTGGCGGGGATGGGGCCAGTTCCATTGATCTTGGTGGCGGAAGGGTGCTTTGGCTTTTTGGTGACAGCTTTATCGATGCCCGCGATCGCCATCTCAGGGATGAATCCATGTTAATCAGAAACAGTGTGGCGATTCAATCCGGTCATGACCCTTTGTCATCAACGATTCGTTTTTATTGGAAGACAAAAAACAATGACCCTCAATCATTTTTTCCAGGTGAGGAAACGAGTTGGTTTTGGCCGGGGCAGGGTGTTGTCACAAACGGATTCCTTCTATTATTTCTTTTGCAGATGCACCCTTCCGACAATGATTTGGGTTTTGAGTTTGAAGGATGGAAGGCATTGAGGGTATTTAACTTCAAAGATGAGCCGGGCAAGTGGAACATGCAATGGGCACACACCCCGGGAAATTTTTATGGGATTATTATCGGTTCCGGGGGAGTTCTGCTGGCTGATGGCTATCTCTATGCGTATGGTTCGGACAAATCAACGCCCCACGATGTATTTCTCGCCAGATGGCCGGTTGAAGAAGTGGCTCGGGGGGATCTCAAAAATCCCAGATGGTGGACCGGCCGTCTGGGGGGGTGGTGTGAGCAGGGCAACCTGAATGGGAAACCTGCAACCATTTTTTCAAATGGTCAAACAGAATTCACCGTTCACTATGAACCCAAGTTGGAAAAGTTCATCCAGATACAAACGACGGGTTTCGGGTCTGCGGATATTGCCTTTCGAACATCAAAAAACCTTTTGGGCACCTGGTCGGGTCTCAAACGACTCTATCGTCCAAAAGAATACGGAGAAAAAGGCATATTTCTGTACGCTGGAAAGGCCCATCCTGAACAATCCGGCTCTGACATGATCATAACCTATGTA
>PVMK01128800.1_pt1 | contig 21535 bp, 18 predicted proteins | sample 1853481 | NCBI WGS metagenome assembly PVMK01 (sample SAMN08533507, study PRJNA380276) | Marine sediment metagenome, whole genome shotgun sequencing project.
TCTTGAAGGGAGGTACAATCAGTCGGCGTGCCTGGCATCCTCTCGCGGCAGCGCCTTGCCGGGACACAAGCACGGACGGGGGCACGGAAACGGGCTCGGGATAGTAGGATCGTTACGATGAATGACCCCATGATCCCTCCCGGCGAGGTTCATCTGTGGTGGGCCAGGGTGTCCGAAGCGAATGAACATCTGGATCGGCTGCGCCCCATGCTCAACTCCGACGAGCTCGAACGGGCGGCACGATTCCGCGTCGAGGGGGCCGCCCAGCGTTTTGTGGTCGCGCGCGCCGTGCTGCGCTCGCTCCTCGGCCGCGCCACCGGGGTTGATCCCGCAGACGTCGTTTTCGCTTACGGTGAGCATGGCAAGCCCCGCCTCGAGGCCGGAGGGCCGTCCTTCAACGCCAGCGACTCGGGAGATTTCGTGGTCGTGGGGTTGGCCTCTGAAGAGCTTGGTGTCGATGTGGAGGCGATGCGTCCGTTGGCGCGCCGGGAGCGCCTCGCCCTCCGCATCTGCACGGAGCGGGAACTCGAAGCGTTCGAAACGATTCCGGAGGCTGAACGTGACGCCGCCATCCTCCGGCTGTGGACCTGCAAGGAGGCAGCCCTCAAGGCTGTCGGCATCGGCCTGAGTGGCGGCGTGCAGAACATCGAAATCGATCTGCTGCCGGATGGGCCACCTCGACTTCGGCGGCTTCGTGGCGAGATCGACGGCTGGACCCTGGTACCTGCCACGCTGAGCCCCGAGGTGGTCTGCTCGGTCGTCGTTCGAGGCGACGGCCTGCAGGTCTCCATCCGACCCTGGAATTTTCAATCCACGTAACCGAGAGCTTCGAGCTGCCGGCGGGTGGCCGCGTCGAGTTCGGGCTCATCGATGACCGGCTGGCTCGTCTGCCACCGTTCCTGCCAGGTACGCAAGCGGAACCGCAACCAGTCAACCTCGAGCGACGATGCGCCGGCCCTATTCGATCGTTCCTCCGGATCGTCGCCAAGGTCGAAGACATACTCGGCCTCGTGGGTCCGACCCGGCCCCCGGCCCATCCCCCAGTCGAGCCACGGATGACGAACGAGGATGAGTTTCCACCTGCCCGAGCGGACCATCGCCGCATACCTGAGGCCGGGGGCGGCCGCGAAGTGGAGCCTGCCGCTCCACTGGTCTCCCGCCCCACCGAGGATCAGCCCCCAAAGCTCTTTACCCCCTTCTGGATCCACCGGCGGCGTGGTCCCCGCCAACGCTGCAAGGCTCGAGTGGAGATCGAGGGTTCCAGTAGGTTCGGTAATCCGGGTCGGAGAGATCCGCTCCGGCCACCACATCACCAGAGGTACGCGAAGGAGCTCGTCGTAGAGGGTGTAGCCGTGGAGAACACCGCCGTGATCGAAGAGCTCCTCACCGTGGTCGGAAGTGACGACCAACAGCACCTCCCCCGCGTACCGCCGTTGCAGCTCATCAACAAAACGGCAGAGCTCCGCGTCGTTGTAGGCGACGTTTGCCGCGTACCACTCGCGAATGCGCTCCTCGTCGGCGGGTAAGACCTCGTACTCGAGGTTGCGGATCGAGGCAAGGGTCCTCGTGCGACCGTCCACCCGGGAACCTCCAATGCCGACAAATCTACTCGGCCACGGTTCAGGAGGGGTGTAGGGGTTGTGCGGATTGAGGGTGTGAAGGTAGAGAAAAACCCGCTCGTCGCCGGGGCGGCCATCGAGCCACTGAAGGGCCGCAACGTGGACGCGGCCCGCGCTGTCGTTGACCATCGGCAGCCGGTCCGCCCGGTTATCCTCGCCCAGCGGCAGGAAGGCCACGTGTTCAAACCCGCGAGTGAGACCGAAGGACGGGGCGAGGTGTGGGTTGGAGGAGAAAGCGCTGATTTGGACGGGCGTTCGAGGGTGGAATGAGCGCGCCGACGAGGCGAGCGCCGGCGTCGACCGGGCGCACGAGATCGACCGCCGACCACCCGGACTGCACGATGTCGTAATCTTCGAGCTCCACCCGCCCCCGTGGCGCCGCCGAACCCATGGTGGCGCCGGAGAAAGCGATCCCCGAAGGGTCGGAGAAATCGAGCTCGATCGGAATCACGCCGCGGTTGATGCCGGCAGGCAGGGTTATTTCGGTGGTCGATGCAATCGGGAAGCTGCCCAGATCCCGCCCCCGGCTGCGCACCCGAACCGTAGATTCGAAGGCCGCGGCTCCCGGGACAGCCTGGAGCACGAGCGTTCGCTCGTGATCGGCCAGCTGCACGACCTCGAGGCGCGCGCGCCGACCGGAAGGCCTGATGCGCAATCCGCCGTCGAGCTCCTCGAACCGCCATCCGCTGACGAAACGATTGTGAGAACGGGCGGTCGGTAATCCGAGGATACGCTTTTCGGTGAGCACCAGCGGACGGAGAGTGGGGTCGATGATGTGGGTCTTCATCGGCGTGCTGCGGCCGCAGCCGCTGACCACCGCCAGCGCAACCCACACAGCACACTTTGCCCTCCGCCTCAGGACTGCAATGGCATCACGAGCCACAGCCAACCTCCGCCCAACACAATGGATCGTGGATAGCATACCCAACCCGTCCGAAAGGGCACATCCTCGAGGTCCTGACCGCTCGTTGTTTCAAAATCCGGTATAGTACCGAACCGAGATGGTGGTCCCGAAATCCAGGATGGAGAGTGCTATGAAATCTCGAGTGATCGTGGGTGTTGCGATGGTGGCGATGGTTCTTCTTCTGACGGTCACGGTGTCGGCGGACGAGCCCCGACGGGACCATGTGCAGTATGTGGAGAAAACCAAGTACCCGGTGATCGAGGAAATGAAGGATCGCAACGAGGAGCTGCAGGCGGCGGCCGAGGCCAAGACCGAGGAGATCCTCGCCAAGGTCCGCGAAGAGGCCGAGGCCCGCAAGGAAGCAAAGAAGAGCCTCCGCTTCGATGTCTCCGGCATCGACACGCCCGACGGGCCCGAGACCTTCGCCGTTCGGGCATGGCACTTCCCACCGACACCGCAGTTCCTCACCGGCACCTGTTGGAGCTTTTCGGCGACCTCGTTCATGGAGTCGGAGATCCACCGAGTGAGCGGACGCGAGATCCGGCTTTCGGAGATGTGGACCGCCTATTGGGAGTACGTCAACAAGGCGCGAGGATTCATCGCCACCCGCGGTGAGTCCCTCTTCGAGGCGGGCTCCCAGGCGGCCGCCCTGCTGCGGGTCTACCGCGAGCATGGGGTAGTGCCGCGGGCGGCGTATGACGGCGTCCTCGCCGAGGACGGACGCTTTGACCATGGCTTGATGCAGAAGCGGATGACCGAGTTCCTCGATTGGTGTAGCGATGTCGGTTACTGGGACGAGGACTTCATCATCGGCACCGTCCGCCGAATCATGGACGCCACCATGGGCCGGCCGCCGGAAATTCTCGAGTGGGACGGCGCCGAGATGACACCCCAGGCTTTTCTCTCCGAGGTCTGCAAGATCGACCCCGACGATTTCGTGAACCTGATTTCGACCCTGTCGATGCCGTTCTGGACCCGCGGCTCCTACGCCGTGCCCGACAACTGGTGGCACGATCAAAGCTACGTCAACCTGCCTCTCGACATTTGGTACGAGGTCATTCGCAGCACCGCCGCGGCGGGCCAGAGTCTGGTCATCGGCGGTGACGTCTCCGAACCCGGCCTCTACGGTCTCGAGGACATTGCCGTCGTGCCGACCTTCGACATTCCCGGTGACTTTATCGACCAGGATTCGCGCGAGCTACGTTTTATTAACTACGCCTCAACCGACGACCACGTGATCCACCTGGTCGGCCTCACCCGGATCGGTGATCACGACTGGTTCCTCATCAAGGACTCCAACCGCTCCTCACGCATTGGATCCTACAAGGGCTACTACTTCTACCGCGACAACTATGTGCGGCTGAAGATGCTGACCATCACGGTCCACCGCGACCGGGTGGCCGAGATTCTGGACCGCGTGGACGGAGAAGACTAGTCGTCGCCGGCGTCAAGCCAGTTCGGGGTGCTCTTGGTGTCGAGGAAGGTACGAACGCCGTGCGCGCACTCGGGGTCCATCCGCTGCCGCACATTGGCTTCGGCCGCAGTTTTCAGGGCGTCCCCCCAGCCTCGGCCCACGGTCTCGTTGAGCAGCGCCTTGGTCGCTGCGAGCGCGGACGGGGACGCCTTGGCGCACACCGACCGTGCCAACGCCACGGCAGCCTGAACCGCCTCGCCCTCCGGCGCCAGCTCGTCCGCCAAACCGATTTCGACGGCACGCTCACCATCGAGCATCTCGGGGTCGAGGAGCATCCGCCGGGCAACATGACCCGGAACTCGCCGTGTGAGAAAGGTCGACACCACCGCTGCCAGGAACCCGATCCTGACCTCGGTGTAGGCGAAACGTGCTCCGGGCTCGGCGACCACGAGGTCACAGGCGGTCGCGAGACCACAGCCGCCGGCCACGGCGGCTCCGTGGACCGCCGCAACCGTCAACTTCGAGTGCCCCAGAAGCACCTCGAAGAGGCGACCTAACATCTCGACGTCGGCGCGGTTCGCCCCTTCGTCACCACCGGTCGCGATCCGCTCGAGGGCTGCAAGATCGGCGCCGGCCGAAAAGTGGCGTCCGGCGCCGGTGAGGATCACAGCGCGGACCGCGGGATCCGCTGCCGTCGCCTCGAGGGACGCGATCAACCCCGACATCAACTCTGAAGACAGAGGGTTGGCTCGCTCGGGGTCGTTAAGAGTGAGAACAACGATCGGGCCACGCCGCTCCTCGAGCAGTACCTCAGGCATGGGCCCATCGTACCAGCCCCGCGCAACAACGTTCTGACGTTTAACGTTTCAAGGTTCAATATTTGAACGTTGCGCAGCGCGCCGGTAGATCTCGAGCAGACGGGGCAGCAAGGCATCACGAGTAAAGCTCCGAGAACGTTCATATCCGCGCTCGCGGAGATCACGGCGCAGGCCCTCGTCCTCGAGCACTCCGGCCACTGCGGTGGCGATTGCGTCGACATCTTCGGGGTCGACCAGAATCGCGGCATCACCCGCAACCTCGGGGAGAGAGGAGGAATTCGAGGTCACCACCGGTGCGCCGCAGGCCATGGCTTCGGCCACCGGCAGACCGAAGCCCTCCGCCAGCGAGGGGAAAACGAGGGCCCGGGCTCGTCGATAGAGCGCGGCCAGCTCACGATCGCGCAGTCGCTCTGCTCTGACCACGGACTCGGTTTGTGTCAACTCGCGGAGACGTCGAAGGATGCCCCGCTGCCGCCAACCTTCCTCCCCCACAACCACCAGCTGATGGGTGCGCCGCAATCGATCGGGAAGCGCCATCCAGGCATCGAGGAGCCGTTCGAGGTTCTTACGCGGTTCGAGACTTCCCACCGCCAATACGAAGAGATCGTTGATTCCGAGCCGCTGAGCGGTCGCCTCGTCCGCTCGGACGTCGCCGCGGGCACAAAAACAGGGGTTGAGGATCGGCGGCAGAACCTCGACCTTCTCGACCGGCAGAGCGAGCAGGCGCAGGGCTTCGCGTCTCGTGGTTTCGGAGACGGCGAGAATCGTCGCACCGGACGCCAGGGCATCGGCGACCGATGCCAGTGTCCGCACCCGGTTCGCGAGAGTGTGGCATTCGGGATGACTGAGAACGGTCAGGTCGTGGACGGTGAAGACCAGGTTCGGCCCGACTGCGGCCGGAATTCTGAAACCCGGAGCGTGGAAGACGTCCAGGTCTTGCAGCTCCTCCCTCGTATCGGCTGCGATCCTCACTCGCTTCGGCAAACGGCCGAATGACTCCTCAACGGCCGTCGAGAGAGCCGAGCCGCCGTCCAGGTCGAAGAGTACGATTTCGTGTTCGACGCCGGGCGCCACCAACGAACGGATCAACTCACGCGTGTAGCTCGCCACCCCGCCCGGACCGTGTGCAATCCTCCCCGCATCAACGCCGATGCGCACGGCTCAATCCCTCGCACCGCGGGAGATTTCCCGTCGCAGACCTTCGAGGTGCTGCATCAACGCTTCGCCGGTGTCTGCGGCGAGCCTGCCTTCAGCCACCCCAGCCTCCACTCCGAGCTCGGACCGCTCGAGGAGCCGAATCCAGCGATGTCGACGCACCACCCGGCGGCCGACAACGGCCGCAACCGCTGATCCCGCCGCCAGCAGCACCACCATCATCAACAGCTTCATTCTCTCCCCCCAATCCCCAGCCACCTCTCGACCTGGGCGTCGCCAAACCGCCGTCGGAGGCGGCGCTCCACCAGCTGCGCCTCCCACACCGGTCGGTGTGCGCGGTAGTAGAGGAGCTGCGAGGGACGGTAGAAATCTTCGACCGCGATGTTCCGACGAAAACCGCCGACGTGGGTCACCACCGCCCTGGGTTCCTGCACGAGCCGCCACCCCGCTCCCTCGAGGCGGACGCACAGATCCACATCCTCGAAATACATGAAGAAGCTGGTGTCGAAGCCTCCAACCTCGTGGAAAGCGCAAGACCGAATCAGGACGCAGGCCGCGGTGTACCAGCTGCGGCCGGCCAGACGCCCGATGCCTCTCGCCAGGGTTCCGTGGGCCCAGGCGCGATCCTCGAGACCGTTCCGCAGACGCTGCAGAACCTCGCCGAGCACGCCCCGTGCGGGCGACCACGAAAACTGGCGGCGGCCGTCCGGGTAGCGCAAACGGGGGGCGACCAGTCCGGCCCGGTGATCTGATTCGAGACGATCCGCCAGCAGCTCAAGGGCGTCCGGTTCGAGCCAGGCATCGGCGTTGAGAAGTAACAGGGCGTCGCCCTGCGCGGCCTCGGCACCAATGTTGTTGGCCGTAGCGAAGCCCAGATTGCTTCCCTGCGGCAGGACACAAACTCCGGGGAATCGGCTTGCGACGAGATCGAGAGAACCATCGCTCGACGCATTGTCGACCAGGATGACCTCGAGCCGGGGTCCGGGACGGCCGAGGCTCCCCAGACATCGATCGAGGTATTCCTCGCCGTTGTGATTGGCAATGATGACCGAGATCATCATCGCAGAACCTTTTCAAGCTCTGCCACCAGCCGCCGCGAGCTCGATTCCCAATCGAGCTTTGCGATGATATCCGACGCCTCCCTCAGAACCCGATCCGACCGTTCGCCGTCCTCCAGGATCTCTCTCGCCGTGGCGACGATAGCGCGAGCGGTCGCCTCGCGACACCGGTACGGATAGGCCGGCCAGATCTCATCGAGAGCGAGGCCGCTGCTCACCACCACCGGCGTCCCGCAGGCGAGACTTTCAAGAGGTGGGATTCCGAACCCCTCGTGGAGCGACAGGTAGAAGCTCAGCTCCGCCCCCCGATAGAGCGGGGCAAGGCAATCCTCCCCCACCCAGTCGTGCAAGACGACCGAATCACCGAGGCCCAGCTCCTCGATCCACCGTTGCAGGAGACCGGGACGGCGCATGCGGTTGCCGCCGACCATCACCAGCTCCAGTTCGGGACGATCGCGGCGCAGAACCGCAACCGCCTCGAGAACCTCCCGCGGCAGGCGACGCTCGAAGACCGCCCCCAACCACAGGAGGTATGCGCCCTGCACTCCCAGCTCGCTCAGCACCCGGTCATCATCCGCCGCCTGCGCTGGCGAGAAACGCTCCACGTCGACTCCCAGCGGCACCACGGCCAGCCGATCGGGAGGCACAGCGTACCGCTCCGACACGAGGCCGGCCATGGCGGCGGTGTCGGTGAGAACCCGATCGGCCATCCGCGCCGCGCGCCGAGCCAGGAGACGCCTGCGCCATCTCTCACGTGGTCTGAACTCCAGCGGGAGGACCTCGAAGCTGAGATCATGCATGGCGACGACGGATGGTAGGGGGCAACTGAAGGGGAGAGCGTAGGCGGGACCGAATAGGACGTCCAGATCGTGGCGCGCGAGCTCGCGGGTAACCACCACCTGCTCCCACAGCACCCGGCTTCCCTGATGACCCGAAAAGTGCGGGATGGCGGGCCCGCTTTCCGCCACCGGCGGGTTGAATGGACCGCCCTGAAGGAACAGGTGCCACTCGCTACCGTGGTCCCAGCTCTCGAGACCCCGGAGCATCCCCTCCAGATAGCGGCCGACGCCGGTGCGGTGGCCTTCCATCTCGGCGGCGATGACCCCAACCTTCATGCCGCCCATCGTAACGCGGACGTTGAGACGTTGGAACGTTAAACGTTGAACGTTGAACGTTCCAACGTAAGGTAGCGGTTGCGGTAACATCAACAATCATGATCCGGCGCCTCACTGTCACGATTGGTTTCTTCTTCGGCATTCTTCGCGACCTCGCGGGCTCGCTGCGCTCCCGCTGGCGGCGTTTTCATGCCCGAGTGGTGCTCGGAGAGGAAATCGGCGCGGTCGGCGTCGATATCTACCCTTTCTTCGAGCGTATGACGGGCGTTGGATGGTACGAGTGGAACCTGCTCGCCGCTCTCGACAACCGAAGCGACGGCCTCACGTTCAACCTCTACGCTCGGACCTTTCTCGCCCCCGATGAGCCGCCACCACCCGAGATGCCAGGCAGCCGCAACATGCGCTTGCGCGTTCACCAGGTTCCTCCCGGCTTTCTCCTGCCGGTTCGACCGACCCTCTTATTCCTGCGGATTGTGGTGGAACCCCTCTTGCGCACCTTCGATGGCAACTCCGTCCTCTTTGCGCCCAACTTCTTCCTCCACCGTGACCAGGAACCGTTCGGCAGAGCCCAGGTGGTGACGGTCCACGATCTCGCCTTCATCGCCATGCCGGAAACGGTGTCTCCGGCGACCCTGGAGGGGCTCACCAGGCACCTCCCCCGAACCCTGTTCCACGCCGACAGGCTGATTGCGGTCTCTGAAACTACCGCCGGCGAGCTGATCGACCGACTTGACGCCGATCGGCGCGCAGTGCGGACGATCCACGAAGGGGTCGACCCAGGCTTCGCCGAGGGAGGCGATGACGCACCTGACGGTGTGCCGTCGAGCTACCTGCTCTTCGTCTCCACCCTCGAACCGCGCAAGAACGTGGCGGGAGTTCTCCAGGCCTTCCGTCTGCTGGTGGAATGGGGCTATGGGGGCGACCTCGTGCTCGTTGGCCGCTGGGGCTGGCGCACCGATGGGATTCGTCGCGAGCTCGAGGACTCGCCGGTACACGGTCGCGTGCTTCATCTCGACTATGTCGATCGCCCGCGGTTGGCCACGCTCTACCGTCACGCCGATGCCCTCTTGTTCCCGTCGTGGCTCGAGGGTTTCGGCCTGCCGCTCGTGGAAAGCATGGCCTGCGGTACGCCGGTGATCACCTCCGGAACCTCGGCCATGCCCGAGATCGCAGGCCCAGCCGCAGTCTACGTGGATCCCGCGAGCCCGCACGGCATCGCCTCGGCGACTGCGGCCCTCCTTGCCGACTCCCAACACCGCGAGCGGCTCGTGAGACTCGGCCGCGAACGCGCCGGGAAGTTCTCCTGGGAGAGGGCGGCACAGGCAACCGCCGCCGTCCTGCGCGATGCGGCCGGGTTGTCCGTCGAAGGCGAGGATGAGTTCCGCGCATAGTTGAGGGTTGAGAGTTTTGAGTTCTTGGGGCCTGTCGCTCTTCCGCCGCACCACCGTTTCCCAACGCGCTTCCCGTGAGGTGGCCAGGCACGCCGACATGACTTTACTCGCGGCCTTGCGGCCGCGGTGAAGCACCGTCGCCAGCGCGTGGCTCATCGCCTCCTCCTTCGGATGAGGCCTGAGCTCACTCCGCTGCCGCCGGCGGTTTGAGGACAACGTCATGTCGGGATGCCAGGCACCTCCGGTGAACGAGAGCCTCTTCCCGAGGCGTTTCCGAAAATCCGAAATCCGAAATCCAAAATCCGAAATTTAGCCGTCAGGCCCATGCGTCGTGTAACGCTATCCTGAGCGTGCGCCAGAGGATTCTCATGTCGAGGCCGAGGCTCCAGTTCTCGATGTAGTACAGGTCATGAACGATGCGTTGGCGAATCGACGTATCACCGCGCAATCCATTAACCTGAGCCCAACCTGTGAGACCGGCCCGCACCCGGTGGCGAACGTTGTAGGCGGGGTACCTGCTGCGAAAACGCTCGACGAATTCCGGCTGCTCCGGACGGGGCCCGACCAGGGACATGTCACCGCGGAGCACATTATAGAGTTGCGGCAGCTCGTCGAGATTGGTGCGACGCAACACCTCTCCGACCCGGGTCACCCGTGAGTCCCGAGTGCGCGTCCAGTGAGCCTCACCGTCTCCCTCGGCATCGGCGCGCATTGAACGGAACTTGAAAAGCCTGAACGAGCGGCCGTCCAGACCGGTGCGCACCTGGGAGAAGAAAACCGGCCCTCCGTCCTCGCGCTTGATCAGCCAGGCAATGAGGGGGAAGAGCCATGAGGTTGCCAGAAGAAGGGCAGCCGAACCCGCGATATCGAACGCGCGCTTGACGATCTGGTTCCACCCCTCGAGTGGAATCTGGGTCAAATTGATCAACGGCAGACCATCGAGATCCTCGATGCCGGCTCGCATGACGTAGTACTGGAGCACGTCCGGAACAACCTTGATGTCGACCAGCAGCTGCCCCGCCCGGCGGATCAGCTGCACCGTCCGATAGTGCGCCGCCAACGGCAGTGCGATCATCACCTGATCGACCCCATGCTCGGCGACCACGCTCTCCAATTCCTCGGTGGTCCCCAGAACAGGGACTCCCTGAATCTTGCGTCGCTGTCTGCCGGGATCATCGTCGAGGAAACCCACGATCGAGAAGCCGAACTCCTTGTGAACGTCGAGCCGCTCGACGACCTGTCTGCCGAGATCACCTGCCCCGATCACCAGCACCCGCTGCAAATTGCCTCCGGAACGACGGATGCGGGCAAGCCCGGCGGCTATTCCCCACCTGAAAAGGCTGACGAGGGCTGCGTCGGCTACTGCGAAAACTGCCAGAAAGAGTCGCGAGTACGTGAAATCGGGCGGTCGGTAAAAGGTCAGCCCCGCCGTGAGGAGGACAGTGGCGAGCATCACCGCCAACATCACCCGCATCCCCTCTTCAAAGCGGGAGCGCATCCGTCGACGGTGGTACAGACCCTGGAAATAGAACACCACGGGGTACAGCACCAGCACAACCGGCAGCAGCCGAAGATACATGGAGAGCGGCGGCATGCCCTTTGTGACCGGGTGGATCTCGATCACGAACCGCAACCAGTACGCGAAAAAAAAGGCCGCGCTGGTGGCGAGAACGTCGCCGATCAACTGAAATACAACCTGGATCTGGCGACGACGCTCAATCACTGCCGTGGATCTCCGAATCCGAGCCGATCGAGAAGGAAACAGAATCGGGTTCGGAATTGCTCGCGGGAGAAGAGATCGGCACGATGTTGCAACTGGCCGACGTCCCAATCCCGATCGAGAACCCGCGCTGTCGTATCGACCAGCGCCTCGACCGTCGACTCATCGGCCAGCTCGCCTTCGACCCCGGCACGGACGATATCCGCAGTACCGGAATGGGCGAGACCCACGACCGGCGTCCCGCACGCCAGGGCCTCCACCGAGACCATTCCGAAGTCCTCCACGTTGGGAACCAGCAGCGCCGCAGCCCGCCGGTAGGTGGCGCGCAGATCATCGCGGTCGAGCCAACCGAGGAATCGAACGTCGGGCCCTCCGAGGCGACGCAGCGCGCGCATCCGCGGCCCGGTGCCGACGATCTCCAACTTGCGGCCCAGCTTTCTCGCAACGGCAATCGCGACCTCCACCCTCTTGTACGGAACCAGGGCCGCGACCGTCAAGAGATTGTCGGCGCGCTCTCCACCCGGGGTGAAGTACTCGGTTGCCACCGGCGGCGGGATTATCTCGGCGGTCCGGTTCCAGTAGTGCTGGATCCGCCAGGCCACCAGGCGAGAGTTGGCCACCAAACGGTCGACCCGAGCCGATGACACCATGTCCCACTGACGCAGGCGGGCAAAGCGGGTCTCCACGATCGGGCGCAGCACTCGCGGTAGTGGGTCGAGATACTGTGCCCGCTGATCCCAGACATAGCGCATGGGGGTGTGGACATAGCTGAGATGGAATGCGCCGGGAGGCGGGATCACACCTTTGGCGACGGCGTGCGAGGTGGAGATTACGAGCTCCGCGTCAGGAAAGGCGAAGGACTCCGCCGCCGCCGGCATCAGCGGCAGGAGATATCGCCACCGACGTCCGCCGAACGAAGGCGCCTGCAGCCACGAAGTATGGATCGAATGCTCCTCGAGCAGAGGCGCCACACTGCCGGCTCGGTGGACCAGAGTGTAGATCGGAGCATCCGGAAACAGGCGAGCGATATCATAGAGAACCCACTCCCCACCCCGCATGCCGGTCATCCAATCGTGCACCAAAGCAACCCGCAATCAGACCTCCCCGAGCGCCAGCCGATACACGGCCACCGTCTCCTCCACCGTCCGATCCCAACCCATCGTGTCCGCCTTTTTTCGCCCCGCATCGATCATGCGGCGACGCAGGGGATCATCCACCAACACCCGTTCCAGCGCTTCGGCCACCTCGTCCACTTCGAGGGGATTGACCAGCCGTGCGGCGCCCTCGCCCAGCTCGCGCATGGCGCCGAGGTTGGAGGTCACCACCGGCAGCCCGGCACACATGGCCTCGAGTACAGGCAGCCCGAAACCCTCGTAAAGTGACACATGCAACAGCGCAGCGGCCACATGGTACAACGTGTGCAGATCATCACGGGGTACCTTCCCCAGCAGTCGAACCCGATCTCCGAGGCCGAGGCGTTCCGCACGCACTCTGAGCCGACTCTTCGCATCCGCACCACCAAGGAAAACCAACTGACCCGGAATCCTGTGCTCCCGCACCGCCAGGTGGTAGGCCCGCAACACCAGGTCCAGGTTCTTGTGCGGCTTGTCGTTGGCCACCACCAGGATCAGCGGCGAACGCAGTCCGTGCCGAGTCTTGAGCTTCTCCAGCGCCTCCTTCTCGGGACGCTCCGCCAGGCTTGGGTCCACGCCGTTGGCAACCACCACCATCCGCTGACGATCGGCGGAAAAGAGATTGACGAGGTCCCGCCGTGAGGAACGCGATACCGTGATCACCCGCCGAGCGCGGCGGAGGGCCGAGCCGACCATCAACCGGAGGTAGAGCCGCGCCAGGTGCGGCTGGTTCTCCGGTGGATAAAAGAGTTGGATCAGATCGTGGATTGTCACGACTGTCGGCTTCCCCACCAGGCGAGGTACGACGTAGTGGGGGAAATGCACAAGGTCGACGCGTTCCCGCCACAGTGCGGCCGGCAGCTGAAGATGTTCGGCGAGCCCGTAGCCCGCCGCCGAGGTCGTGATGATGCGGGCGCTGGGCGCAAGGGTGGCGACACGATCCTCGTGCCCGGATCGCGTCAGCACCGTGAGGTCGAGGTCGGCACGCTTGTCCAGACCACGGAGGAGGGCGCGCAGGTAGGTGCCGATACCGAAATCGGTGAGCTTCCGCCCATCGAGCACCAACTTCATTCCCATGGCGCCATTGTAGCGTGCCAACCGGCGCGCCTGTTGCACGTCCGGCGAGGAGGTCAAGAGTTAGGAGTTGAGAGTTGAGAGTTGAGAGTTCAGAGTCCAGAGTTATGAGTTCATCTAAAGAGACAGGTACCTGAAAGAGGATTCCCGGACTCAACTCATAACTCTCAACTCTAAACTCTTAACTCAATTCCTCTCTATACTGATTCCCATGTACACGGCCTTGGTGATCCCCTCCCTCGGTGCGATCCACCTGAGGGCCTGTCTCGAAGCCGTGACTGGTCTCGATCCTGCACCCGAGCTCAAAGTCCTCGTGCTCTCCGGCGCCGCTGCCATGCCGTCGCAGGTTCACGGCTTCCATATCCTCCAGCACTCCCGACGACTGGGTTTTGCCGCGGCAGTCAATGCCGGGTTCGAAATCCTTCCACCCGATGTGGAAGCGGTGGCGGTTCTCAACGATGACGCGACCCCTGAACCTGGCTGGCTCGGCACACTCGGTGCCACTCTCGAAGGTGATTCGGAGCTGGCTGCGGTGCAGGGCACGGTGATCGACGCAAATACATCCACGGTGGACGGACGAGGCATCGCGTTCGATCGCTGGGGGCTTCCGATTCAGATCGATCGCGGAATGGACTGTTCCGAGGACGACGCCGTACGGCTCGTGGCCGCGGTTTCCGGCACGGCTTGCCTTTACCGGATGGAGGCCGTTCGCCAGGCCGCCTTACCCAACGGTGAGGTCTTCGATCCTTCCTTCGACTGCTACCACGAGGACCTCGACCTCGGTCTGCGGCTCGGGCGATTGGGTTGGCGTTCAGCCTGGGTGAGCGGCGCTCCGGTGCTCCATCTCGGGTCCTCGAGCGGTCCGTCGATGGCCTGGCACCACCCGTGGTGGCTGTTGGCGAACCGCTGGCGAGCGTTGGCGGGCAACCTGAGCCTGCGCGCCCTCCTGACGAATATGCCCCGCCTCGTGCGCGGTGAGTTGCGGGCCGTGAATACCCTGCTTCGGGGCAACCCGGGGGCCCTTCCGGTAGCTGCGGCGGTGGCCGCCTGCTTCCCGTGGCTGGTGGTTGGAGGCTGGCGGCGGCACACACCGGGACCGCGTCTCGAAAGCTTGCCCGGAGGCCCGGCTTGAGAATTCTCGTGCTCACCGACGACCGGGTGGGACCACAGATGGCGGGTTCCGCCCTGCGGGCATGGGAGTTGGCCCGAGTACTCATCAGCACCGGTCACGATGTGGTTCTGGCCGGCGCGGACGGTTCGGCCCATCCCGAGGGCCACGGGCCCGAGATCGTTCGGAAACCACGCTGGCGCTGGGCCGAGGCAGTGCTGGCGCCGGCTTGGTGCCTGCCCCCGAGGGCGTTTCTCGGGAATCATCGCCTGGTGGTTGACGGCATCACTCCGCTGCTCGCCGAGCTCGATGCGAGCCCTTCCTCGGCAACCGTTGTCCGCCGTCGACGAACCGCAGCCTCCCGGCTGCCGCTGGTGGCGGCTCGGGCGGATGCCATCCTTGTCGGCGGCAATGAACAGGCTGCGTGGTGGTCGGACCGTCTGGCCGGACGGCCGGACGTTCCAGTTCTCCACGTTCCATTTGGCATCCCCGACGCCAATCCCCCGGACGAGATCGGTCGGGTCGATGGCGTACCTGAGGGATGGTCGATCATCCTGTGGTGGGGCGGCGTTTGGCCCTGGCTCGACCTCGATACTCTCCTCGCCGCGCGCTCTCGTCTGGGCGCGGCCCGGGTGAGCGTGGTCGTACCGACCGCCGGCCGGCCCGGCGCGGCCTTCGCCCAGTTCTCCGCGAGCGATCTCATGGCGGCTGCCCAGCGCCACGGACTGCAATCGCCACAGGTGGTGCCACTCGAACGCTGGGTCCCCTACGCCGACCGCCACCGAATCCTCAACCGCAGTACGATCTTGGCCGTGCTTCATCGCTCCGGGACCGAGGCCGATCTGAGCTTCCGCACACGCGCCCTCGACGGGTTGTGGGCCGGAGTTCCACTCCTCCTCAGCGAGGGTGGGGAGGTTGCTGAGATCGCCCATCGGGGCGGGTGGGGTGCTGTCGTGCCACCCGGTAATGTCAACCTCACATCGGCCGCCATGGACCTGCTGCTGGGCCAGCGCAGCCAGAATCGATGCCGTGCCTCCCTCGACGATCAACGGGATGGCTGGCGGTGGTCGGTGGTCGCACAGCCCCTGGTGGAGGCCTTGCCGAGGCTTCCCGCCACACCGCGCTCGGGATTGGCGCCGGCCGCGTTCCGGGCCGCCGCCGTCTTGGCCCGGCCATCGAAGGAGCCCGCGTGACAACCCCGGTCGACGCGGTGGTTGTGCGGTGGCGCGGCGGCGACGAGGTCAGCCGCTGTTTGAAATCTCTTCTCGATCTCGGAGGGCCGCACCTCGAGCGTGTGGTTCTTGTGGATTCTGGTTCTGGCGATGAAGGTGCCGAACGCCTGGCAGTCGAGTTTGCCGACATCCGAGTCGTCGCTCTGGCCGAGAACCACGGATTTGCCCACGCCGTCGACCGCGGCGCCGCCGAGGGATGCGCGCCGCTGTTGCTCGTGCTCAACCCCGACACCGAGATCACGCCCGGTGCGCTCGACTCTCTCGCATCGCTGCTCGATGAACGGCCGCAGGTTGCAGGCGCGGTGCCGCTCCTCGAGGACATGGACGGCGCCTCGCAGCACCGATGGCAGCTACGAAACCTCCCTACGGTCTTTGGGCTCGCTCTCGGCCACCCCGGAACACCCGCCTTCTCCGCACCACCAGAGACGCCGGTCGAGGTCGCGCAACCGGCCGCCGCCGCCTGGTTGGTGCGACGATCCGTGTGGGAAACCCTCGGCGGTCTCGATCCGACCTTCGCGCCGGCCTGGTGGGAGGACGTCGACTTTTGCGCCCGTCTCCGAGAAGGTCTCGTGACCGCGAAGCTTCCGTGCGACGAAGGTTTCATGGTCCAGCCGGCCGCTCACCTACGCCACGCCGGCGGTTCGAGTATCTCGGCTCTCGGCGACGCCGCATTTCTCACCGCGTACTATCGCAACCTCCTCCACTACACTGCTCGTCACCACCCGGGCCACCTCGGTCGAATTCGCCGCACGCTGCGGCTCAGCCTCGCGGGAAGAGCGTTGCTGCGACCCGCGCGGCGTCAGGCATACAAGGCGGCCATGGCAGCCACCACGCGTGATTGGGGGTAGCGGGTTGAGTTAGGAGTTAGGAATGCCGCACGGCCATCGCAGGAAGTTCGGATTTCGAATTTCGAATTTCGGACTTGCCGGCCAGTCACCCCGTGGTTGAGTTCGTAGTTCTTAGTTTTTGGTTCTCAGTTGTCGGCACCGACCCCCAACTTGAATCCTCCGCCGGGAAGCCACAGTCGGCGTGGCGCTGTTGCGGAGGGCCTCGTTGCGAGGGCCGCGAGACGCGGTCAGCTGGTGCGCGTCAGCGTGCCAGATGGCCTCGTATCGCGGGCCGTAGTAGAGGCCCGTAGCAACAGCGGCGTGGGCGGCGAAGCACCGCCGCCAGCGCGTGGCTCATGGCCTCCTCCTTCGGATGAGGCCTGAGCTCACTCCGCTGCCGTCGGCGGTTTGGGCCTATGACGGCGTTTCTCCGACTGGAGCGAGGAGGGACAGATCTGGTGATCGTACCGATCGAGCAGAGGGAGGAAAACGTCGTCATAGGTCCGGCGCCGGCGCGATCACAAAAAAGGTTGGGGGTGCGTCGTTCGGCTGGAGGTAGCCCGCCGGCGCGCCGTCCGTGCTGACCGGACGTGCCGTCTCAGACGATTTTGGGATCACGGATTCTTGTTGCGAGTGGATGACTCTGGCCCAAATATCGTCAGAGGGGGCACTCACGGGCAATGCCGCCCCGGAGAATCGGGATGTTCACGTCGGAAGACACTTGCCGAAGAGAAGTGGCCGCGGTCGCAGACCGCGGACGGCGGCGCGGGCAAGGAAACGGGTCAGTTCGGAGGTTCCTCGCCGGAATTCAGCACCAGGCGATCGAGCGCTGCGGCGCCGTGTGGCGGGGACCGCAGGGTGATGCTGAGCCGGTGGTGACCGGGTCCGGGTGGCGGTGGCAGCAGCACCCGCTCGGTCGCGCCTTCGCCCCGCCACGGGATCACCGCCGTGTCACCCTCGTCCCACTGCACTTCCACCCACCCCCGGTGCCGAGCCGTTCCCATCAGCCATCCGTCGAGCACCACCTCGGTGCCGCTTCGGAGATGGAGTGGTACAGTCACGCGGTTTCCAGGATCGAGTCGCCAGGCCCGGCGGTGGCTGAAGCGCGACACCGTGCCCGCGGGCGGTATCGGAGAACCGCCGCTCTTCCGTACCTGGGGCGTCTCAACCTCGACCACCGAGTCAAACCGGAGGCCGAGAGTCAACACCAAACCTGCCGCCGCAACCAGCCACAGCGCGATCCAGCTCCGCCTCATGATCGCCGACGCAGAGGTTGAACGAGCCGCCAGCCACACCGCGAGGAGAACGATGACGACCATCGCCGCAGGTACGATCCACGTCGCAGTGTTTGGAACCAGGAACGACGGGAAGAGCGCGCGGCCGTCGGCGGCGAAACGCCGCGACAATGCGTCGGCGAGCCAGTAGCCGCCGTCCCCCGGGTTGACCGAGAAGTGAGGCCGGGTGATCAGCACCCACCACGCGATCACCGACGGCGGCAGCAGCACCAGGACTAGCCGCCGCCATGGCAGCGGCCGGATCAGCAGCATCGTGCCGGCGAGGGCAAAGGCAGGGAGCATGGGCACGAGGTACCGCGCCGGCGGAGCGCCGCCGCCGTACCACTCGCTCGAATGAAGCAGGGCCGCCAGGGTGAGTGCGCCGCCGACGAGCAGGGCGCGCTCCCCCGGCCCGCCGCGGCGCCACAGGGCCGCCACGCCGGCCAACGCCGCCAGCAGCAGCGGCGCGGTGAAGGCGAGACCTCCCGCCGGATCGAACGCCAGCCCACCGAGGGCCCGGACCACTAGCCCGGGATCGTCGGGGATCAGGTGGTGGAGTCGGCGGTAGGGCCCGAAGGGGTGGCCCATGGTCAGCCAACCAATGCCGAGGCCGGCGGCGGTGGCTGCCCCCAGCATCACCAGCCCACGAACCCGGCCACGCCGAAGCCAGGCGACCGCCGCGATCGGGAAGGTCAGAAGGCCGAGGCGGGTCTTGATTGCCGCCGCACCGACCGCTATCACCAACCCCAGCCAACGCCCGCCCCGGTGCCCGGCGACCAGAACCAACAGCGCCGCAACCGCCAGCGCACCTGGAAGCTCCGGCCAGATCTGGGTGGCGAAGGTCGCCACCGGATAGGTCGCGGCCAGCAACAACACCAGCAATCCGACTCTCGCCTCAATCAACCCGAGGGCGCGCGCCCGCCTCGCAATCAGGGCCGCCAGCGCTCCGCCATGAGCGCCAGCAGCACCAACGCTCCGGCGCGGCCGGCCAGCAAGTAGCCCGGTAGCAGTAGCGCGCCGAGGACCGGCGAGTGGAAGAGCGGCCAACCGGGGGCGTAGAGCGCGTTGCCGGGTTGGTGCTCGAGGTCGAGGTCGTCGGCGAGGTCGAGATCGTGGTCGGTGGCCAGCGAATCCATCACCAACAGGTGGAAGGGCTCATCTCCGTACAGAGGCGGGGTCAGGTGGGGGGTCGCGAGAGCCAGCGGCACCAGCAGAGCGGCAACCGTCACGAAGACTCGTCGTTGTCCAAGCCAGCGCAGAGCCGCTGGAAGCCATGCCAGGAGGACCGCGGCGAGGGCGATATCCACCGCCAACCGCTCGCCGAGCAGACGCAGGGGCTCGATGGGCGCTCGCGCAATCAACGAGCCGAGAATCAGTGGAAGCCAGGGCAGCGCGGCGACAGGTTGACGCCAGGTTCCGGATAGGGCCTGCGTCACGACGACAGCCAGTGCCGCGGCCAGCAGCCACGCCGACAACGTCCAGTCGCGCGGAGGCGTCGCCCGCACCGCGCCCAGGGTCTCGACCCGCACCTCGATCTCGTCCGGCAGATCCTGGTGGCGATACAGGACCGGCCTCTCCCCCGCGGGCACCGCGAAGGTCTTCCGCACCGCGGGACGCCAGCGGGCGGACCGCCCGGAGCCCTGGGGACGCCACACCACCGCTCCCCCGTCCCCGCCTGCCCTCACCAGGTGATCGACACCGGCATAGCGCAGCACTGCCAGCGGCACGTCGTCCGCGAGATCGCCGCTGTTGCGAACGGCGAGGTCGATAACGTAAGGCCCGCCGCTGCCCGCCGACATCCTCAGCTCGCCCAGCTCCTCGTTGAGGACAAAGGCGCGCTGCTCTGGAGGGGGCGCCAGCGCCGGGCCGAGGGAGAGCGTCGCCAGCAGCCACACGGCGCCCGCCGGCCCCGGACGCAAGCGCGGCGTGATGATGACAGCGAGCACAACCGCCGCCCGCGCGAGCCAGCCGTGGCCGGGAAAGATCTCGCTAACGGGGAACCCCGCCCACGGCGCGAGGGATGCCGCCAACAGGGCGGCTGCGCCCACACCCGGCAACCAACGCAGAACGACCTCGTCACGCGATCGTCGACCTCCCAACACGCCCCACGCCGCGCACGCGGCGACGACCGCCAGCGTGACCAACGGCCAGCGCTGCCACGGAATGACCGCCGCACCAAGGGCTGCAAGCTCGGCCGCACGCCGGCCCGAGCGGCGGGCGGCGGCCCACGGCGCGACCGCCGCCAGGACGAGAGTGACGCCGGTCGCAAACGCACTGAAACCCATCAGACCGAGACCGACCGCGGCCCGGGCCGACAGACCGAGGAGGGCGGCAAGGAGGGGGCGGCGGTGGGCCGGCGTCCGCTCCCAGGCCACAGCAACCGCGGTCCATACCGCGATGAGGACTAGCGGCGGCACCAGCATCCGACGCATGGCGGTGCCGCCAACCATGGTCAGAGCGAACGCGGCCGGCACGAGCGCCGCCTCGGCGGCACGCCGGCGGAAGCCCGCGCCACCCCACCAACCGGTCGGCACAAATGCCAGGGCGACGGACGCCGACGCCCACATCGCCTCGGACACCGAGATCGCCCCAAGCACCGCCAGGACCGCCGCGAGCAGCGCGAAAGCGAGGGACGAGGCCCACGCCGTCACGCGCACCCGATCCTCCATTCAGCGAATGTCCGCATCATCAGCATCTCAGGAAGTATACCGGTGGGTACGGATTGAATTAGGAAAGCCGGAAATTTCGGATTTCGGATTTCGGATTTCGAATTTGCCGTCCCCAATCTGCATCCTCCTCCCGAAGCCCCCAGTCGGCGTGGCGTCTTTGTCTAACCGGACGTGCCTCTGACGATTTTGGGATCATGGTTGCTCGTTACGAGCGGATGCCTCTGGCCCAAACATCGTCAGAGGGGGCACTCACGGGTAATGCAGCTCCGGAGAATCGGGATGCTCGAGCCGGAAGACCCTCGCCGGAACGAACCTGCTGGCGCCAGATCCTCAGCCATTCTCCCGGCACGGGGGGCCCGGCTGCCCTCGCCACGAGCAGCACTTCCAGCACCGTCTATGAGCCACAATCAGCCTCGAATCAAGTATTCACCCCCTCCCCTCGGAAAGCCTCGCCGGGCGTAGCCCGTCGTGGCTTTCCGAGGGCGGGTGGGACGGGGGGTGGGGGCGGGAAAAGGAGTTCGAGGGCCTCCCGCCGCTCGAATGCAGCCCGCCGGCGCGCTAAAAGCGCGCAGCGTTGGAGGATGGCGGGACCGACGAGCGCTTGCGTTCGGAGGGCACGCCTTCCGAGAACGCGTGGCCGCGGTCGCAGACCGCGGACGGCGGGCGGGCACGGACGCGGACACGGACTCGGACGCGGATTTGTGGCAAGATGGCCTCGTGGTCGAGCTCGAGCCGTACTCCATCGTCATTGTCACCTACAACCATGCCGACACGCTTCCGGCGTGTTTGGAGGCTGTAGCGCGTCTCGAACCGGCGCCCGAGCGGCTGGTGCTGGTGGACAACGCGTCCGCGGACGGGTCTGCGGACGTCGCCGTCGAGCTGGCGGGCGGTCTCCTGATTGAGATTCTGCGCGAGGAGCGCAACACCGGCTTCGCCGCCGCCGCGAACCGCGGCGTCAATTCCACCGACGAGCCCTGGGTTCTGTTGCTCAACCCCGACTGCGCACCGCGGCCCGACTTCGCGC
>PVMK01161634.1_pt1 | contig 21529 bp, 21 predicted proteins | sample 1853481 | NCBI WGS metagenome assembly PVMK01 (sample SAMN08533507, study PRJNA380276) | Marine sediment metagenome, whole genome shotgun sequencing project.
CGCAGCGGCGTCGAGCAAGGGCAGCGCAACACCACCATCGCCTCTCTCGCCGGCCATCTGCTGTGGCACGGGGTCGACCCCGAGGTGGTCCTCGAACTGCTGCTCAGCTGGAACCGGGCCCGTTGCCGGCCGCCGCTCGACGACGACGAGGTCGTCCGCGTCGTCGCCAGCATCACCAAGCTGCATCTGCGCGAAGACCATGGAGAGGCCGAATGATCGCGGTATCCTGTCCAGCATGGCCGCGGCGCTGGGCTCGATACCCTGCCGCACTGCTCGTCGCGTTGTCGTTCTTCCTCCTGCTCCCCGCAGGGGCAGCGCGCTCCCAGGACCTCTCCGGTGAATTAGCAACCTACCTATCTACAGAGGCGGATACCTTTGTCGCCATCGCACAGCATTTCGACCTCGGCTATGTCGAACTCCTGGCCGCCAATCCCGGCGTCGATCCCTGGCTGGTGGGCGCCGGGCGGGAAATTCTCCTGCCGAGCGCGCATCTGCTGCCGGACGGGCCGCGCGACGGGATCGTCATCAACCTGGCCGATCAGCGGCTCTATTTTTTCCCGCCGGACGGGGCCGCCATGCGGAGCTTCCCGATTGGTCTGGGCCGGAAGGGCTGGGAAACGCCCACCGGCGAAACCCGAATCGTCGATAAGCGCTACAAGCCGACCTGGGTCCCGCCGGCTTCGATCCGCGCAGAAAAACCTCATCTGCCGGAGGCTATTCCCCCGGGCCTAGCCAATCCGCTGGGGGATTATGCCCTGGATCTGGGTTGGGAACGCTATGTGATCCATGGCACCAACCGGGCCGCCGGCATCGGCCGGCGCATCAGTCACGGCTGCATCCGCCTCTATCCAGATGATATCGCCTGGCTGTTCGGGAAGGTTCCGATCGGCACAAAGGTTCGTATCGTTGACCAGCCGGCGAAGCTGGGCTGGGTAGGCGGCGACCTATATCTCGAGGTGCACCCGAACCAGAGGCAGGCCGACGAGTTGGAGAAGGATCGTCGATTCGCGCCGGAGCCCATCCCCGAACTGATCTGGCGCATCAACCGGGCCGCCGGCGATGCCGCCGGGCGTCTCGACTGGACCGCCGCCCGGCAAGCGGTAGAGGAGCGGCGCGGCATCCCGGTGCGCATCACCCGTTGACGGATTAGCGATTCCAAGGGCGATTATGACGCACTCGGATGCAAATCGCTCGATCGCCCCTACTTGCGCAGCGATTCCTGGTAGATCCGCTCCGCCTTGGCGGCGGCGTCCTCGGCCGCCCTGGCGGCGCGGGCCGCCTCGTCTGCCGCCTGCTGCGCTGCCGCGACAGCCTTCCTCGCCTCTTCGGCTGCCGCCGCCGCTTCGGACTGGGCCGCGCGGGCCATCTCCTGCGAGGTGGTCACTTCGGTGCGCAAGGCACTCATCTCTTCCTGGCTCGCGCATCCGGCTGCTGCCAGGAGCGGCAGGGTGACCGCGAATGCGATGACCGCTGGCTTCGAACGCGTCATGCTTCCGTCCTTCCATGTTCCTCTTGTGGCGGCCACCCGCGTCGTGAGGGCGGCTGACTGCTTGCCGTAAGACTAATTGGGAGGCCAGCCCCAGACCTTGACCTCAATCAATCCCCGCCCAGGTTTTGCTGAGTCGGGAGGTATCGAAAAGACGCGCCAACAACCGGAACCGCATCGCTACCGGCGCCGATAGCTCATGGCCCTGCGGACCCGCTCTTCGGCCAGCGACGCCGCGGCCGCGCGCGGCGGCTCGCCCATGTCCCTGGCCTTCTGCAGCACGGCGGCTGTGTTCGCGCGGATCTTGTCCTCGATCGTCTGGAAGGCGCTGGTCTCGGTACCGCCGGCGTACTCCACCGCGGCACAGATGACGCCGCCCGCGTTGGCAATGAAATCCGGCACCGAAAGCACACCACGCTGGTGCAGGACAACCTCGGCTTCTTCGGTCACCGGGATGTTCGCGCCCTGCACGATCAGGCGCGCCTTTACTTGGTCCACGTTGTCGGCGCGGATCACGTCGGGCCGGGCTGCCGGAATCCAGATGTCGCACGGGGTCCCGACGATGGCGTCCCGGTCCAGCACCTTGCCTCCCGGGTAGCTGTCGAAATGTCCGCCGGACTCCTTGAAGGCGATCAGGGCCTCGATATCGAGCCCCTCGGCGTCGGCGAGCGTCGCCCGCGAGTCGGCGGCGGCCACCAGGATCGCGCCCTTCTGTGACAGAAAACGCGCTGCATGTGTGCCCACAGAGCCGAAACCCTGCACTGCAAAGGGTGCGCCGTCGATCTGGATCTCGCAGAAGTCCTGGGCCACCTCAGCCGCGACAGTGACCCCGAATCCGGTGGCACCGATCACGTCGAGCGGTATGCCGCCGATCTCCGGCGGCAGCCCCACCGAGCGGCCGATCTCGTCATGTATCCAGGCCATGCAGACTTCGTCGGTGCCCATGTCCGGCCCGGGAATGTAGTCGACGAGATCGCGAATGGCGCAGGCGAACGCGCGCACCAGCCGCTCCTTGTCGGCCACCGGCATGGTGTGGTCGGCCGCGATGACCGACTTGCCGCCGCCGTGGCGCAGGCCCGCCGCGGCGTTCTTGAAGGTCATGGCCCGAGCCAGGCGGAAGCACTCGTCGACGGTCACGTCCGGCGCCATACGCACGCCGCCGATGGCAGGCCGGCGGCGACGTTGTCCACCACGACGGTCGCCCGCAGGTCGACGGACGGCTCGTATATCTCGACAATCTTCGAGGGTCCCAGGTCGTCGGCGAAGCGGTCCAGATCCTGCATGGCATCCTCGTTCGGTGTTTACCGCCGGCACAGCTCACGTTGGCTCTTCCAAATCCACGATGACGGCGGCGAGAAAACGCGAGGCTTCACCGCCGGTGACAGCCCGGTGGTCGAAGGTGAGCGATAGAGGCAGCACCGAACGAACGGCCGGTTCGCCGTCGATGGCGACGACGCGGTCCTGCCGTCGCCCCGCGCCGAGGATGGCGACCTGCGGGGGCAGCACCACCAGCGCCGCGTGCTGGCCACCGTGCATGCCGAAGTTCGAGAGCGTGATGGTTTGCCCGCGCAGCTCGTCCAGAGGAACGCTGCGCCGTTCGACATCAGACTTCATCGCCTCGAGGCCGCGCCGCAGGTCCGCCGCGTCCCGCTCGCCCACGTTGCGCAGGACGGGGACGAAAAGGCCTTCCTCCGTATCCATCGCGATGCCGAGGTCGACGCGCTCGTGCAACTGACGTTCCTCCGCGTCCCCGAAGTACGAGACGTTGAGCGCCGGCTCGGCCTGGCAGGCGGCGGCGATCGCGCGGATCAGGCGAATGGTCACGTCACTCTCCGGGCCCCAGGCGCCCAGATTAGCTTCGTCGGTGACCGTGGTTGGCACGACCTGCGCATGCGCCCGCGCCATGTTCTTAGCCATGGCACGCCGCACGCCGCGCAATGGCTCCATCGGCCCCCCTCCCGTCGCGGCCCCGGCAGCGCGCTCCACATCCGCCTTGATCACCGTGCCGCCGGGCCCGCTGGCCTGGACAGTGGTGAGGTCGACGCCTAGCTCTTGCGCCAGCTTTCGCACTGCCGGCGCGGCTTTGACGCCCGGATGTCCGGGCTTTGTGTCCGCTGCAGGGGCGGTGGGTGCCTCGCCCGGGATTTCGCCGACCACGGTTCCGGGGTCGGCTGCCGCTTGCTCTTCGAAGGACACGAGCGGCGCGCCGATCTGGAGGATGTCCCCGACCCCGACGAACAGCTCGGCGATGCGCCCCGGCTGCGGCGAGGGGATCTCGACGACCGCTTTCTCCGTTTCGACCGAGACCAAGGGCTGATCGGCCACCACGTGGTCGCCCACGCCCACGTGCCAGGCCACGACCTCGGCCTCCTGCAGACCCTCGCCCAGGTCGGGAAGATTAAAGGTCGTCATGCGTACTCCAGCACCCGGCGCGTGGCAGCGATGATACGCGTTACGCTCGGCATATAATGGTCCTCCAGCCGCGGCAGCGGCATGACGGTGTCGTAGCCGGCGACACGTTTCACCGGTGCCAGCAGATCGACCAGTCCGCGGTCCGCCAGTCGCGCCGCGATCTCTCCTCCGAAGCCGCCGGTTAGCGGAGCCTCGTGCACGATGACGCAGCGGCCGGTGCGCGAGACGGAGTCAAGAATCGCGTCCATGTCGAGCGATTTCAAGGTCGCCACGTCGATCACCTCGGCCAACACATCCTCTTCCGCCAAACGGTCGGCCGCCGTCAGGACTTCCGCGATCATGGCACCCCAGGCGACGAGCGTAACGTCCCGGCCCTCGCGCAGCACAAAGCATCGATCCAAGGCGAGCGCCTCGCCGCCGTCAGCGACCTCCTCCTTGGGAGCGCGATAGGCATGCTTCGGTTCGAGAAACACGACCGGGTCCGGGTCGCGGATCGCGGCCAACAGCAGGCCATAGGCCTTCGCCGGCGAAGAGGGGACCACGACGCGGAGTCCGGGTATCTGGGCAAACATGGCCTCCGCGCTCTCGGAGTGATGCTCGGGCGCGTGGATGCCGCCGCCATAGGGCGCGCGGATCACGATGGGACAGGTGAGCCGGCCCTGTGTGCGGCTGCGCAAACGGCTGGCATGGTTCACCAACTGGTCGATCGCCGGGTAAATGAAGCCCATAAACTGAAACTCCATCACCGGCCGGAAGCCCTGGGCGCCGAGGCCGACCGCGAGACCGGCCAAGAGGGCCTCCGAAAGCGGCGTGTCGAACACCCGTTCCGGCCCGAAGCGGTCGAGAAGGCCGTCGGTCGCCCGGAATACGCCCCCGTTCACGCCGACGTCTTCACCGAGGACCAAGACCGTATCGTCTTCGGCCATGGCGCGCGCATGGGCCAACTGCACGGCCTCGACCATGGAAATCTCAGTCATGGCCGCCCTCTGCCACTTCCTTGCGCTGCTCGTCAAGCTGTCGTGGCAGTTCGGCATAGAGATGATCGAATATGCTTTCCGGCGCGCGCGGCGGGGTCGCAAGATAAGCCTCCGCCGCCCTCTCCACTTCTGCGCCCACCTCCTCGAGCAGACGGTCCTCGTCTTCCTTGGTCCAATGACCGCCATCCGTCAGGTGCCGGCGCAGGCGAAGGATCGGCTCCTCCTTCCAGCGGGCGCTCACCTCAGCATCGTCCCGGTAGCGGCTGGCGTCGTCTGCCGTCGTGTGATCGCCGAGCCGGTAGGTAACCGCCTCCAACAGCGTGGGTCCGTCGCCGGCACGGGCCTGTTCCACCGCCTTGCGCGCGCCGTCGAGCACCGCGATCACATCGTTGCCGTCGACCTGATGGCCAGGGAAACCCGCCGCGATTGCCTTTTGCGCCAGGGTCCCGCAAGCTGTCTGCTTGGCGCGTGGCACCGAGATGGCCCAGCCGTTGTTGTTGACCACGAAGACCACCGGAAGCTGCCAAACGCCCGCCAGGTTCATGGCCTCGTAAACATCGCCTTTGGAGGTAGCGCCGTCGCCCACCACACAGACCGCCACCCGCGGCTGCCGCCGTAGCTTGATGGCAAGCGCCACGCCGACGGCGTGGGACGCGTGAGTTCCCACGGGAACGCAGACCGGAAAGTCGTCGCGCGGGCCGGCGTAATCACTGCCGCGCTCGTCGCCGCCCCAGTAGCGCAGGATCTCGACCATGGTGACGCCGTGGTAGAATTGGACTCCCTGCTCGCGAAACGAAGGCAACAGCACGTCTTCGGCTGTCATCGCCGCGCCAACGCCGACAGCGACCGCCTCCTGCCCCAGGGATGACGCGTAGGTGCCGAGCCGTCCGGTGCGCTGCAGGGCGATCGCCTTGGCATCGAAGGTCCTGAGGCGCACCATGTCACGGTAGAGCCCGGTCAAGGTGGTGGGATCCTCGGCGAAACTCGGCAGCCGACCGCAGAGCGATCCGTCGGGGTTCATGAAGCGGGTGAAGTCGACCGCGAAGGTCGAAGTGGTTCGTGTCGTGCCGCGCTCCGTGGTCATGATCACCCGGCCTTTCTCACGCGCTCTTGGCCTTAGCAAGGCCGAGCCTCTCGGTCATCTCTTCCCGCAGGATGTACTTCTGAACCTTGCCCGTCACGGTCAAGGGGAAGCTGTCGACGAAGACGATGTACCTGGGGATCTTGAAGTGTGCGATTTTGCCCTCGCAGAACGCGCGGATCTCCTCCTCGCTCGCCGTCTCGCCCTCATGCAGCTCGATACAGGCGCAAAGCTCCTCGCCGTAGCGCGGGTCCGGCACGCCGATGACCTGGACGTCGGCGATCTTGGAGTGCTCGAACAGAAACTCCTCGATCTCGCGCGGGAAGATGTTCTCGCCGCCGCGGATCACCATGTCCTTGAGCCGCCCAACGATCCGGCAATAGCCGTCCTCGTCCAGGGTCGCGATGTCGCCACTGGCGATCCAGCGCGCCCCGTCGATCGCCTTGGCCGTGCGCTCGGGATCGTCCCAATAGTACGGCATGACGCAGTAGCCTCGCGTTAACAGCTCTCCCGGTTCCCCGCAAGGGACCACGTGGCCCGCTTCGTCGACGATCTTCACCTCCGTATGCGGCAGCACGCGGCCGACTGTTTCCACCCGGCGGTCAATCGGATCGTCGGGCGCGGTTTGGAAGCTGAGGGGCCCGGTCTCGGTCATCCCGTAGCCGATCGTGATCTCGGTAAGGTGCATCAGTTCGATCATACGGTGCATCAGTTCGATCGGGCAGGGCGCGCCGGCAATGATTCCCGTGCGGAGGTTGGAGAGGTCGAAGCGATCGAAGTCCGGCTCCTCCAGCTCGGCGATGAACATTGTGGGCACGCCGTGGAGCGCCGTGCAGCGCTCGGCCCCGATGGCCTCAAGCGTCGCGTGCGCGTCAAAACCGGCCGAGGGATAGACCATGGCGGCGCCATGGGTAACACACAGCAGGCTACCCAGAACCATGCCGAAGCAATGGTACATGGGAACCGGAATGCACAGCCGGTCGCGCTCGGAGAAGCGCATTTGCATGGCCGAGAAGTAGGCGTTGTTCAGAATGTTATGGTGGGTGAGGGCGCTCGCTTTCGGCGTGCCGGTGGTACCGCTGGTGAATTGGATGTTGATCGGATCGTCGAACTGCAGCTCGTCGGCCAGTTCGGCGAGTCGTGTACGTTCGGCCTCGCTGCCGCCGGTTGCCACCTCGGCATAGTTGAACATGCCGGCTGTCCGTGCCTCACCCAACCGAACGACGCTGCGCAGGCCGGGAATTCGCTCGCTCTCCAGCGCTCCGGGTTCCGCCCCATCGAGCTCCGGTAGCAGCTCACGCAGCATGGCGATATAATCGCTGGTCTTGAAGCTATCGGCCGTGATGAGGGCGCTACAGCCGACTTTGTTGAGGGCGTACTCCAGCTCGTTCAGCCGGTAGGCAGGATTGATATTGACGAGAATCAGGCCGGCCTTGGCGGTCGCGAACTGGGTGGTGATCCATTCGATGCTGTTCGGCGCCCAGATGCCCACCCGCTGGCCCGGCTCCAAGCCAAGGGTCAGAAGGCCGGCGGCCAGCCTGTCGACTGCCCCGTTCAACGCCGCGTAGGTCCAGCGGACGTCTTGGTGGCAGACCACCACGGCTTCCCGGTCAGGCCACCGGGCCGCCGCCCTCTCCAGGTTGGCACCGATCGTCTCACCGAGAAGCGGCATCAGGCTCACGCCGTGGACATAGCTTCGGCAGATGTCTGGCATGTCAGAGCCTTGGCTTGGCCGCCGCTCGGCCGTCGGTTGCCACCTCAGTGCACCATAAGCAGAGGAATCCGGGCATTCTTCAGAACGTGTTTGGTAGCACCTCCGAGTATGAGCTCCTGCAACCGGCTATGCCCATAGGCCCCCATCACCAGGAGATCGCATTTCCTTTCATCCGCCGCCGCCAGAAGGCTCTCTCCCACGCTGGCCTTAGCGTGGTACAGGGCCTGACCCTCCGCCCCGATTCCATGGCGCGCCAGCGCCCTCACGAGCTCATCCGGGTCGACGTTGGAGTTCGCCTCGGTAACCGAGACTACGGTGACCTCTTCCGCCTTCGAGGCAAAGGGCATCGCCGCCCATACGCCTTCCGCCGCCTCCCGCGTGTCGTTCCACGCCAACATCAGCCGCTGCCCCGCGGTGGCCGGCGCCTGCGGTGGCACGATCAGTACCGGTCGGCCCATCTGGAACAAAGCAGCCGTCAAGGCGGTTGATGAGGTCTGGTCATAGCCATCGTGCGGTCGGGCCAATACGGTCAAGTCGAAAAGGCGGCCACGGCGCACAATCTCGCGACTCTCGATCCCCGTCGTCTCGCACCAGGCAGTGGAGAACCGGCCGACCTCGGGCTCGGCATCGACCTTGGTGAGCGGCAATGACATCTCCAATGCGACGTTCTGGAATAACCTGTGGGCGCGTTCGGCGCGCTCCGCCGTGCTCGATCGCGCCCCTTCCAACAGCACGTGGACCGACTCGGCCGCCATGCCTGCGGCAACCACGGGGATAACGCTTTCCGGCTCGGCTCGAACGTGTAGCGCTTCGACGTAGGCGTCAAATTTCTGGCCGACTGCGATAGCCGTCCTCAAGGTCGACTCGGATTCACCTTCGTCGGTGACCAACGTCAAGACCGTCGCGATCGTCATGTTGCTCTCCACCATTGGATGCGCCCAAGTGCCAAAAATATATTCCAGAGGGTCGCGGCCTGAGCATTGACCTGGGTCAACCGCGATCTACCGATCACGAGGGTTGATCAAAATCAATGCTCGGGCGGAACCGGTCATCCGATCCTCGGGCCAGGCAAGCGAGGTGAGGAGGCTAAGATGTATGCGAGCATTCGCAAATACAAAATCGATACGGACTCCGTTGCGACTCTTGCGGTACGCGTGGAAGACGGCTTCGTTCCGATTATCAGCAAGCTTCCCGGGTTCGTGTCCTACATGGTCATCGATACCGGGGACGGGGTTGTGGCCTCGATTAGCGTCTTTGAAAGCGAGGAAGCCGCCGAACAATCGAACGCCGCGGCAGCGGAGTGGGTGAGAGAAAGCCTTTCCGACGTGATCACGGAGGCGGTGGAAGTTACCGCCGGTGAGATCGCGCTTGCGGCGCCAACGCCCCCTGCATGGTGAGGTGACTGGGTCTCGGTCCTGACCTTGGGGCGAGTCCTTTCAAGGGCAATTGAGGAGCGCGGCATCAGCTTATTTCTTCTGCGCCATGCGCCAGGACGCGTAACCGCCTGCCAGTGTTGCGACTTCGGGAAATCCCATATCGAGCAGGGTTTTCGCGGCCAGCGCGGAGCGACCCCCAGTTCCACAGTAAACAATGAACCTACGCTCTGGGTCAAACGCACTGTTATAAATTGGACTCTCGGGATCCGCGTGGAACTCGAGAAATCCCCGGGGCACATGAATCGAACCCGGAATCTCGCCCTCCCTATCGCGCTCATCGGATTCGCGGACGTCGAGTAGCACGACATCTTCATCTTCAAGATGATAAGGCAGATCCAAGACCGCCACGCTCTCGATAACCGCGTTAGCCTCGGCCAGCAAATCCTTGAAACCGCGTTTGAGCATGACTTCATCCTCCCCTCGAAACGCCCAGTGCCAGGACGAAACACTGGCACCTTACCATCGGCCCGCTGATATGTCCTCGATCAACCTAGCCAAGTGCGCCAAGGTTACGGCAGCCGGATGATCTTGGGCTTGATCCAGGTCATTCCGAGCCCGGCCCGTCGCCTACAAGCTTCGCTCATGAAGACAACCGTGGCCTCTGTCGCGGGAGAATGCCGGGTGAGAGTGGCGGCCGAGCCTAAACGGGCGAAGGAGCTCGATCATTGAGGGATCGTCTTCCCATCGTTGCTCACCATGCCCCTCGCATTGACGCCAAACGCAAGGCGCACCTGCAGCGGCTCGCCGAAAAAATCCGCAAGCAGGAACCGAGCCTCGACAACACCCTTCCATTCGGCGGCCAGGTCCGGCCGGGTCTGCGGTCATACCCAAGTCTGGTTCTCGAGGACCATAGTTGGATCGAGCTTTTCGAAGCGTTGGGAGACGTTTCATACAGCTACCGGGCCTGCATTCTGGCGGGCGACGACGACTTCGTCGCGGTTGGCATCGGGCGCTGTCCGGCGTTCGAGGACTACTGCCGCACCACCCTCGGGCTCGGAAATTTCGAGGTCATCTCGCCACGCAGAAAAAGCCCGAAGGAGTCGCTGTCCCTTCGCTGCGCGCGTGATCCCGAACTGGTTGACCGGGTCGCCGCGAGGGCGCGGCAATTCGGCGGTTTGAACGTCCTGCCCTACATGGGCACCGGCGGCGTCTGGCACCTGGCCGGCCGTATTGCCGAGGCAAGCGGCGTGCCGGTGAGCGTCGCGGCGCCGCCGCCGCACCTGACGCGGCGGGTCAACAACAAGCTGTGGTTTGCCCGCTGCATGAAGCAAGCGCTGGGACGGACCGCCCAGCCGGAGGCTTTCGGGGCTTATGGTTTGGCGGCCCTCACCAAGGAGGCCTCGATCCTGGCACGCCGGAACGCCACGATCGCGGTGAAGCTTCCGGCGAGCGCGAGCTCGGCCGGCAACATCGTGCTGGACGCTCGAGATTTCGTCAGCATGCCGACAAGAGAACTGCGCGAGCAGATCGATCACCGACTGCGGATGAGCGGTTGGCGTGGGGAGTTCCCGCTGATGGTCACCACCTGGGAATCGCCCGTTCTATCGAGCCCGTCGGTGCAATTGTGGATACCCCTGTCACAGGAAGGGGAAGTGGTGGTCGAGGGCATATTCGACCAGGCACTGAGCGGCCCCTCGGCGGAGTTTGTCGGCGCGGCGCCCACGACGCTTTGCGAACCGCTCCGCCAGCAGCTAACGGACGAAGCCGCGGCGCTCGGATTTCTCTTTCAAAGGCTCGGCTATTTCGGTCGATGTAGCTTCGACTCCATTATCGTCGGCGAATCGGAAGAGACGGCGGAGGTTCATTGGATCGAGTGCAATGGACGCTGGGGAGGAACCTCGATCCCGATGACACTCGCCAACCGGCTGATCGGCGACTGGTCTCGCGCTTATCTCCTCATCGCCGAGCGCGACGATTTTCCGGAGTCAACCTGGACGTTCGAGGATTTTTGCGATGCGATGGGGGGCTTGCTGTTCCGGCAAGGCGGCCCGCCCCGAGGCATCGCCATCCTGTCACCGAGCCGTATCGAGGCGGGGACCGGCTACGAGCTGCTCGTTCTCGCGTCAGATCCTGGCGAAGCCGGGACCAGCATCGAAAGGGTTGCCCAAGGCTTCCGGACCCATGGCTTGACCTGACATCCGGAGACCTGGCGACGACGAGGAGACGCGCTTGGATTTGAGCGACGCTTTGGCTCGACCGAACGTCTAAGTCAGGGACTTCCGGCGGCGAAGCAGGAAGCGATTGTAAAGCCAGGCGATGAGAACCCCGGCGATGAGACCGTCTACGAAGGCCCAGACCGCGCCCGCAATGGCACCCACGAAGGTCGGGCCGTATCCGATGTAAAGAGAGGAAAGTGCCGCCGCCAACTGCACGCCCCAGCCAAAGGCTGCCGCCACGACGCCCAGGAGGAACACGAAGATGGCGGACGTCACACCAAGGGCCAGTCCGAAACTGACGACACCGAGCGACGTATGATGGTGATTTTCGGCCATGGCTGATCTCCCAAGGGATGGCGAGCGGACGAGTGATCGCAGTGATCGAACACAAGATCCGGACTCGCTACCCTATTGCATAGACTTGTGCCCTGGGCAGGGTCAAAGCCTATGAACAGGGTTCCGCTCTAACGTTGCCGGCCCCTGATGCCTCGGGTCTTTTGCCTGTTCCCGTCTTTCCTGGATTGACCGAGCATAGCGGAGAATGGACGAGGTACTAAACCAAAACCTGGATAAGTCGGCCGGATCCGGGTCGAAGTCGGAGTGATATGCGCTCTCTCTCACGCGACGGCTGGCGGCAAGGCGGCAAGGTCACACGCTGGCTCGACGAAACAGTTCTCGATCTCGGGCGGCAGCTCCGGTTCTCCTACCTTCCGCCCCTGATGGTCTACCTCGCAGCGGGCGTCTCCGGCCTCACCGCCATCGTCGGCGCTTTTTTCATCAAGGAATACCTGGATCTTTCCGCCGCGTTCCTCGCTAGCCTGGGATTTTGGGCGGGAATTCCCTGGGCTCTCAAGATGCCGATCGGCCATCTGGTCGATCTGATCTGGCGCTGGAAGGCCGTGCTGGTCTACCTCGGCGCGCTGCTCATCGCATCCAGCATCGCGATCATGTTCGGCCTCATCGCCCACACCGGATCGATGAGCGACGTCATGAGCATAGAAGCCTGGTACGTGGTGAGCGCCCTTCTCGCGCCGACTGGCTATGTGGTCCAGGACGTGGTCGCCGATGCCATGACGGTGGAGGCGGTCCCGCTCGTCGACGGGCAAGGCAAGCCCTATCCCGACAGCGAAACCAAGCTGATGCACACGACGATGCAGACCTTGGGGCGGTTTGCCATCGTGAGCGGTCTGATCCTGGTTGCCGCCTTGAACATTTGGATGTTCTCGGGCGTCGAGACGATGTCGCAGGCCGAGACGGCTGCCGTCTACGCGAAAATCTATCTGATGGCCTTCGCCATCCCTCTGGTCTCGATTCTCGGCGTGTCGCTCGGCACGGTCTCGCAGCGCCTGAGGGCCCGCCGGCTGCGCCAACAGGGCTTCGAGGAGGACAAGATCGAACGCCTGATCTTCGCACCGGCCGAAGAGACCAAGGCGAACTGGTGGATCTTCGGCGGCAGCGCCGTCTTCGTGGTCTTCACGCTGATCATGGGACTCGGCCAGTTTCCCCTCGCGCAAGAGATCATCTTTACCGGCTCGCTCGTCATCGTCCTGTTCCTCATGCAGCGGCTGATCCTGGAGCTTGAGCCGGGGGTGCGCAAAGCCCTCGTCGGCACCGCCGTTATCATCTTCGTGTTCCGGGCGGTTCCCCTTCCGGGGCCGGGTTCCATCTGGTTCGAGATCGACGTGTTGGTTTTCGATCAACAGTTCCTGTCCGTCCTCACGTTCATCACCTCCGGCCTGGCGCTCGCCGGAATGGTGCTGTTGAGGCCGCTGATGGCGAAACGATCGATCGCCTACGTGGTTGCCCTCCTGACCGTCGCAGCGGGCGTCCTCTCGCTGCCCAATATCGGGCTTTACTACGGCCTTCACGAGTGGACGGCTGAGTGGTCCGCGGGTGTCGTCAACGCGCGGTTCATCGCCATCCTCGATACGGCGCTCGAATCCCCCCTCGCGCAGATCGCGATGATCCCCATGCTCGCCTGGATCGCGAAGAACGCGCCGTCCCATCTCAAGGCGACGTTTTTCGCGGTCATGGCCTCGTTCACCAACCTCGCGCTGTCGGCCAGCAGCCTGGGCACCAAGTACCTCAACCAGATCTTTACGGTGACCCGCGAGGTTCGCGACCGTCTCTCGGGCGTGGTGGAAATCGCCGCCGACTACAGCGAACTTGGCTGGCTGCTGCTGACGGTCGCGGCAATCACCACCGCCCTGCCGCTCGTCGCCATCCTACTCGTGCAGCGCTCCCCATTGCGAACGCGCCAATAGCACCTGTGGTGCGGGGAGGTTCTCCACGGCTGATCCGGGTCGTCAGGGCACACTGACCGAGTGAGGCCATCAGTCATCGATTTCGGACCGGAGATCCCTTGGTGCGAGCCGATCTCAGCTCGGCGCAAGCGGTGAAAATGCAATCAGAGCGCGACGGCTCCACTAAGCAGTTCTCGACCGAAGGAGCATGTCCATGACGCCCTAGGCATCGTCGGGCGCCTCGCCAGCCTTGTTCTCCAAATTCCTCTTAGTTGCGTTAGATAAAGGCCCGCGCCGGGGTATCGTGTCTGGATACGACCATGGATGGATTGTACTTAATTACCATCGCCAGGAGCAATGGTATAGCCGGGGACTTGCCTAGTCTCAAAGCAAGAACCCGACTGATGCCGCTTGTCTTCGCCGTTGTCACGGTTGCGCTATCGTCCAATGCTGACGCGGGTGCCTGCGGTAACAACCTGTCAGCGTTTGAATGGGAGATGAGCAGCCGGCCTCTTCCCGTCGTCGGTGCAGGGCCAAACTTTTCGCCAGGTAGAGAGGCAGAAACGCTCCTCGTTATCAGTTCTCGTTATCGCGCCGCGCAGAGCATGGAGCGTCTGGGGAACATGCAGAAATGTCTTAAGCTCGTGGCCGAAGCACGCACCAATTTCGAGAGCTTGACGGGGGACGCTCCGAGTGCCCCCTCCGATGCTTAGAATGAGGATGATGCAACCCTCTCCGATATGCAGCCGGATCGCCCGAGCGTATGGCTGCTTTCGTGAAAATTCGAGGAGCCTACACTATCGGGTGACACCATCCCGGGGTCAGTAAGCGGTGGTGTAGGATCTGAAAAGTGGAAACCTGACAACCCGGGACACTAATCACTCTGATGTTCAAACACCATCCGCACGGCACGCGCGCGCACTTCCGGCGAATATCTTGCTGTGGTCTGCTTTGTCATAACTCCAACCTCTCAAGAGTTGGAGCCTCCGGTAAACCCGGTGCGGTTCAGCTTACGCGCTGCAAGATTTGTGGTGAGTCACACGTGCATCACGATCCCCAGCGGCGTTATCGAGCCGTCGAGGTAGCCTCCGAACCTATTACGAGCGAATCTTGGCGCCAGATACCCGACGGCACCGTATTCACGGTCGATCCCGATGTGCGGTTGCGTATAGAACCAATGGGAGAGCTTGGCCTGGCTGTCGCCAACGGGAGATGACGCTGCGTGGTGTCTCCATAGGACCGTACGATAGCGGCGCCGGCCCGATCTGGGCGCCTGGGGTAGTTTGGGGGTCAACCATGCAAGACTGCGTCCCCGCCGGCACCCTCTAACGCGCTGCCAGTGCCTCAGAGGCCATCGATTTTGACGGCCGCTACGTTGTTGCCTTTGGTCGCGCTTTCTGAGCCCCTGTCTTCCGTACTGCCGTCCTCCTTGCTGTTGTCTTGGTCTTGGCCTTCGCCCGGATTGACTTCTTGGCAGCGGGCCTCGTCCTCTTTGGTGCAGTTGCTTTCTTGGCTGTGGATTTGCGGGCCGCCGGCTTTGCAGCCGGTTTTACCTTGGCTCGTGCGGGTCGTTTTGATGCGGGTTTTGCTGTTATAGATTTCGAAGCCTTTTTTGCCACTCGGTCCTTGGTTTTTCTGAGTTTAGCCAACTCCTTGTCGTAGGCCTTTTGATAGAGCCGCCAGCAACGGGCCAACACTGACTGGCGAGATTCTCATGGCCAGATCACGCTATGCCCGGATGATCCGAGTCGCTAGCAACCTTATGGCGAGATCCCATCTGACCGGAACCTTAGGCCTGAACCGGCTTGGTATCAGAGATATCGTGGACCTGAACAGGGTGCTCGCTGAACCGGAGGAGCACGCCGCAGGTTTGGCGCTCTTCCTTTTCATTGCAAACCTTGACCCAGAGCAGGCAGGCGCCGGCCTCAAGCTGTTCTACGAGCGCCTGGGCGTGGCGGTGAATGAGCCATTTGTTCAGCACCGAGCGGACTGACGCAGACTTATCGGCGGACGATTTGAGCAGTTTGGCAAGCGGACCAGCCGACACAAGAATTGGACCGGAGTGGTCGGTAATGCCGACGTCGGACATCTCATCCACTATTGCCGCTAGAGCGCTTGTGGACGCATTGTCCAGCGAGGGACGAAGGTCTTCCTCGACGATCCTGCGACTTGCCAACAGGCTCCACGCTGATGCCTGCATTCCGGCGTGCTCAAGACCCTGTAAGGCCGCTTCAAGCTGTGCACCGCCGTGGAAAATGGCAATGACGTGGCGAACCTTGGCGCCCTTTGGACTTCCACCCATGTCCGCGCCTTTCGTGAGTGTGGCTGTGAAGTTTGCGACCGTACTCTCAATACCCCGAGCTGCTTGATTAGCCGGTGACAACGGCTTTTCCTTATCAGACCTGCACAATGCGCCTCACACGGTGAAGGCCGGCTCATCTCCTTCGGCAAGATCCATCAGACGGTCCATATCACGCAACCGAACATGGTTTGAATGATGCAGATCAATGACGCCCATGGCTCTGAGCTGGGTGATCACTCGGCTCACGGTCTCTACGGCCAGCCCTAGATAATCGGCGATATCGCCGCGCGTCATGGGGAGGAATACGGTCTCCGGATCGTCACCGCGTTCCTCATTCATCTCGGACAGAAGCAGCACGAAGCTGGCGACCTTCTCGATAGCGGTCTTGCGGCCGAGCAGGAGCATTTGGTCGTGGGCTGCGCTCAAGGCGCTCGCCGTCATGGCCAGCAGACGATTGCCAAGACCGGGGATCTTTTCGATAATCATCTCTAGTTTCGCGCGGGGATAGCGGCAAAGCTTGGCATCGGAGATCGCCTCGGCGGTGTAGGCGTGGACGGGGTGGAAACCGGTTCCCAGAAGCTGTCCCGGGTAGGCGAAACCGATGATCTGACGCCGCCCGTCCGGCGTGAGTTTGTAAAGGCCCACAACACCTTCGATCACTTCGAACAGGTGACTGCAGCTATCGCCCTCATAGAAAACCGCCTGTTTGGCGCGGACCTTCTTTGTATCGGTCAGGCAGAACAGCTGTTCCTGAGATGGCGCATCCAGCCCGTCGCAGATCGCGAGGGCGGGGTGGGCTTTCGGCAATGAGACCTGGGTTGTTCCATAAGCTAGCATCGGGGCCTCCTCATTCGATCGTCGTATGACGGCTCGTGATTGACGAGACCAGCTAACCAAGATGGCGCAACGGTGGTTTGTCGCCTCTGTCAAACTTCTCCGATGGAATGAAACAGTTTGTGACAGTTTGTGTCAGGCTCTCGGAGGAGCAGGTTAAAATTATGGTGGGGAGCTGGGTGTCTTTGGATCGGATCGTGCAATTCACGGATGGGCGCGTCACGCTCCGGCGGAACAAAGACGCGGCGCCTGTGAGGTCTCAGCCAGCGTGGTCGCCGGGACGTCACTTCCTCGTTGCCTGACCGCCAATATCCCGCCCATTCAATACGATAGCGAGCACGCCGTGCCAGGTACTGGCCTGGCAGGCATAGACCGCACCGTCGTGGCCAAGACACTGAATCAAAGAATCCGCGAGTTGTCTTTGGTATGAGTGGTTGTCTTCCGAGGTAGATGGCATTGTCTGTTGCATTTCAAATCTTCAGACTTGTGCCCGGGCGACTGTGCCAATCGCAACATGGGCCTCCCCATAGGTATCGGAGAGCTGCTCCAAAAGGCCCTGGCGCTCGCCGCACTGGCCGGCGGCTTCTGCCGAAACTGCGATGGTGGCTGTGAGCGCAACTGCGAGGATCAGCGATTTCAACATGATGCGGACTCCCGGTTCGAGTTCTCGGACCGGGCTAAACTCCGGTCGACTGCAAGCTCACCACGCCGAAGTGACGGGTTTATGCCGGTGATGTGAACTTTTGAATCGTTTTCCCCGCGTTGTGTCACGGTGCGTGACAATGACCGCTCCACTTGTGTATTGAATAGGGTGCTGGCGCTACCCGGTCGGATCATCGCGTGGTCGGCCTTCGGATTTGAGGATCGTGGCTGAAGAGACGCACATCCTTGTCGTCGATGACGATCCCCGTGTGCGGGACCTCTTGTGCGACTACCTGGGAGATGAGGGGTACAAACTCACCGGTGCGGAAGACGGCGATGCAATGCGCGCCTGCTTCGCCAAAGTGCCGGTAAACCTGGTGATCCTGGACCTGAATCTGCCGGGAGAGGACGGACTTACCTTGGCTCGGGAAATTCGCGCCACCTCCGAAGTCCCAATCGTCATCGTGACCGGCAAGGGCGACGTGATCGACCGGGTGACGGGGCTGGAAGTGGGCGCAGACGATTACATGACCAAGCCGTTCGAGCTGCGCGAGGTCTTGGCGCGGGTGCGGGCGGTTCTGCGAAGGTCCCAAGGTCAATCGGGTTCGGCTCGCGAGCAAGCGGCTCAGGCATTGGGAGCAGGCCAGGGTTGGTGCTTTGCGGAATGGCAACTCGACCCAGTGCGGCGGGAGTTGCTGGCTTCTGATGGCGCACCGGTCGAATTGACCACCGGCGAGTACGAGTTGCTCTTCGCCTTGGTCACGCATCCCAACCGGGTGCTCGACCGGGACCAAATCATGGATCTGGTCCACGGCCGAGATTGGAACCCCTTCGACCGCAGCATCGACACCCAGATTGGTCGTCTGCGGAAAAAGATCGAGCCCGATCCAAAGCATCCGAGCCTGATCAAGACGGTACGCGGCGCCGGCTACATCTTCACGCCAAAAGTGAAGCTTCTGGGCTGAGATCCGCGCTCTCGTTCAAGTCCCGAGAACCTGTCTGAGTTTTTCGGCAAGCTCTTGTTTGCTATAGGGTTTGCGCAGCAGGTGGCTGGCCTCGGAGTCGGCGGGGCCACAGATTGCCGCACCTTCCGCATAGCCGGTCGTGAAGAGGACTCTCAAACCGGGCCGGAGGCCGCGGGCCTCATCGGCTAGGTCCAGGCCGGTCATGCCGCCCGGCATGACCAGGTCGGTAAAGAGGAGATCTATGGAGGGGTTGTCCTTCAGGATTTCCAGCGCGGCTGATCCCCTGTCTGCTTCGAGGGTCGTGTAGCCCAGTTCCTCCAGGCGGATGACGGTGATCTCTCGGACCCGTGGATCGTCTTCGACCACCAAAATCCGTTCGACGGCAATGCCAACTTGCGACTCCGGCAAGATTGGCTTGTCTATGATCCGCTCTACCTCATCGATACGTGGAAGATAGAGGCTGACAGTGGTTCCCTGCCCGGGCTCGCTGTAGATCCGCAAGTAGCCGCCCGATTGCTTGGCAAATCCGTAAATCATACTGAGCCCGAGACCGGTGCCAGCGCCAATTTCCTTGGTCGTAAAAAAGGGTTCAAGCGCACGGTCTCGTACCTCCGGGGCCATGCCGATGCCGGTATCCGTCACGGTCAGGACCACATAAGATCCTGGAACAATGTCCATCTCGCCGGCCAGGGAGTTTGCATCCAGATCCGCGTTCCGCGTCTCCACAGTCAGGTTCCCGCCATCGGGCATGGCGTCTCGCGCATTGATGGCAAGATTCAGCAGCGCGTTCTCGATGGCTCCCGGATCTGCTCTGGTTTGGCCGAGACCGCTGCCCAAGATCGTGCTTACCTGGACAGTCTCACCGAGGGTTCGGTGCAGCATATCGCTCAAGCCCAGCACCAGATGGTTCAAGTCGACAACCCGCGGCTCCAACGCTTGGCGACGCGCGAAGGCGAGCAACCGGTTGGTGAGCTGGGCGCCCAGTTCCGCGGCTTCACGGGCCCGCTGTACCGGCTTAAGAGCCCGTGGCTCTTCGAGTCGGCCTTCAAGGATCTCGAGATTGCCCAGGATCACCGTCAAAAGGTTGTTGAAGTCGTGTGCGATGCCACCGGAAAGTTGGCCCACAGCTTCGAGCTTCTGGGCGTGGCGAAGCGCCTCTTCCGATGCTATCCGCTCGGTGATGTCATGAATGATGCCGACGAAATATGGCTCATCACCCTGGTCGAATTCACCGACCGAGAGGTGTATTGGGAATTCCCTGCCATCTTTTCGCCGCCCAATTACATCCCGGCCAATCCCTATGATCCTTTTATCACCGGTGTCCCGGTAGCGTTGAACATAGGCGTCGTGCTCGTCTCTGTAGGGCGAGGGCATCAGCATCTTCACGTTCTCGCCGATGACCTCCTCGGCCGGGTAGCCGAAGAGGGATTCACATGCCGGATTGACCAGCTGAACCCTTGCGTGGGAATCGATAATGATGATGGCATCCACGGCCGTGTTGATCACGGCGCGCAGCATCCCCTCATTTTCACCGAGCGCTTGAATGGCGCGCTTCATCCCCAGTTCTCCCCCTTTGACCGAAGACTAGCTAACCTTCCGCAGAATATCTACACAGCGAAAGGGTATTAGAAAGATGGGTTCTGGCTAGAATCAGACCTCAGGCGTGGTTTCGCCCCGGCCTGGCGCCGATGGGGCAAATTCGGCGACCAGTGGCGCGTGGTAGGACACCGTGCCCTGCTGGACCAGCGCATAACCAACCAGCTCGTCGCCAACCGATTCGTTGTGCACCTCGATATTGCGGAAATCGGCAAGCATGGCCTGCGAAATGAGGACGTGGTCCAGCATCGCCTTGCGCCCGTGATGCACGACCGAGAAACGCTGCGATTCCGGCAAGGCCCGCTCCACGGGAATCAACATGCGCCGGGCAAGGAGACCGTTGCCCGTGTCCTCCACCTCGGCGCAAAGAATGGAGACCGGCGGTTCCCGCGCTTCCGCATTGAAGTCGCCCACAACCGCAACTAACGCGTCCGGCTCGCGGTCGAAGATCTGTTCAACCAGAAGCCGTGCCTCAAGAGCCTGACCCGCCCGTTTGATCGTGGCAAGATAATAGCCTTCCGCCCAACCTGCGACGGTGTTCCACACGAAGGCATCCCGTTTTTGACCGGCCACCGGGGCCGCCAGGGGCGCGCGCAGATGCAGGTTGATCACGTGCAATCGCCGGCCATCCGGCAGATCGATCTCCGCCGCCAGAATTGGGCGGTCCCACTTGACGGCCTCGGCCACCTCTGCCCGCGGATGGGCTGTCGTCGGCCGATAGCGGGGCGGTTCCACGAGTTTGTGCTGCAGCGCGCGCGCGGTGACGATGGGAAACCGGCTCAAGATGACCAGGTTGTGGACATCGGCAAGTTTGTGCGGGTCGCCGCTGCCGCCGGCTGCAAATCGGCGATACCCCTCATAAGAGGTTCCCTCCAGCAAACGGTCCAGCGCATGCAGAACCCGCGGCCCATTGCCGGTAGACCGTTGCGCGTTGACCTCTTGCAGACAAAGCACATCGGCGCGCAGGCGCAAGAGCTGCGGGCGCAGCACATCGATCCGGGCGTCAAGCGGTACGCCAAGATCCGGCCGGTCGTCCAAGCTCTCCAGGTTGAAGGTGGCGATGCGCAGACGTTCGTTCATGACGTTGACTGGATTCGTTAGATGGGACGCAGCGCAGGCTCAAGACAGGACCAGCTCGCGATCACGGTGGTGATCCGTTCCCTGCGGAATGGCTTCAGATTGCGCCAGCATTCAACCACCCACGTAAGTGGAAAACGGTCTAATGTGCCATGAAGACCGGTACGGTCATGCTTCGCAGGATGCACCGGGTCACGCCGCCCAGTACCAGCTCACGGAGCCGGGTATGCCCATAGGCGCCCATAACCAGCAGGTCACTGCCCGAGTCCGATAGCCAGGACAAGATTGCCTCGCCCTCCTCGATGTCCGGGGCCGTGGTCGTGTGGACCTCGGCGTTGATATCGTGGCGGGCCAGGCTCAACGCGATGTCGGCGCCGGGTTCCGCGCCGTGAGCGTCGATGCCGCTCACTGGATTGACGACGAAGACGTGCACCTTTCCTGCGGTTTCCAAGATCGGCATGGCATCGGCCACGGCCCGGGCCGCCGCCCGCCCGGCATCCCAAGCGACCGTGACGGTCCGGCCGATGGGGCGGCTCGCACCGATGTAAGGGACCACCAACACCGGGCGACCGGCGGACCGGGCCGTGGCCGATGCCATGCCGATCTTG
>PVMK01114294.1_pt1 | contig 21528 bp, 19 predicted proteins | sample 1853481 | NCBI WGS metagenome assembly PVMK01 (sample SAMN08533507, study PRJNA380276) | Marine sediment metagenome, whole genome shotgun sequencing project.
TTTGCAAAAAAAGCAGCATGATATGATCCATTCTCTAACAGTCAACGCGGTACAACTGAAGGGGTAAGATCACAGCCAGTCAAAGCCTCCATTGTTTCCAGGAACTTTTCGCACCCCACAGGCCGACCCGTTCGGGTGTACTTTCGTATGTCGATGTCTTTTTCAGATGCGCTTGTTTCTCCCAAATACTCGTGCCAATTGGATACCAGGTGTTTTGTGGATACCACATCAATCACATCATCGGATTGACCGGTAAGATGTGCCCGAGCGCTGGACCACTTCCATTGATCGGGAGATTGACACAGTTTTGCACGAACGGGATTGAGTTCAACGTAACGCAGCGCCGAACAGGTATAAACATCATCCATCACGGTAGAGTAAAACCACTCTTGCCACAAATGACCCTGCCACCGATATCGTTTGTTAACTAAAAGTGCATAGTCTCGGTGGATACGGGCCATACATCTGGCCAGACCCTCCTTTGAATGTAGTACTGCAACGATATGCACATGGTTCGGCATAAGGCAATATGCCCAAATCTCAACGTCATACTTATCTTGTTATCGGCCAGCAGGCGAAGGTAAGTCTGATAATCGTGATCAGAAAAGAATGTGGTTTGTCGGCGATTGCCCCGTTGCGTAATGTGATGGGGATAGTTGGGAACAACCACCCTGGCTCTCCTTGCCATATCGAATCTCCATGATTTAGTCTCAGAATTTTATCATGCCCTCAGGCGAAAAAAGGTAACTGTCACCATTGTCCATCCAGTTCAGGTATGCATCTGCAATCTGCAATGGCGTTCCTTTTTTGGCGCTGATCAAAGCAAGCGACCATTCGATAGATGGTTTCAGGGGCCGGCAGCATAATTGATTGCGATCCTGGTCTGACAGAATATCCGGGTCGACCACACCTACACCTCCGCCGGTACTGACTATATTCACGATGCCACGCTGGGATTCTATTTCCACACGAATTGCTGGTTCCGCCCCCTGCTCATTGAATTTTATATCTGTCAGGGTTCGTAAAGGGGCGCCAGCAAATTGCTGAATCAGCGGATAGTCCATAAGGTCGGACAGTGCAATTTTTCGTTTTTTTCTCAGTTTATGTTCTTTAGGAAAAATACAAACGGCATTGCGCTTGAATGATTTTCTGATGGCGACCATATCAGAGGTTGTCGGCAAGGTGGTGATACCCAGGTCCACCTGTTCCGTAGCTACCAGTTTTTCGATTTCCGGCTTTGCTGCAGCAACTATGTGAATACTAATTCCCGGATATCTAGACATAAATCCGGACAGGCTACGGGAAACAAATCCATCCACATAAACCGCCAGGGCAGCGATACGCAATTGACCTTCTTCTTTGTTGAGGATGGATCGCGCGGTTTGTTTTACATCGGCAAAAGTGGCATGTGCCCTTTGGACGTCTTTGAGTAGTTGCTGGGCCTCACGAGTCGGGCGCAGGCCTGTACGCTCACGGTCAAACAGCCGGAATCCGACGATGGATTCAAACTCTTTCAAGATACGGCTTACAGCAGATTGGGTGATATTAACCTCCAGCGCCGCACGGGTAGCACTGCCATGAATCATGACCGCGCGAAAAACTTGTAGATGCTTATATTTAAATTGCACTAAATTGTGATATGCGAAAATGGAATAATATATACAATAAATAGAATTTTACAATATATCCTAGTGCCTTTATAGTTCAGAATTTTACTGTTGTGGAGAGAGTAATGAGCCATAAAAATGCACTGTCACATTCACTGCCCTACTATGAGGGGCCGGCTAACTGGCGTGGTCCAGACATTAAAGATTCAAGGAATTGGCATATCAGTCTTACCCAGAGCCAAACTTCAGAAATCAAATCAGCAGTTCAACGCGGTATCGACGACAATATCCCGATTGTAGATATCAGGCCTGGAAATTTTCAGCTACCGCGCTTCAGCCATGTGTTGAATTCAACCTATCAGGAACTTCTCAACGGCTGCGGTTTCGTGGTGTTCCATGGGATGCCGGTTGAAGATCTCAACCGTGAAGAAATCATCCGCGCATATGTAGGGGTGGGGTCCTGGCTGGGAGAACATGTGCCACAGAATCACAAGGGGCATATTCTGGGTCATGTTAAGGATATCGGATTTGATCACACCAACCCACAAACCCGAATCTACGGTACTACTCATCGCCAGCTCTATCACACGGACGGCGCAGACCTGGTGGGACTTCTGTGCCTGCAGAAAGCCAAATCCGGCGGCATGTTCTCCCTCACCAGCTCGGTTGCAATCTATAACGAAATAGCCAGGCTTCGACCCGATCTGGCTGAGGTGCTGTCATCGCCCTTCGTAATGGACAGAAAAGGTGAAGTGCCACAAGGCAAACAAGACACTTTTGAAATTGAACCTTTCAATCACTACAAGGGCCACTTGATAGCCATTTATGACCGCATTTACATCGATGCGGCACAGCATCGGGATTATGTCCCGCGGCTCACCGATCTACAAATTGAAGCGTTAGACTTATTGGATCAGTTGGCTGGAAGCGAGGAATTTTATCTGGACTATGAATGGCAGCCGGGTGACATGAATTTTGTTCATAATCATCAGATACTGCACGCCCGCACGGACTATGAAGATTACCCCGAGCTGGACCGAAAGAGACATCTGTTGCGTCTGTGGCTATCCACTAATGAGGGGTGGGAGCTACCACCGGTATTTGCAGAAAAATTTGGTACAGTCGAACAGGGAAAGCGACGAGGGGGAATTCACGTTCCGGGTATGAAATTGACGGTGCCATTCGAGGCGGAGTAGGAAGCCGATTAAATAGTAGCGTAGTTGGGGACAGGCTGAACTTCGCTCATTTTCGTCATTTTCGTCATTTTCATATTGGCCTCTTCAGGCCAGCTAGAGCCATTATTAAATTAATGTGTCAATTTTTCTTTTATTATAATAAAGCTCATTATGCGAGTTTAGGCTTACCAAATCACCGGTATTAAACCAATTGTTATAAACGCACTGATCGCTTTTTACGATTAGTTCATGATCTATGATTTTCCAACTACAATAATATTCATTTCCAATAATTGTCATCTGATCAATAGCTCTTTTTTTCAATTCTTTGACTTCATCTGGATTGTTGAATGTGCAATTGATGGTAATGGGGCCAATTTCAGTCATACCCCAATTACAAATAAATATACAGTTTCGATCGACAAAGTTTTCGATAATATCCCAGGTAACCGGTTCCGACCCGCAAGTGACTAAGGTTTTATCAAACCTGAATTTCCGGAAGATCTTGGTTTTCATTAAAATTTTGCAATGAGTTGGTGTTAAATGAGTATGGGTGAAAAGATTAACTTCCTTAAAAAAGGAAAAGGGATTAAACTTTTTGATTGTTACCTCTGCACCAATGCTCATGGCCGGTATTGTTTGAGCTAATAATCCTCCAGCATGATCCAATTCGCACACTGTTAAAACTTTGCTCCTTTTTGTAATCTGCTGCACATCCAGGGCAATTTTATTGGCACAGCGAATTTTTGCAGGAGATTGAAAGATTGTTTTAGGATGCCCCGTTGTGCCCGAAGAAGTTATTGAAATACCAGCCTTAAGTATTTTTTTTAAATCTGATGTTTGCATGTCTGAATATGTATGGGGCTAATACCGCGACTCAGTCGAGCTATAAAAATTGAAGATACTATTCTCACGAGGAACGGTGTGTGCCGGAGACAATACAGGTTGTTTCCCATCTTTGGTACTCAACTAAAGTATCAAAAGAATTTTTTGACAATTCCGCCGAATATTGGTTTACCCACGTTGTAGATTTAATCACCGATGGAAGATCCCGGAATACATTCTTCCATTCGGGCAAGAAAATTCCAGCAATTCTTAATAGTTTGAAGTAAAAATTCCAACTTAGTCGAATTACAGGATTTTCCGGATAGGTAAAATCATGCAGGATTATGGTGCCGCCGGGGTTAAGACATCCCAGGCACGATTTAACAATCAATTCCGGCGAACAGTATTTTGGAATGTACGATGACACAATATAATCAAATTTTTGATCAAGATTGAGATCTTCCGCATCGCGTAAAAACAATGAAATATTGTCACAAGATTTGAATTTCATCTTGGCAATATCCAAATAACTCTCGGTGATGTCTATGCCAACAATTTTAGACTGTGGAAATTCCTCAGAAAGAGATTTGGTTAAAATTCCGGTTCCACAGGCAAGATCGAGTATTGAAGAAGGATTCTTAATTTTACTAATAATAGATCTTTTCCAAATTTTATCTGTACCAAAAGTTGTCCATGAAACAATTGAGTCATAGTTTGAAGCAGTATCATCGAAAAACCTGGGAACAAACTCCTTGGTATTAATCATTGTAATTTTGTTAAATCGATAGGCCAAATATCAGAGTTATTGTAGCTTACTTCCAGGTATCTATTGATCCAGGGGCATACCACATATTGTTGACCGGATTTATTGGGTGTGTCGGTCCCGCCCCCAATACAAACAAAAACTTATGGTGCCAGTTAACTTGATTTTCCGAGCTTCAGTTAAGGTAATTGTCACCCAATTTCATGGCTGGTCAGCTTTCAAGTGATCCGCGAATCAATTGAACGACCCGTTTCGAACTACCTGACATATAGCCACCATCCACGGGCAGGTTGGCCCCTGTGATGTAGCTGGCAGCATCTGATGCCATGAAATGAAACACCGTTGCTATTTCCCCGGGTTCTCCAATACGGCCAAGCGGGATGACCAGTTTTGACCACTCAAGAGGGTCTTCGCCCTCCCAAATTTCGGATTTCACCGGACCCGGGCTGATGGCATTGACCCGGATGTTGCGTGGGGCCATTTCCAGGGCTGCGGTTTTGGTCAAATTGATAAGTGCTGCCTTGCTGGCGGAGTAGGTGGACGACCCAATCTCGCCTTCCATACCTGAAATCGAGGCCGTATTGATAATGGTACCGCCGTCGTTCATGTGACCAGGTGCCAGTTTGATCACATAAAATGCCGCTCGAAGGTTAACGGTCATGACCTCATCATGAATATCCATATCGGCATCGGATATGGAACAGACTTCGCCGCCCACACCCGCGTTGTTGATTACCACGTCAAGCTTGCCCAGATGATTAGTTGCACTGGAAAACAGGTTTTCAATATCCTTCGGTGTGTTCATATCTGTCTGGATAAAGTGGCAGCCTATGTCACTGGCGATGACAGCGCCGCTGTCGCGTCGGCCACTGATCACAACGTTGGCCCCCTGGTCAGTAAAGTGCCGGGCTGTCGCAAGCCCGATTCCGGCAGTACCGCCGGTGATCAGGGTTGCTTTTCCAGCTATTGAAAAAGGCATATTGATTCTCCTGTAAGAATAACGACAAATGGAAGATTGAACGAAGTTGACACCCTCAATGCCGCTTCATAGCCGTGGACCGGAGTTCGACGGGCATGGAGTTCGACGCTGGCACCTACATAACCGGCGTGAGTATAACTCGGCAGTTTTCCAGAAACCAAATATAGTCCGCATGGGGAAAAGCGACCGATCAATTTGTGATAACAGTTAACTTGATTATCTGTTCTTCAGTTAAGGTAACTGTCACCTTTTTTGAAACTCCGCCACAAAGCTATTTAACTGGGTGGGCGATCGAAGATGGTAAAGTGTCGTTGTTTTTGGCAGCGCTGACACCAGGGTCCTGAACCAGGGAACGTAATCCCGATGCACAGCCCACATCGCGGTTATCAGTTTTATTGTGTACTTGAAACTGAACTCGGTGCAACCTTCCGGTAACTCGACCCTTGAACCACGCCAGCTACCGAGTTGGCGTTTTGCAGCCCACCAGTAGTGCTGTACAAGGGGAAAGTCTACAAACACCACCAGGTCTGCCATCCCCAGTCTGCGCTCGATTACAACTTGACTTCCAAATCCATCAATCAGCCATTCGCTGCCATCTGCGATTTCATTCAATATTTTCTCGCATTCCTGGGCTGGCGTGTAGACCCAACCGGCCTGGTACTGGATACTGTCTACATGGTGTACCGGGATACCGAAGTACTCGCCCAGCTGCCTAGACAAAGTGGTTTTTCCACCGCCACCATTTCCTATAACTGCAATGCGATTAACCATGTTTTACAAACCCCTGTGTAATTGGCTGTAAGCGCATATTTTACAACTTCCACCTCGACATAATCTGGCGGCAAGTGTTCCTGGCCGACATTTTTCTATTGCCGATATGAGCGGTTAACTCTTTGTTGTCTATGTGCACCCGGTAAAATCAATCCCTGGCAAAGGCCGGCCAGCTCTGGTGCAACGTGGACCACTCATGGCATACTAAACATTAACCCCATTGGCAGCTCCCATGTCACTGGTCTATGTCGCTGGCCCATGCCACTGGCATGGGTTGCTGCATATCCTGTTCACCCAAACTGAATTTCCTGCCTCCTCTAACATGAACACAACCAGGCCATTTCTCCTGCTCCAGCTGCGCCCGGAAGACGCCACTTCCAACGGCGAATTCGAGGCGATAATGCGCTATGGAGAGCTTTCCCTGGATGAGGTCCACCGAATCCGTATCGAAGAAACCGGAATACCGCCGCTGGAACTTGATCAATACTGCGCCATCATTGTCGGCGGCAGCCCCTTCGATATCAGCACCCCCGAAAACCATAAGAAAGAAATCCAGAAAAAAATCGAGAAAGATTTTGAACACCTGTTTGATCGGGTGGTGCCACTGGATTTTCCCTTTCTCGGTGCCTGCTCGGGAAACGGGTTGCTTGGAAGCTATCTCGGCGCACCCATTTCCCGCCGCTACGCCGAATCAGTAAAGGGAGCGACCCTTACGCTCACCGATGAAGGCCGAAACGATCCTCTTCTCGCGGGCTTTCCGGACCAAATTCGGGTATTGCTGGGCCACAAGGAGGCCTGCGACGAAGTCCCGGACGGCGCCAGCTTGCTGTTGCGGGGACAAGCATGCCCGGTACAGATGTTCCGGGTTGGCAACAATATCTACGCGACCCAGTTCCACCCCGAAGGCGACAGCGAAGGATTCGCCATTCGTATAAACACCTACCGCGACCACGGCTACTTCCCCAGCGATGAAGCCGATGCCATTATTGAGGCGGTTAGTCACGAAGACACGCCCTATTCCCGGGAAATTCTGCGACGATTCGTTAGCCGCTATCGATCCTGACTATTGTCCGGTTAGAGCACAAACATTCCTGTTTGCAATACCAGGGGCTTTGCGAATGAAACCGCCGTTGTCACCAGTGAAAGCGGAATACCAGGTAAGGAACGGGGCTCGGGAACGAGGAATGCAGTGGCTGCCTTTTGCTACCCGGGCCTGGCACCCCAACAAGCTAGGTATTATGGAGTAGTACCCCAACAAGCCAGGGATGATGGGTTCAGAACTATCCAGATGATTTAATACAAGGCACAGTCCGCAGGAAATGATGAATCCTTTTCAAGGGCTGTAACGCCGTATTTGATCATCTGGGTAGCTCCCTTCGGGCGAGTCGAGAAGCCATCGTCCGTGTTGTCGCCTAAGAGCGCCTACTTTTGGTGCGTCTCTTGGAAAGGGCTGGCCATTGCCGGCGAGAAGCGCCTAACGGCCAATGCCTTCTCGACTCGCTGAACCCATCATACCTGGCTTATTGGAGTACTAGTCCCATCCCGGCTGCCAGGATCCGCCATCGGCTTTGTGCTGTCTCGTGGAGGTATGGGAGACTCGATACTGCAGATCATTGTTCGGCAGGCAGGTGCTGCTCGCAGACGGAATGGCGGTTATCATGTAGGTGTTGGTGTCACCGCCGCTTGCCGTAGAGAGCGTGTAGTGGCCCTCCGGGCTGGTCACTGGTACAGGCAAAAGCGCAATGGTGCTGGCGTACTGATTAAAATCGAAATAGAACTGCGCTTGCCCATTCGCGACTTCTTCCAGGGCAACCATGGCATCAGTGCGGCAGCCGCGCACGAGGTACTCGCGATAGGAGGGTATGGCAAAAGAAGCCAGTATTGCTATCATGAGTGTCACCAGTGCAACTTCAACCAGGGTAAAACCACGCTGTCCTGCCGGGCTGGCTTTCAGGACCGCTGCCTTATTCAAGCACATCCCTCCAGGGAAGCCTGGTTAAAAAAACCGAGTTGGCGCTGACAACCGCTCGCCTTGTAATTGCGTCGCCCTGGGGATTCACTTCCACTGCTTCTCCATTTCCTTCTTCCCTTCCGCCCTAGTCTACACTACCCTCTACACCGCCATTGTCGGGATGCTCGACCACTTCATCATCGTTGCGTCGAAGTATAACCGGATTCCCTCCTGTTACACTCTATTGATCACTCATTTAAATGCCGCAATCAGCCCAGGGCGTCCCCGCGAAGGGCCAGAGTTATACAATATGTTAACTGATGTGGGAAAACTCACATGGGAATTTGTTTCCGGGGAGTAGCATCGGTTTCCAGAGATATCCTCTCCTCCACGTGAGTAAATTGTTTCCCCCGGAGTACTGCTCCAGGGGAATTTTTTTACATCTGTATATTGGACAATGCGTTATCTATGGAAGTTACAATCTCGTCGATATCATCTTTGCTGCAGATCAGTGCCGGACTCAGGCACAGGGTGTTGTTGTACTCGGGAATGCTGCGGTTGGTACGGCCGATCATAACCCCCTGCTCCAGGCAGTTTGCGACAACGCCGGCGGCTACGGATTCATTAACCGGTTCACGGGACTCCCTGTCCTTGACCAGCTCGGCGCCGACGAAGAGTCCCTTGCCGCGCACATCACCGATGATTTCGTGCTTGTCCTTGAGTGCGTGCAACTGGTCCATGAGATAGTCGCCCATTTTGTTAACGTTGTCGAGGAGATTTTCCTCCTCGATGATACGCATATTCTCCAGCGCCGCGGCCGGCCCACCAGCACAGCCTCCAAAGGTGCTGATATCACGAAAATACTGTAACGTCTCGCTCGGCTCAGCAAGGAATTCATTGAACAGGCCCTCGGTGGTCACGGTACATGAAATTGCCGCATATCCGCTGGCCACACCTTTTGCCATGGTAACGATGTCGGGTTTTACATCGTAGTGCTGGTATCCGAACCACTTGCCGGTTCGGCCCATTCCGCACACCACTTCGTCCATGTGGATCAGCACACCATACTTTGTGCAAATTTCCTGGACGGTTTCAAAGTAGCCTTCGGGTGGGACAATTACGCCCCCGCCCGCGGTGACCGGTTCGAGGATGACCGAACCCACCGTGTCCGGGCCTTCTTCAAGGATAACCCTTTCCAGTTCCCTGGCCGCCTGTACGCCGTAGTCCGGGGCATCGCCATTATCCGCACGATACGCCAGGCAGTGGGGGAACTCGACAAAGCCGGGGGTAAACGGACCGTACTGATCCTTGCGCTCCAGTTGCCCGCTGGCGCTCAGGGCGGTTATGGTGGTACCGTGGTAATCGCGGTCGCGATAAATAACCTTGTGTTTCTGCCCGTTATTCTTCAACGCGGCAAGCTGGCGGACCAGCTTGAAGCCTTTTTCGTTAGCCTCGGAACCAGAGTTGGAATAATATACCCGGCTCAGGCCGGGCATTTTTTCAATCAGCTTGTCGGCAAACTTTGCACCCGGGATATTTCCGGCAGAATTGGAGAAGTAGCACATCCTGGCCAGCTGGTCGCGCACTGCATCTGCAATGCTCTCCCTTCCATAGCCAACATTTACTGTCCAGACGCCGCCTGATACCGCATCCAGGTACTCCCTTCCATTGATGTCCCACACTCTCAGGCCTTTGCCCTCGACAATGACCATCGGCGCACCTTCCTGCATCGGTTTGTTCTGGACCAGGTGATGCCAGACATGGGCTCGATCGCTATCGACTACCGCGGCAGCATCTTCTGTGTTTGCTATGGCTCTATTCATCGGAAATTACCGTAATTTTGCTGTGTTTTGAATGATCATGACAATACTCTGATCCACCGATTTTACAATAGAGCCAGATCGGGGTTGTAGGTGATACCAGAGACAATTCTGGAGTATAAATCCATATAATTCTTTGTGACCTGGATGTTCCGCAAGTACAATCGGTGCATGGATGTTTCGCATATTTTTGATCCGCTCAATGATGCACAACGTGAAGCCGTTGCTGCACCCCCGGGACCGCTCCTGGTGCTGGCGGGAGCAGGCAGCGGAAAGACCAGGGTCCTGACCCACCGCATCGCCTGGCTGATCCAGGGGCTCGGGGTTTCCCCGTTGTCGATACTGGCTGTCACCTTTACCAACAAGGCATCAAGGGAAATGCGCGGGCGCATCGAAGAGCTGCTGCAGCTACCCACCGGCGGGTTGTGGATGGGGACCTTCCACGGACTTTGCCACCGATTGCTGCGAATGCACAACGAGGAAGCCGGACTGCCGGAAGGGTTTGAAATTCTCGACAGCGACGACCAGTACCGACTGGTGCGGCGGGTCCTGCGTGAACTCGACCTTGATGAGGCTTACTGGCCACCGCGGCAGTTACAATGGATGATAAACAACCACAAGGAAGAGGCGCGCCGGCCTAAACACCTTCCTGCCGGTAACGATAGCCAGCAGCAGACCCTGCACCGGGTCTATGTGACCTATGAAGAACTGTGCCGACGATTCAGCCTGGTGGATTTTGCAGAAATTCTGCTGCGAACACTGGAATTGTTCAGGAATAACCAGACCGTCAGGGAAACCTACCAGAACCGCTTCGAGCATGTACTGGTGGACGAATTCCAGGATACCAACACCATCCAGTACCAGTGGATCAAGCTGTTATCCGCCCAGCACAAAAACCTGTTTGCGGTGGGCGACGATGACCAGTCGATTTACGGCTGGCGCGGTGCCAGGGTTGAAAATGTACTCAGTTTCGAGAAAGATTTTGACAATGCCACGGTATTCAGGCTCGAGCAGAACTATCGCTCTACCGGCAATATTCTCAATGCCGCCAATGCCGTCATTTCCCACAACGCGGGCCGGCTCGGCAAGGAGTTATGGACCGAGCAGCCCGAAGGCGCAGCGATCAGAATGTACGCCGCCAACAACGAAATCGATGAAGCCCGATTTGTTGTCGACCAGATTCAGATCTGGATGGAAACCGGTAACCGCCGCGACGAGAGCGCCATCCTGTATCGTTCCAATGCCCAATCCCGGGTTTTCGAAGAGCAGCTGCTCAACCAGCGTATTCCTTACCGGGTTTATGGCGGGTTGCGGTTTTTTGAGCGGGCCGAGATCAAGAATGCACTGGCATACATGCGCCTGCTGACAAACCGCGATTCCGACCCGGCGTTTGAGCGAATTGTGAATCTGCCAACCCGGGGAATCGGCAACAAGACCCTCGAAGTAATCCGCGAGCGAGCCAGGAGCCGCCAGATTTCAATGTGGAAGGCCACCACGGAAACATTATCAGAGCGGGTCCTGCCGCCGCGGGCCTTATCCGCAGTCAGTCATTTCCAGGATCTCATTAACCGTATCGCCGGAGACGTCCAGGACCTCGAACTGGCGGAAATGACTGACCATGTGATAAAGCAGAGCGGCCTGCTCGAGCACTACGGCAAGGACCGTGGCGAAATCGCCCAGGCAAGGGTTGAAAATCTCGAGGAGCTGGTCAATGCGACACGTAACTTTATTGCCGACGAAGAAGAAGAAATGGATGAGCTTTCGCTATTCCTGGCCCATGCTGCACTCGAAGCCGGAGAAGGCCAGGCCGAGGAATGGGAAGACTGCGTCCAGTTGATGAGCCTGCACTCCGCCAAGGGCCTGGAGTTTCCACTGGTGTTCCTGTGCGGCATGGAAGAAGGCCTGTTCCCGCACCAGCGATCCCTCGAAGAAGATGGTCGGCTCGAGGAAGAGAGACGACTATGCTATGTCGGCATGACACGAGCCATGCAGCAGCTTTACCTATGCTATGCAGAAATTCGCCGGCTTTACGGCCGTGAAAACTATACCCAGCCATCCAGGTTCCTGGCTGAGATTCCAGAGCAGCTGGTCGATGAGATTCGCAGTTCCAGGATCAGTCGATCACCCTATGGAACTGCCCGTAGCGGCAAGAGTGGTGGTGAAAGTCCGGCTGGATTTGATGGCCTTAAACCGGGTCGCCAGGTTCGTCACCGTAAGTTTGGCGAGGGCATGGTGGTCAACCTGGAAGGCCAGGGCGCCCATGCCAGGGTTCAGGTAAATTTTATAGAGGCCGGACCGAAGTGGCTGATATGCGCTTATGCCAACCTGGAGCCGGTTTGATAAACCGCATCGTTCAGTGCAGTCCTGCGCACATGTAACTTCTGGTTCAAATGACCTTGCTGGCCTTGTAACTCGTGGTGCATATGGTGATCGAATCGCATGTTAACTTTCGGCTCATCCCCTGAAGCTTCCGGGGATTCGATTGTAGCCATCCAGTGAAAGCAGGGGTTATCTATCTGGTAGGGACGCAACGGAGCAGTTATCAGGTCAGGACGTTCGTAAAGCATTTCGTCGGTTACCGGAATAAATACTTTATGGTTCATAACGCTGCCTCGGATTTCATAATCACCTGCCTGAATGTGAGCAGGATTACACAACAATGGGATGGCGTCTGTCAGGGTAATTAATGGTAATGTGATGGCAGTAATCTGGTGCGATATCATATGTTCATCGGGCGTTCCTATCCGGTATACTGAACTGCGAAAAGTTATTAAAACTGCAACCACAACGTAATTAGAAAGGAGACGTAATGTCGAGAACAATTGCCATTGTAGAAGACGATGCCGACCAGCGCGCGAACTACTCGGATGCGCTCACTGGCCAGGGTTATATCGTCCAGGCCTATGCCAATAAAAGCCAGGCGCTTGAATGTTTCCAGCGGTCACTGCCTGACCTCGCCATACTGGATATCATGCTTGAAAATGAAATTGATGGCGGCTTTGACTTGTGCCGCGAACTGAGGCATATGAGTCCGAAGCTTCCGATCATTTTTCTCACTGCCCGGGACAGTGATATTGACCGGGTTTCCGGACTGAGGCTGGACGCCTGGGACTACATTACCAAACCGGTCAACCTGCAATTTCTGGCAGTCCGGGTATCTTCATTGTTTCGAATTGCCTCATCGGTGCAAAGCGATTCAGACCATCCATCGGCGCTGGTCCTCGGTGATCTTGAAGTTGACCAGAACAGCATGTCGATCAGCTGGCAGGGCCACCTGCTCCACCTGACCCTGACCGAATTCTGGCTGATTGAGGCACTGGCGCGAAATCCTGGCCATGTCAAAACCTATGAAGCACTGATGCAGACTACTCGCCAGAGTTATGTCGAAAAAAATACCATCAATGGCTATGTGCGGCGAATTCGCAAGAAATTCAAGGAAGTGGATGAATCGTTTGCCATGATCCAGACCGTATTCGGCGTGGGGTATCGCTGGCAGCCCGAATAAGCCGCCTCCGTTGATGCTATGCAGTAACCTGAAATGCTGAAGATTCTACGAACACTAAGCATCAGGACCAAGCTGATCTGGATTGTACTGTCCCTGCTGATTATCCCGTGGATGGGGTATCACTATGCTGTTGAAATGAAGCGGTTCCTGGTCCAGGGGCAAAAGGATGCGCTGCTTCTTACCGCCAACGGGATTGCCACAGTATTGAACGACCGGTCTGACCTTTTTGACCCGGAAATCGGCGTCCCCGAAGTGCTGGGAGAGCAAAAGGACCTGTACGCCCACGAACTTGATAGCCTGATCCAGCTGGATGGCCAATCGGCGGACTGGGAATCGGTGCAACAGCACGCCAGCTATTACACCGGTGATGCACTTCTCAGCTGTGGTGCGGACTACGACCCGGATTCGTTCTCCCTGAAAAATGTAATCGGTTACTATGAAAATTTCCTCTATGCCCTGTTCGAAGTCAACGACTCGCAGCTGGTGTACCGGGATCCGGAGCGAATATCCCTGGATTCCAGTGACCAGATAAGAATGCTGCTGCAGTTGCCAAACGGGGACCTCGAACACTACTTGCTGATCGCCGCAGAACCCGGACGGATGAGTGTATTCCTGGTCGATGAAGCATGGAAACTACCCCTGGAAGGCGATGACGTTACAGACTTTACCGCAGAACTTGCAGAAACCGAATGGGGTTACCGGATTGAACTGCGGATTCCGCGTAACGTAATTGGTTACCGTTCCCGCATAGGCTTTTTTGCTGTAGATGTTGATGACCCCGAGAGCCGCGAAGTGAAGCAGATCATTTCCACATCTCCCCAGCATTCCGGTGAAGAGCCAGGCCAGATCCTGATTACATCACCAGAACTCGAAAAGATCCTCAAGGGGCTGGACCGGCCACAGGCTCGGATCTGGATTCTCGACAACCTGCAGAGGGTGCGGGCGGTTGTCGGCGGCCTGTCAAGCCCTCTCCCCCACGGATCCCGCAACGAAAGTCGAGCCCAACTTGTTGGTCACGGTATACCAGTATATCCAGGGTCACCTGGATAACCTGCTTAATCGGCCAACCAGCCAGTTTACCGATATCTCACCCGAAGTGACACACCGCCCGGACAAGATTTTTACCACTATACTGAAAGGCACTCCGCGGGTTGAGGAGCGCCTGTCCCTGGACCAGAAAGCGGAGATCCTGGTAGCCGGGTATCCCATCAAGTCCGGTGAAGAGATAATGGGCGCTGTTATCGTTGAGCAAAGCAGTAACGCCATACTCGCGCTGCAGTACCAGCTTTTACGCAGTCTCACCGTGGTCACCAGCCTGGTTTTCTTTTTCGTACTGATCACACTGTTTATATTCGCCTGGCGGCTCACCGTGCGGGTGCAAAGGCTTTACAACACCACCGAGCAGGCGATCACTGCAGAAGGACGGGTACTGGAAGACAAAATCCCCAAGCGAATCTATCCCCGCGATGAACTGGGAGATCTTGGGCGCAGTATAACCAGTATGCTGAGCCGGTTATCCGGATACACCCGGTATCTTGAGGGAATGCCGGACACCCTGGCCCATGAAATGAACAACCCGCTGAATGTGGTTAGCTCATCTCTGCAGATACTTGAGGCGGACATGCCTGAACTCCGGGAAAATCGTCATATGCAGCGGGCCAGGAATGGTGTTAACAGGCTGCGGATTATTCTTACCAATCTCACTGAAGCCGCCAACCTGGAAGAAGCAATGCGCGACGAGGTAAAAAAACCGGTCAATCTGCCGACGTTGATTTCCGAGTTTGTTGACGGCTACCGGGGCAGCCATCCAGAGCAGGAATTCAAGCTCGAAATTACCGGCTCACCCCTGGTAGTAGATAGCAGCCCCGATCACCTTGCCCAGATGCTGGACAAACTCATCGACAACGCCGTGCAGTTCAGCGACAACAATAGACCCATTATCGACAGGACGGCAAGAAATGATGACTGTGCGGAAATTTCTGTCCTTAATGAGGGGCCTGAACTCCCGGAAAAAATCAGTGAGCGTCTCTTTGATCCCATGGTCTCCTACGGCAAAACCAATGCCAAACATTCCCATCTTGGCCTCGGATTGTTTGTTGTCCGTCTAATCGCGGAGTATCACAAGGGCAGGGCCTGGGCTGAAAACCGCAATGATACCCATGGGGTTTCTGTTACGGTTTCAATTCCGCTTCATGGTAAGCTGGCAGCCTGAGCATACGGTCCCAGGTCAGGTCACGCCAGTCAGAACGCGGTTACCGGCTATTCGTAGGCACAGCTCCAGGAATTGACAACCACGTTCTGTTCCGGGTCAAGATACCATTGCGTACCCTGGATAATTTTTTCTTGTGGCTGGTCAAGATCAACAGTTGCGGTGCGGTATTCGCCGCCGCCCCAGGTCACGGCCAGCACACTTTCGCCCGGCGCAGTTTTTGGCGCTGAACAGCTGGCAATAAGTGAATCCTACCTGGGCGAATCGATTGACTTCGCTTTTTTTAAGGGTATTGTGACACCCCGGCTGTTCGGTATTCCTGAGCCAGCGCTGTTTAAGCAGCTGGCCCTTTTTGTTTAGCTTGTACATCCTGACCTTGCCGTGGTTGTCGGCAATGGCGGGTGTGAATGAAACTGCCACAAGCAAAACAGCTGCCAGCATTGCCAGCAACCGACAGCGGGGCCGGCATGTCACCAGCTACCTAGTCTCCACTGGCGTACGTTTTGCATTTCCCCAAGTTCTGATTCACTGGAATTCCAGATGGTATCGTTACGAACATTCTGGTAAACCTCGGTAACTCCGTTGTTCCAGCGTACAGTGACCCTTTCGAGTCGACCCCCTACCCTGAGTTCCTCACGCTCGTACTTGTCATTTTCGGTAATTGTGAGATCTTCGGGAATCTGCAACAGGTTTTCGTTTGAATCATCCTGAGCGATACCCACATTGGTCATGGAAAAGGTTACTGCCAAAGATAATGCCCCTACACTCATTTTTCTCATTTAGCTTGCCTCATTCTGATTATGAAATTATTACGGGTTTTGACCGTCGACTTGAATTTTTGTTTCGCCCACTTTTCATCATAGTATCACGATTCAGCCCTACTGGTTTGTGCCGCCAGCCGAGTGACGTGACCTCCATCGAACCGGTCCTGCAGACACATGCCCGGATCGCTATTTCACTACATTGTGATGCAATAGTGACATAATAGGCTGAAACCACACTGAACCAGTTTTCCAGCTTATGGCCCCTGACAAAGAATTAATCCTGGTAGATGGCTCATCATTCCTGTTTCGCGCATACCACGCCATGGGAAGAGACCCCCTCACCACCTCCGATGGCCGCACAACCCATGCGATTTTTGGCATGATCAACATGCTTCGCAGCCTCATCAGGGAGTGCCAGCCACGCCATATCGCAGTGGTAATGGATGCCAAGGGGAAAACCTTCCGGCATGACATGTACGAACAATACAAGGCAAACCGGCCCCCCATGCCCGAGGATTTACGCGACCAGCAGGTATATATAAAAAAAATCATTCCAGCCATGGGTTTACCACTTATCTCCGTCACCGGGGTAGAAGCGGATGACGTGATCGGCACGCTGTCCGTCCAGGCTACTGAAAAGGGTTTTCATACCATGATCGTAAGTAGCGACAAGGACCTTACGCAGCTGGTTAATCACAGGGTTGTAATGATGGACACCATGAAAAACCTGCGACTGGATCCTGCCGGGGTTGAAGAAAAATTCGGTGTTCCGCCAGAACGGATCATAGAATACCTGGCCCTGACCGGAGACAGTTCCGATAATATCCCGGGAGTCCCAAAAGTTGGGCCAAAAACAGCAGCGAAGTGGCTGGCGGAATACGGTGATCTTGACAACATCGTCAGGCATGCCGGAGAAATCAAGGGCAAGGTAGGTGAATACCTCAGGGACAACCTTGAAGTATTAGCACTTTCGAGACAACTCACAACAATCAAGTGTGATGTGGAATTGGACCAATCACCGGACGATCTGGAAATGTCCGAACCCAACCGCGAGCTGTTGCGGGAATATTACTCTGACCTTGAATTTCGTTCATGGCTTAAGGAGGTTTCGGAAAACGGCGACTCGGGTAAGGATGCAAGCCCCTCTGAAGATATCGAAACTGACTACGAAACCATTCTCGATGAGGATGCCTTGCAACACTGGATTGAAAAGCTGGCTACTTCGGAAATTTTCGCCCTGGATACCGAAACCACATCAATTGATGCCCAGCAAGCATCCCTGGTAGGCCTGTCATTTTCAGTCACTCCGGGAAATGCCGCGTACCTGCCTTTGGGACATTCCTATACCGGCGTTCCAGCCCAGTTGCCCTTCAAGGATACCCTTGAAAAACTGAAGCCGCTGCTTGAAGACCCCGCAATTTGTAAAACCGGACAAAATCTCAAATATGACATCGAAGTCCTGCAGAACCACGGTATCGATCTCGCCGGCGTTACCCATGACACCATGCTGCTTTCCTACGTGCTCGATGCCGGCAGTTCCAGGCACGACATGGATACGCTTGCGCTAAAGTATCTCGGCAAGGAGACGATCAAGTTTTCCGATGTCGCCGGAAAGGGCAAAAACCAGCTGACCTTCGACCAGGTCAGTCTCGAACAGGCAACACCCTATGCAGCGGAAGACGCTGATATTACCTTGCAACTGCACCATATCCTGAAACAGGAGCTCGGCAAACATGAAAAGCTTCAATCACTGTTTACCCAAATTGAACTCCCGCTCATGGCTGCCCTGGTGAGGACGGAAACTAACGGGGTCAAGGTTGATGTCGACCTGCTGCGAGGCCAGTCAGCTGAGATTTCAGATAAGCTGGTGAAGCTTGTAAACAGGGCGCATGACCTTGCAGGAGAAGCTTTCAATATTGGTTCACCGAAACAGATACAGGAAATCCTCTTTGTAAAACAGGGGTTGCCGGTTTTGAGAAAAACCCCAAAAGGACAGCCCTCAACGGCGGAAAACGTATTACAGGAACTGGCTGAAGAGTACGAACTGCCACGGGTCATTCTTGAACACCGCGGCCTTGCCAAGTTAAAAAGCACCTACACTGACAAGCTCCCTGAACTGGTTAATCCGAGGACCGGGCGTATTCATACTTCCTACCACCAGGCTGTCGCATCCACCGGCAGGCTTTCATCTTCAGACCCGAACCTGCAAAACATACCGATTCGGTCGGAAGAAGGCCGCAGGATACGAGAGGCATTTATCGCCGAAAAAGGAAATCTTATCCTCGCTGCAGACTACTCCCAGATAGAACTCCGGATCATGGCCCACCTGTCAGGTGATCAGGGACTGGTGCAAGCGTTCCAGAACAATATTGACGTGCATAGTGCTACTGCGGCTGAAGTATTTGGCACCACCCCGGACAAGGTCGACAGCGAACATCGCCGCAGAGCCAAGGCGATTAATTTTGGATTGATCTACGGCATGTCGGCATTTGGCCTGGCGCGGCAGTTGAAAATTGAGCAAAAAGAGGCAAAGAAGTATATTGAAATTTACTTTGACCGTTATCCGGGCGTGAAGGAATACATGGAGACAACAAAACAGTCGGCCCGTGACAACGGTTATGTAGAGACCCTGTTTGGCCGCCGCCTCAACCTGCCTGAAATAAATTCAAAGAACAGTGTTCTGCGACAATACGCTGAACGAACCGCCATAAATGCACCCATGCAGGGCACTGCGGCAGACCTGATCAAGCTGGCGATGATCGAAATTGATCGCTGGCTGCTGGACAACAGCTGCGCAACCAAAATGATTATGCAGGTCCATGATGAACTCGTGTTTGAAGTTGCCGAAAATGAAGCAGATTCGATTACTGTCATGGTCCGGGAGCTGATGTGCGGGGTCACCGAATTGAATGTTCCACTGGTTGTTGACATAGGTACTGGATCCAACTGGAAGGAAGCGCATTAGGACATCACTCCTTGAGACTGCCGGGGCGGCGTGAATCAAATAGTGTAAACAGTTAGGTATAAATTGGGCTGCAACCACAATTGCAAATTTTCGCCTGTTGAGGCAAGATAATGCCCCTGTTGTTCTCGAATAACTGGAATTGATTGCCGGAGAAGAGTGTGACTGAATTCACTGCCCAGCATATGACAGATCCCGAGCCGGGATTCGCTCGCAAACGGGTGGAGGAAATGTTTGCGGATGCGGGGGTCATGATCGATGGCTCCCGACCCTGGGATATTCACGTTCGCAATGAAAGTTTTTTCAAACGCGTTCTGGTCAACGGTTCCCTCGGGCTTGGTGAATCGTACATGGATGCCTGGTGGGAATGCGACCAGGTCGATGAACTGATTAATCGCATACTGAGATCCGACCTGGGCCATCAACAACAATTCGTCAGTCACTTTCTATACTGGATCCAGGCCACCATGTTCAATCTGCAAAAAAAATCCAGGGCGTTCCAAGTCGGCAAAGAACACTATGATACGGGTAATGACCTGTACCAGGCCATGCTGGACAAGAGAATGGCCTATACCTGTGGCTACTGGCATCATGCTGATAATCTTGAGGACGCACAGCGCGACAAGCTTGACCTGGTATGCCGTAAACTGGCACTGGAGCCTGGAATGCGAATACTGGATATTGGCTGCGGATGGGGAAGTTTCGCCCGTTATGCTGCTGAAAACTATGGCGTGGAGGTGGTCGGGATTACCGTATCCAGGGAGCAGGTTGAACTGGGCAAGGAGAATTGCAAAGGACTTCCAGTCGAAATACGGCTCCAGGATTACCGCGATGTTACCGAGCAGTTTGACAGTATCGTGTCACTCGGTATGTTTGAACATGTTGGACACAAGAATTACCGGACCTATATGGAAGTTGTAAAAAACCGGCTCCGGGACGGGGCCCGCTTCCTCCTTCATACGATTGGCAAAAACGATACTCGTGCGGGGGTGGATCCGTGGATTGCAAAATATATTTTCCCGAATGGTGAAATTCCCACACTAAAGCAGATTACCGGCGCGCTGGAATCATTGATGATTGTCGAGGATGTGCATAATTTTGGTCCGGACTATGACAGGACACTGATGGCATGGTGTGACAACTTCAACCAGGCATGGCCATCACTGAAAAACAATTATAGCGATCGATTTTTCAGGATGTGGAACTATTACCTCCATTCCTGTGCCGGTGCGTTCCGGGCACGGGAATTGCAGGTCTGGCAATTAGTCCTGTCCAATGGCGCACCAGCGGCCGTTTATCGCAGGCCGGAGTGACCAGCCTGTCAACATAACCATTCGCCAAGGCTACCCGGTTATGTAGTGCTCCAGTTGTTCAATGGTGACCTGCTGCTCCTTGATCACAGTACGAACCAGGTCGCCGATCGAAATCATACCGATGACAATCTCGTTTTCTACAACTGGTAAATGACGGAAATCGTTGTCAGTCATCATCGTCATACACTCTGCAACACTACTGTCCGGTGTTGTTGTAATCACATCACTGGTCATGATTTCGCTCACCGATGTGCTGTCCGAAGACCGATTTTCGAGGATTATTTTTCGAGCGTAGTCTCGTTCGCTGAGGATACCTGACAATTTTCCCTCATCGATTACCAGCACCGCACCGATTCCCTTTTCCGCCATTACCTTTATCGCTTCGAGCACCGACTGGCTCGATTTCACGCTCCAGATTTCCCCGGACCTGGATTCCAGAATACTGGTTATTTTGCTCATGGAAAATTCTCCTGAATGACTGTAGATCGGATAATCATATCAAAATAAAAAGGGGATGACGAGTTAACAATCTAATTGGGCGAAAAGGGCCATTCCTGCGAAATCCAGGATCTTAGTAGCGACAGGAAAGACTGATCAAGACTCCAGTTTCCACGGGAATACGGCGCAAGAGAGGCAGGTCCCCAGGATTAGCCAGGAAATCACCTGCCACAAAACAAAATAAACCGACCAGCAAGGCGGATTTCTTAGTATTTAATTGCCTGGTAGTGACCTACTTTACTCGCATCATCCCTGATGCTCGCTCTTCGGGTTCGCTTCGCTCATGAAAGATCGCTCCAGGCGATCTTTTCACATGGGGAGGCCTATAAACCGACTGCAATCGTCGCAATTAGCAATCATTTAGCCTCACTTTCAGCGAGCCCAGC
>PVMK01116687.1_pt1 | contig 21521 bp, 25 predicted proteins | sample 1853481 | NCBI WGS metagenome assembly PVMK01 (sample SAMN08533507, study PRJNA380276) | Marine sediment metagenome, whole genome shotgun sequencing project.
TGAGAATGAAATCCATCATTCAGCCAAATACCCGTCACACATTGTACTGCCGGTAGTGAACTAGTACTCCTTCAATGTGATGCGAGTTCACAAGCAAGCCCGAAAATGTCTTGACTCATTGAATAAAAATACTATTTAGCGTATCCTTATTAGTACTCAGAAACGCACTCTTCATAATACTAATAGCCATGAATACTGTTACCGCCAATGACCTGAAAACCCGCGGTATCTCCGCCGTGGAAGAGCGGCTAAAAACTGCGGAAGAAGTCATCATTTCAGTAAGGGGTAAAGATAAATACGTGGTGATGAGCCTGGAAAAATACGCGCAACTGCGAGAGTTTGAACTGGATATGGCATTGAGGGAAGCCAGAGCCGATTACAAGGCTGGACGCGTAATCATCGAAAGCGTTGATGAGCACATGAATCGTGTCACTGATGACGTATAGGCTGGTTTACACCGAAAGCTATATTCGGCGAGCCAGCAAGTTCCTCAAACAACACTCCGAGATTCACAAGCAATACCGGAAAACCCTTGAGCTGCTGGAACTTAACCCATACCATCCATCGCTTCGACTCCATCGTCTCAAAGGTCGTTTGATCGGCCTTTCATCCGTTTCCATCAACATCAGCTACCGGATCGTGATTGATTTGATTATAGAAGGAGATGAAATTCTACTCGTTAACATTGGAAAGCACGATCAGGTTTACTAAACGTATTTCCGCTTGAAATCGAGCAAATCCTCGAACTGCATCCGGCGGTGGCCATGGCAGCCGTGGTATCGGTGCCAGATGAGCTGTTTTCCGAGGTCGGCCATGCCTGGGTACTGTGTGAGCCCGGCAACACAGCAACAGAAACAGAAACAGAACTACTCTCGTTTTGCCGGGACCAGTTAGCCAACTACAAGGTTCCCAAGCTCATTTTTATACGTGATGAACTACCCATGCTGCTCATCGGCAAGCTGGACCGGCAGGCGCTCAGGAAACAGTCTTTGCAACAGGCCTGAAATTACGGTAACTCACACACAAACCCATTAGAATATCCATTGGGTATTTGGAACCAGATTTCATGACAGAATTGACCACGGTGCAACTCGAAGCACCCTACCTGATCCTGATCGGTGACATCACCGATTCGACCTATGCCAAGACCGGCCTGGGCATTGTTCACTGGCGGCCTGACCTGGTAGCAGGGCAGCTGCGCTTTGCCGGCTGCAAGGTGGATATGGGCGTACCCGATTTGTCCGTATCAGAAGCAGTTGATGCCGGTGTGAAAAGCCTGGTTATCGGCGTGGCGCCGGTCGGTGGCGAGGTACCGGACAGTTGGTGGGCATCCATCGAGGAAGCGGCCCGCGCAGGCCTGGACATCGTCTGCGGCCTGCATTTCAAACTGGCGGATTTTCCCGCCGTTGCAGCTGCCGCCGAAGCCTCAGGCGCGCGACTGATCGATGTGCGTAAGCCGCCTGCCCACCTGCCCGTAGGCAACGGATTTAAGCGGTCAGGCAAGCGTGTGTTGATGGTGGGCACCGACTGCGCCATTGGCAAAAAATATTCTGCCCTCGCACTGGACCAGTCCATGCGGGAAACCGGCATGAACTCCACTTTCCGCGCCACCGGGCAAACAGGCATCATGCTGGCGGGTGAAGGCCTGCCCATCGATGCGGTGGTGGCCGATTTCATCTCCGGTGCCGCGGAACTGATCTCACCTGACAACGACGATGATCACTGGGACGTGATCGAAGGCCAGGGGTCGCTGTTCCACCCGGGTTATTCGGGAGTCAGCCTGGGCCTGCTGCACGGCTCACAACCCGATGCCTTTGTCGTCTGCCACGATGCCGCCCGGAAGACCATCTCAGGCTGGGAGCACTATCCGTTGCCGTCAATCAAGGATTGCATCGAACAGCACATCACAATGGGCAGCCGCACCAATCCGGACATCCGCTGCGTCGGCATCAGCGTCAATACCTCGACTCTGCCGCTCGAACAACGGGAAAAGTACCTGGCGGACCTTTCTGCGGAGACCGGCCTGCCCTGCATCGACCCACTGATCGAAGGCTGCGGTGCCATCGTCGACTACATCAAGGATCAGTTTGAGGACTGAAAACATGAAATTAAGCGTACATATCGAGGAATGGGAACTGACTCAGCCATTCCGTATTTCCGGTTTCGAGTGGATCACTTCCCGCGGTGTCGTCGTGCAGCTGGCCGAGGATGGATTCATTGGCCGGGGCGAGGCTCAGGGCGTTTTCTACCTGGATGAAAACGCCGACAGTATATTCGGGCAGGTGCATGGCGTCGCCGCTGCAATCCGTAAGGGTATCTCACGCGAAGAGTTGCAAGAGTTGCTTCCGGCCGGTGGCGCGCGCAACGCGATCGACTGCGCGATGTGGGACCTGGAATGCAAGAAATCCGGCAAGACCATATGGGATCTGACCGGTATCGATCCGAAACCGGTCACCACCGTGTTCACCATTGGCCTGGAAAACACACCCGAAGCAATGGCAGCGAAAGCCGCTGCGGCCGCCGATGCCCCGGTCCTGAAAATCAAGCTGGACGGCCACCAACCCTACGAAAAACTGGCGGCCATCAGGGCGGCCCGGCCCGACGCCGCCCTGGTCGTTGACGCCAACCAGGGCTGGGATTTCGAATTGCTGAAAGAAGTGATTCCAAAATGCCTTGGCCTGGACCTGGGCATGATCGAACAGCCACTTCCGCGTGGTGGGGACGAGAAGCTCGAAGGCTTCGATTCTCCGATCATACTGGCCGCTGATGAATCCTGTCTGCACACCGGCGAACTTGAGACCGCGGCCAGGCGCTATGACATGATCAACATCAAGCTCGACAAGACCGGTGGCCTGACCGAGGCGCTGAAGCTTGCCTATGCAGGGAGAGAAACGGGTTGCCAGTTGATGGTCGGCAACATGACCGGCACCTCACTGGGCATGGCGCCCGCCTTTGTGATCGCACAACTTTGCGACTTCGTGGATATCGATGGACCCTTGCTACTCAAATACGACCATCCAAACGGCCTGAACTACAACAAAGGTGTAGTAGACGTTTTCCACTCCAGTTTATGGGGGTGATGATCCATTCGGAAACAAGTCATGAAACGGGTGGCCCTCCTTATTTGATGGAGTCGGCGCCATCGACCGAGACAGTATTCAATGGCCGGCCTTGTCTCTATTTCGGAGGTACCTTTTATTAGAGCCTGGGATTCGAAGTCGAGGACAGTGATGTTCCAATCGCCGCATTCAGATTTGGCAACTCAGAATCCATGCAACAGGTTCACCAAGAGTTGCTGGGTCGCGGCATTGCAATCCAGCACTCCCATTACGCTGGAGTAGGCGCGGAAGGTGTACTGCGCGCGGTGGTCTTCTCGACCCACACAACGGAACAAATCCAGCAGCTGATTGATGAACTCGGAAGGCTGGTCTAAGGCCCGTGAATCGACCACAATCAGGAGTACGGCATGGAATTGTTAATTTCATCAACGAACAAACGACGGGGGATTAATAGAGCATGAAAGCATTAGTCAAACGCGAAGCCGGCAAAGGCATCTGGATGGAAAACGTCCCAGAGCCGGAAGTCGGCATGAACGATGTATTGATCCGGATAATCAGAACCGCAATTTGCGGAACGGACCTGCACATTTACTTGTGGAACGAATGGGCCGCAAGAACCATCCCGGTGCCCATGGTGATCGGCCACGAATTTGTCGGTGAAATTGTCGAAGTCGGCGCCAACGTCAATGACTTTCATCCCGGGCAACTCGTCTCCGGAGAAGGTCACGTGGTTTGTGGGCGTTGCCGTAACTGCATGGCAGGCCGTCGGCATCTCTGCGCACATACCTCGGGAGTCGGTGTTAACCGGCCGGGTGCATTCGCGGAATACATATCCCTGCCGATGTCGAATGTGTGGGAGCACCGTCCCGGTATCGATCTGGACATCGCATCCATTTTCGATCCCTTTGGCAATGCGGTTCACACGGCATTGCAGTTCGATTTACTCGGTGAAGACGTACTGATTACAGGCGCCGGCCCGATCGGATGCATGGCGGCCGCGATCTGCCGGCATGCAGGCGCACGCAACGTAGTGATTACTGATCTCAGTGATTATCGTCTCGGACTGGCCTCTTCTCTGGGGGCCACGCGTACCGTCAATATCACACGTGAGTCGTTGACCGATGTTCAGAAAGATGTACACATGAGCGAAGGTTTCGATGTGGCTCTGGAGATGTCCGGCGCACCGTCTGCATTCCAGAACATTCTCGACAATCTCTGTCATGGCGGAAAGATTGCCGTGCTCGGCATCCCGTCAGTGGATTACTCAATCGACTGGGAAAAGGTCATCTTCAATATGATCACCATTCGCGGCGTTTATGGCCGCGAAATGTACGAGACCTGGTACAAGATGTCGGTGTTCATTGAAAGTGGCCTGGACTTGTCGCCAATCATTACCCACCGTCTGCCGATTAGTGAATTCCAGCAGGGATTCGATGCAATGGAGAGCGGTGAGGCGGGTAAGGTCGTTCTGGATTGGACAATCTGAGCTCGCTTCTACTTGGAGCGTAAATTCTGGCCAAAGTCGAGCATACGCCGCAGCGGCAACATGGCCCGTTCCCCCAGCTCCGGATCGACAAATACTTCGTTGTCCTCGCGCTCAAACACCTGCGCCAGGGCCTCCAGCTCATTCATGGCCATCCAGGGGCAATTAGCGCAGCTGTAGCAGGTTGCCCCGTGCCCGGCGGTTGGGGCAATAATCAATTCTTTATCCGGCGCCGCCTGCTGCATCTTGTAGAAAATACCCTGGTCCGTGGCCACGATAAACTGCCGGTTTTCCATTTCGACTGCGGCCTTGATGATCTGGGTAGTGGAGCCCACAAGGTCCGCGAGTTCGATCACCGATGCCGGTGATTCCGGGTGAACCAATACCGCTGCTTGCGGATACTCTTCCTTGACGCGGCGCACACCATCGGCTTTGAATTCTTCATGCACGACGCAGGCGCCATCCCAGATCAACACATCGGCGCCAGTTTCGCGCTGGATGTAATCACCCAGGTGCCGGTCCGGCGCAAAAAGAATTTTTTTACCCTGCCCGTGCAGATGAGCCACCACGTCTTTTGCGATGCTGGAGGTCACCACCCAGTCTGCGCGAGCCTTCACTGCTGCAGAAGTATTGGCATACACCACAACGATGCGGTCCGGATGCTCATCACAGAATACGGAAAATTCTTCGATAGGACAGCCAATATCCAGTGAGCAGGTGGCCTCCAGTGTGGGCATCAATACACGCTTGTGTGGCGTAAGAATCTTGGCAGTCTCGCCCATGAACTTCACACCGGCGACGACCAGCGTCTGTGCAGGGTGATCATGGCCAAATCGGGCCATTTCCAGCGAATCACTCACGCAACCCCCGGTTTCCTCCGCCAGTTCCTGGATGGCTTCCTGCGTGTAAAAGTGAGCAACCAGCACGGCATTTTCATGCTCGAGCAGGCTCTTGATTCGCTGCTTGAGAACCTGTTCCCTTTGTTCCGAAAGCTCATCTTCCCCGCTATGAGCGAGGTGGTCTTTAACCAGTTCGCGAATTTCTATCAGATGTTCGGAGGCGATACTCATAACTAAACACTAAACACTAAACGGGACTTAACTCAGGAAATACTACAACTCATATCCTGACCGCAACACATCGGAGACTTGATCTTGCCATGGCCGTTCGGACACTTGGAAATCTGCACTTCGTTGCCGTTATCGAGCTTGAGTACATCGTTCTCCAGCGGCGCGTCGCACTTGCCGCAGGTCGCGTTAACACTCATTCCGCAAATTTTACATTCATAGGTAGCCATTTGGGATCTCCTGCTTCTTGATTTGAATTTGGGGTGTATTGCTGCATAAATCCAGCCCATCGGGCCGCTTGTCACAGCTACCTCCCAAGCATAGGGAATCCAGCGCAACTTGTGAAGAGAATTACATTATGAAATGGGCAATATCTTCCAGCGGCGCCCGTTCTGTACGCCACTGGTTGATCGGGTGTTCACGGTCTGCATAACCAATGGCCATTCCACAGTAGAACATCTGCTCGTCGGGTATCTCGAGAAATCCCGTGATCGTTTCGTGAAAAGTTGACCAGGCTTCCTGTGGGCAGGTATCCAGACCCTCCTCCCTGGCCAGTAGCATGATGGTCTGCATAAACATGCCCAGGTGTGCCCATTGATTGAGGCCCATGAAACGATCAATTGCGAAAAACAGGACCACCGGTGCACCAAAGGCCTCCAGGTTTTTCGCGAATTGCATGAACCTGGCCAGCTTGTCTTCACGCGGGATGCCGATAGCCGCATAGAGATCCTCGCCACATTTAAAGCGGCGCGAACGGTAGGGATCGGGCAGGTTTGGCGGGTAAACTTCGTATTCGGGCTTTTCTCCCCGCGGCAACTCTGTGCTACGCAAACGGATCAGTTCTTTCAGTTGTTTGAACGGCTGCCCCGCCACCGCGTACACATGCCATGGCTGCAGATTGCCACCTGACGGGGCCTGCCTGGCCCGGTCGAGTATGCGGCGGATCTGTGCTTCGGGCACAGGCTTGTCCAGGAATGCCCGCACGGAAAAGCGGGACGCCACCGCCTCGGATATTTTCATTCAGGCCGTATCCTCAATCTGTATAACACCGCGGCTGAGTTGATCCCGTTCGATGGATTCGAACAGCGCAGTGAAGTTTCCCTCGCCGAAGCCTTCGTCCCTCTTGCGTTGAATGAACTCGAAAAACACCGGGCCGATCATGGCCTCTGAGAAAATTTGCAGCAACAGTCGCGGATCATCATTTTCTGTGGAGCCATCCAGCAGGATGCCGCGGGATTTCAGTTCCCCAACCGGTTCGCCATGCCCCGGAAGACGCTCCTCAAGCATTTCATAGTAGACATCGGGCGGCGCCGTCATAAAGGGAACGCCCATATCCTTCAATCTGTCCCAGCAGGCGATCAGGTCATCACAGATCAGAGCGATATGCTGGATACCCTCGCCGTTGTACTGCATCAGGAATTCCTCGATCTGGCCGGTGCTTTTGGAGGCTTCCTCGTTGAGGGGAATACGGATCTTGCCGTCAGGCGCTGTCATGGCCTTTGATAACAGGCCGGTGTACTCACCCTTGATGTCAAAATAACGAATCTCGCGGAAGTTGAACAGGCGTTCATAGAAAGTCGCCCAGAACTCCATACGCCCGCGGTAAACATTATGGGTGAGGTGATCGATTTCAGTGAATCCACAGCCTTCGGGGTGACGGTCCACGCCTTCGAAAAACTCAAAATCGATATCGTAAATACTCTTGCCATCCTCGTAGCGGTCAATAAGGTACAGCGGAGCCCCGCCTATGCCCTTGACGGCCGGCAGGCGTAATTCCATCGGCCCGGCCGGGATATCGATCGGCTGCGCACCCTTCTCCAGGGCCAGGGCATAGGCTTTGTGCGAGTCCTCCACTCGAAACGCCATGCCGCAAGCGCAGGGTCCGTGTTCTTCAGCAAAGTAAGCCACGTAACTGCCGGGTTCATTATTGATAATGAAATTGATGCCACCCTGGCGGTACAGCGTAACGTCCTTGGAGCGATGCCTGGCCACGGCGGTGAAACCCAGCAGCTCGAAAACAGGTTCCAGCACACCGGGCTCGGGGGAAGCGAATTCTACGAATTCAAATCCATTCAAGCCCATCGGGTTTTCAAATAAATCCGTCATGTTTTTCTCCAATAATCTCTTCAGGCCACATTATTTTTATACCGGTTCGAAGCGCGCCTGGAAAAAGCGTAGGTATTCTGGCTCATAGGTCATTTTAAGGCCCTGAATCTCGTGGCGACGTTTATATACGTTATAGACGGATTCTGCGACAACGTCCATGTGTGCCTGCGTGTAGACGCGGCGCGGCAGGGTCAGGCGCACCAACTCAAGCGCCGGCCTGCGATTTTTGCCGGTCTCCGGATCACGTCCGGCAGATACATTGCCGCGTTCCATACAGCGAATACCGGCATCCAGGTAAAGCTCGGCAGCCAGCGTTTGTGCCGGGTAGGCGTCCTGATCCAAGTGGGGAAGAAATGCCTTTGCATCGATGAAAATCGCGTGTGAGCCCATGGGCATGACGATCGGGACTCCGGCATCCAGCAGTTTCTGGCCCAGGTAGTGTACCTGGCCGATCCGGGCTGACTGATGTTCTTCCATGACCGCTTCGCGCAGGCCCAGGGCCATGGCTTCCATGTCACGTCCGGCGAGGCCGCCATAAGTATGCAGGCCTTCGTAAATGACCACCATGTTCTGGGCTTTCAGGAACAGTTCCTCGTCGTTACAGCAAAAGAAGCCGCCGATGTTGACCAGCAAATCCTTCTTCGCGGACATGGTGCAACCATCAGTCAAATCGCAGATTTCGCGCAGGATACCGCGAACGGACCGGGTCGAATATCCGTCTTCACGCTGCCTGATGAACCAGGCATTCTCGATGGTTCGCGTCGCGTCCAGCATGATGGGAATACCGTGCTCGCGGCAATAAGCATTCAATTCGCGCAGGTTGGCCATTGAGAAAGGCTGTCCACCGGCCATGTTCACGCAACCTTCCAGGCTGATATAGGGAATCCGCTCAGCGCCGACTTCCTGCACCAGCTTGTCCAGCTTCGCCATGTCAACATTGCCTTTGAAAGGCTGTGTGCTTTCCGGCTCATGTGCCTCGTCAACGATTACATCCACGAAGGTGCCACCCGACAATTCCTGGTGCAAGCGCGTGGTGGTGAAATACATGTTGCCCGGCACGTGGTCACCGGGTTTGATCATGATCCGGGACATCAGGTGCTCAGCACCCCGGCCTTGATGTGTGGGCACCAGGTATTTGTAGCCGTAGTATTCCCTGACCGCATCCTGCAGATGATAAAAGTTTTCGCTCCCCGAATAGGCCTCGTCCCCCATCATCAATCCGGACCATTGCCGGTCGCTCATGGCGGAAGTTCCTGAATCGGTCAACAGGTCAATGTAAACATCCCTGCTGCGGATCAGGAAAGTGTTGTAACCCGCTTCACGGATGGCCTGCTCGCGCTCCTCGCGCGTGGTCATTCTCAGCAGTTCCACCATCTTGATTTTGTAAGGTTCGGCCCAGCTGTGATGGACGTGTCGTTCTGTGTTCATGGCATTTTCCAATGATTGGTTTAAGCATCAGTTTGCTTGTACCTCAATGAATATTATCTCCAAATATCGGTAAATATGTGTTTCTAAATAAGCATAAATGATATATATTTGAAACATATATTCCGTTATACATCAATATATGAAATATCTGTTATGACCACATTGACCCGATCTGATTACCTGCTTCTCGATGCTCTGCAAAAAGACACTTCCCTGAGCCAGATTGAGCTGGCTGAGCGCGCCGGGATGTCACGCACATCGGTCTGGCGCCGCGTCCGGGAACTGGACGAAGCCGGCCTGATCGAAGGAAAAGTAGCCCTGCTCAACCCGAAGGCCCTGGGGCTCCAGATTCACGTGCTGTTATCGGTATCCATGGTCGAGCACTCTGACAGGACGCGCAGGGAGTTCGAGTCCCACGTGGAAACGCTGCCCGAGGTCATGGAGTGCTTCTCCGTATCCGGCGACAGGGATTATGTGTTGCAGATCATTTCGAAAGATATGGAATCCTATAATGACTTCCTGAACAACAGGATCCTGCACCATCCCAGCATCCATTCGGCCAGCTCCAGCTTTGCACTGCGCAGGGTCAAGTACACTACCGCCCTGCCCCTGTAGACTTTGCTGTTCATCAGAAGTTGACATTGGATGTGGTGAAACACATATTAGCGGGGATAAAATCCGAGGAAATGACATGGGTGCTTTCAAAGAACCACACGGCGGTGAACTCAAAGAACTTTACTTACCGGAGCACCAGGCAGACGAAGAAAAAATCCGTGCTGCCGAATACCCGTCCTGGGATCTGACGCCACGCCAGCTGTGCGATCTTGATCTGCTGCTGAACGGCGCCTTCTCGCCGCTCGAAGGTTTTCTCGGTAAAGCCGACTACGAGAAAGTCTGCGATGAAATGCGTCTTGAAAGCGGAGTGCTGTGGCCGATGCCGGTCACCCTCGATGTCAGTGAGACATTTGCCGGCAGCGTTTCAGCGGGCGACACCATCGCCCTGCGCGACCAGGAAGGCGTATTGATCGCCACGATGGAACTTTCAGACAGCTGGCAGCCGGACAAGAAAAGTGAAGCACAGCGCGTTTTCGGTACCACCGACGACACTCACCCGGCCGTCAGCTACCTGATGCGCCAGGCAGGACCTGTCTACCTGGGCGGCAGGGTGCATGGTATCGAGCCGCCGACTTTTTACGATTTCAAATTGCTGCGTGACACGCCCTCCGAACTGCGTGGCCGTTTCCGCAAACTCGGCTGGCGTAAAGTGGTTGCTTTCCACACCAGCAATCCTCTGCACCGGGCATACCAGGAGCTGACCTTCCGCGCAGCGCGGGAAGTGGAAGCGAATCTGCTGATTCAACCCGTGGTCGGTATAACCAGGCCGGGCGACATTGATCATTTCACGCGGGTGCGCTGCTACGAACACGTGCTGGAGCAATATCCGGAACAGACTACCGCGCTGAGCCTGCTCAACCTGGCCATGCGCATGGGTGGGCCACGCGAGACGCTGTGGCACGCCATCATCCGCAAAAACTATGGCTGCACCCACTTTATCGTCGGGCGCGATCACGCCGGCCCGGGTAATGACCGCGACGGAAACCCATTTTATGGCCCCTACGATGCCCAGGATCTGTTCCATGAACACGAGGGGGAACTGGGTATCTCGATGGTGCCGTTCAAGACGATGGTCTACGTGGAGAACAAAGCCGAGTATCTGTCAGTGGATGAGACGGAACCGGCCGATATTATTCTTGACCTGTCCGTTACGGAATTCCACCGCCGCTTGCATGAGGGCCTGGATATACCTGAGTGGTTTTCCTTTCCCAGGGTAGTGGATGAACTCCGGCACGCACATCCACCGAAACACAGGCAGGGTTTCACGGTATTCTTCACCGGGCTGTCCGGCTCCGGCAAATCCACCATCGCTAATGCCCTGATGATCAAATTGCTTGAGGATGGCTCCCGCCCGGTCACGCTGTTGGATGGCGACATCGTTCGCAAGAATCTGTCGAGTGAACTGAATTTCTCCAAGGAACATCGCGACCTGAACATCCAGCGCATCGGATTTGTCGCCAGCGAAATCACCAAGAATCGCGGCATCGCCATCTGTGCACCTATTGCACCCTACACACATACGCGGCGCCAGGTCAGGGAAATGATCAGCCCGCTGGGCGGGTTCCTGGAAGTTTATCTGTCGACACCTCTGGAAGTCTGCGAGGCGCGTGACCGCAAAGGCCTCTATGCCAAAGCACGTGAAGGCCTCATCAAGGGTTTCACCGGCATTGATGATCCCTATGAGGTGCCTGAAAAGGCAGAAATCGTCATGGATACGCTCGAACTGAGCCCGGATCTGGCTGCACACCGAATCCTGATCACGCTGGAAAAACTCGGTTACATCCGTTAGGAAGTTATAAAATAGCTGGATGAAGCAATTCATCCTGGCCCTCTTGCTGCTCAACCTCACAGCCTGCTCCAGCATGCAGACTGTCAGCATCCAGAACCTGGAAAACCCGTCTATCCCGAGCGAAATTCAGCACGGCGACCGCGTCGAAGTCATCACGAATGACAGTGAGAAAATGGAATTTGCGGTCACTGACATCACCACGGAAGGCATCGGCGGGAAATTTGGCTTCATCCCCTTTGAAAACATCAGGCGCTTGCGCGTTCAGCGGCAAACCGGCGGCTCCGGCGAGAGCGCCACGTGGATTTGGGGGGTAATCGGCGCCGCGGCATTGATCGCATTAATCGCTGCGGCAGATTCGGTCAGTATCTGTTCTGGCTCGGCCTGCCCCACGGAGTAAGTATGCGCCTGCAACCACGCAAGCCGGAGGGTCCAACAATGGAAAATTTCACCGTGATAGCCCACCGTGGCGCTTCGGGATACTTGCCCGAACACACGCTCGAAGGCGCTGCAACGGCCCACGCGATGGGCGCCGACTTCATTGAACAGGACGTCGTACTGACCCGGGACAATGAACTGGTCGTCCTGCATGACCTGTACCTCGATGCGGTGACTGATGTGGCGGGACGGTTTCCGGACCGGAAGCGCGATGACAATCACTATTATGCAATCGATTTCAGCCTGGATGAGATCAGGGCACTGCGCGTCAGCGAGCGAAGAAAATCAAGCGCGCTTGCGGAATTTCCGGGACGTTTTCCGGTCGGCTCCAACATCTTCCGGGTGCCAACGCTGGAGGAAGTGATCGCCCTGATCCAGGGCATGAACCAAAGCACGGGGCGGAATGTGGGCCTGTACATCGAACCCAAGTCACCGGCATGGCACGAACAGCAGGGCCGGGACATCCTGGTGGAGTTGGTCGCTACTCTGTCCCGTTACGGCTACGCATCAAAAAATGACCAGGCCTTCCTGCAGTCTTTTGATGCAGACACACTCAAACGGGCCCGGGGTGAACTGAAAACCGGGCTGCCGCTGGTCCAGTTGATGGGGGAAAACAGCTGGGGTGAAAGCGACACGGACTTTGACTATTTGCGCACGGCGGCCGGCCTCCAGGACGTACAGACTTACGCCGATGGGATAGGTCCGTGGCTGCTGAATGTGGTCGAAATCAACCCTGGAACGGGAAAGCCTGGTGTCACTCCTCTGGTAGGTCAGGCGCATCAGCATGGCCTTTTCGTCCATGCCTATACCCTTCGGGCGGATCAGTTGCCGGATGAAATGAATGATTTTGATGAGGCGCTCAAATTTCTTCTGGATAACTCGGGCCTGGACGGTGTCTTCACCGATTTCCCGGACAAGGTCATGCAGTTCCTGGGCCGTTCAGCTTCACCGTAAGAGGCCGCCGTGCGGCCGAATGGCTGTAAGAGGCTGCCATGCGGCCGAATGGCATTAATTCGCGCGTATGACGCGCTCTTACAGGCACGCTCTTACCGACGGCGGCGTCTCCGATTCCTGCGGCGGCCACCTCCCACAGCGGGCAGGGGCTCGGCAAGCGGAGGAAGCTCCGGCAGTTTTTCCTGCGATTCCAGCCCATCCGTCACCAGTCTTCGCATCTCGGCGTCGATGGCGGGATCCGTTTCGAAGGGCTGGTAATTCGCCAGCCTTATCTCAACTTGCTCACACGCGCGGTCGTTCAGCTCCCTGGACCCTGCCTCGGCCCAACTGTCACGGTTCATCCGGTCCAGCACCGGGTCGGTCATGTACAGTTCCTGTGGCCAGTATTTGAGCGTGTGCGGCGACGTTATCAAGTGGTCTTCACGCATCAGGTCAGCGACCAGCTGTGCCGTCGGCAAATCTTCCAACACGCCCGTGTCCCGCACAAAATGCAGGGCCTGGCCACAGAACTCGTTATCAATCACCAGTTTTGGCAGGCTGAACGTGAGTACAAAATCGAGCATACCGGGACCAGCAACGGAATTCACACCGGCAAGCGCCGCCAGCAGTGCGCTGCTGAACGTCTCACCACCAGCCTGTGCATCCAGGACTTTTCCGTCACTGAGCGCCATGTATGACTGTGACGGCAGGCCCAGTGACTTGGCGATTGCGACATAGGCGCAATCCAGGCGTTGCGCCTCGATCGCAGCCATCGGAGAACTGGCGGCTTTCATGTGAAATGTCGCCGGTGCGCCACCGAACAGCACCGGGTGGCCGGGCCGGATGATCTGTGCCATGGTCAGGCCAGTCAGCACGTCCACACAATGAAAAACAAGCGCACCCACCAGCGTGACCGGTGCGATCAGACCCATGAGTGTAACCGGTACGACTTCGATTGGAATTCCCGCTTCCACGCAGTCCAGCATGTTCTGACAGGAGTCCTCGCCGTAGCGGAAATTACCCGTGGCGGTTATCGTGAAAATAGACAGGGGCTTCTGAATCAGCTCCGATTCATCGCTGCGAAACAGCCGTAACATTTCGGCCATTCGCGGCACACCATGCTCGCTGAAGGCGCCGGAGGCTACCGAGCGTTTCGACGTTACCAGCGACATATACAGTCGCCAGGCATCCGATACCTGGGGCTCGATGTCTTTGTTGGTAGAAAATGCCGTGGCCAGGTAGCCGATGTTCTCCAGGCCATCCGCCAGGCGTACATACTCGACAAAATCCCTGGAATCACTCAGCCGGGTCTGGCCGGTCCTGTGATCGAGAATCTTGAGGCCACTGGAACCGGGAACAAAATTGACGTGATATCCACCCAACTCGGCGTGCGGTTCCCCGTCCCGGTCATAAAGCGTAAAGGATTCCGGCGCGCTTGCGATTGCACGTTCCACTACATCAGCCGGGAACAGGACGCGTTTGCCATTTGCGTCCGTTTTCAAGCCGTGTTCCAGCAGTCGCTCGCGAAGTCCCGCGCCACGGATATCCATGCCGGTCTCCGCCATGATTCGCTTGGCTTCGTCGACTATCCGGGTGATCAGGTCATCACTAATGACGTTCAGTGTGGGCCGCATCTTTTTTCCTGGTGAAATCCCTGAGCTATGGTTCAGGCTCAAGAATTTCCAATTCGACTTTTGCGGTGCCGGAGTCCCTCAGGCCAAGCTTGTCGGCCGCAGCTCCAGAGACATCGATTATCCGGCCACCGGTATGAGGCCCCCTGTCATTGATCCGCACAATGGCCGACTTGCCATTAGCAAGATTGGTGACTTTGACCCGGGTGCCAAATTCCAGACTTGGGTGGGCTGCCGTCAATTTCCCCTTGTCGTAGGGTTCCTCGCTGGCTGTCAGGTTTCCATTGAGTGAATCCGCGTAGTAGGAAGCAATTCCTGTTTCGGCAAGCGCTGAACCAATTGAAACTGATCCGATCAGGATCATCAAAACAAAAATACATTTCTTCACAGGCGCTCAATCCTCCAGCTTGATGTCAACCATCAGTTCATTTGCCAGTTCTTCAAGTTCATCCTGGAATTTTTCCAGCGATGTATCATCGGGAACCATCAAACGGGCATGCGCCAGGAACAGATTTTCGCCAGACATTGATGCACTCTGGCAATGGGTTTCCAGTTCCAGCACATTAATTCTATGACTGGCCAGGATTCGTGTGATGTCATGCACAATGCCAGGGTGGTCCTGCCCCACCAGGTCCAGCGTGAACTCGCGTTTTCCCTGAAGCGGTAGAGCCGCACCGCTTCGCTGAGCGACTACCTGCATGCCTTCCTTTTCCAGAGCCTTCAGACTGTCAATAAAGGCGTCAACTTGCTTTTCCGGCAAACTTGCCAGCAGGATGCCGGCAAACTTGCCCGCCAACGACAGCATGCTGCTCTCGGTCCAATTGCCGCCATGACCAGCCAACAATTCTGACAAGGATTCAACGATGCCTGGGTGATCGTCACTGACAACCGATAAAACAATGGATGTGCTCATAGGTTGGACAAACTGGCTTATTCAAAAGGGAAGTTATCCTAGCACGGTTTGGGCGGGTTTCGCTGAGGCGGGGCAGGGATCGCTTCGTTGAGTACATTGGGTGACTCTTGACTTGATAATCAACACCGACTTTAGCAGTCCGCGACATAAACTGAAACAGGCGAAACTTCTCTTAGAGAACGGCTTCAAGGGCCTCGATCAGCCGGTCAGTATCCTGGTCCGTATTGTAAAGGTGGGGAGTAACGCGCACGCAGTCGCCGCGGATGCTGACGTAAACATGATTCCTGGCGAGTTGTTCATGGATATCCCCGGGCATTCCTGCCGGAAACTTCAGGCCCAGGTAATGCCCGGCGCGCAGGTTTTCCGGCACTGACACCAGACCCAGTTGCCCGGCGCGTTCCGCGATGACCCGGGTCTTCTGTACCAGCGTGGCCGCAATCGCCTCCACGCCCCAATCCAGGATTTGCTGCATTGCCGTTACTGCCATTGACATCAGGTGGAGCTGAGATCGTTCTCCCATGTCGAAACGCCTCACACCCGGAGCCGGCGCCTGCTGGTAATCAACGAGGCGGGAAAAATCTTCCGCGCCCTTGCGCCCGGTCCAGCTGTGTTCCAGGGGCTGCCCGCCCTGCCGCTGTGGTGCGATATACAAAAAACCCAGGGAGTACGGCCCCAGCAGCCACTTGTAGGCGGCTGCCACGAGGTAGTCGGCTTGTATCTCCTGCACATCGATGGGCATCGCCCCGGTCGATTGCGTCACGTCCAGCACGAATGCAGCGCCCACCTTGCGGGCGGCTTTTCCTACCGTAGCCAGGTCAATCAAAGAACCATCGATCCAGTGGCATTGGGGCAGCGCAACAATGGCCGTTTGCGGACCGATCGCCGCGAGGATTCGGGATGTCCAGGTCTCCTGCATCCCTGAATCGTCCGGGGATGATGCGCGTGGAAGGGTGACCAGGCGTCCACCTGTCGACTTCGCCTTTTCCATCCACGGATAGATATTGGACGGAAACTGATCCTCGAGCACCAGAATTTCCTGACCGGCACCGACCTCGATATTCAGGGCTGCAACGGCCATGCCGTAGCTTACAGCGGGTACAATCGCGATATCTTCCCTGTCAGCGCCGATGATGCGGGCAAAGAGCTCGCGGCCAAGATCGGGCGCGGTGAAAAAATCCGGCGCTGTAATTTCCCAGGGGTGCTGTTTTTGCCGTACAGCCTCCTCGCCGCTGCAGCGACGGCGTTCAGCAGCGGGGACATGTAAGCGCAGTTCAGGTAAGCCACATCGTCTGGAATGTCGAACAGAGCCCGCTGATTGGGTAGAGTGGTAATAGGCCTGGTCATGTGCGCAGAATACCAAGGATAGGCACCATGAGGTAAATTTGCCGATGATTGACCCCCTGTTCGAAGAATGGCGTGATGATTACCTGGGCCGGTTCGAGCGACAGGCCCGGAAAAATTACAGCGCTCTGAATGATTTGGAAATGACAACGCTGATCACACACGTGCGGGACTGTGATTACCCGGAGTCAGTCGCGACATACCGGCGCCTGGGGCTGCAAGCCGGCTTCAAAGAGGTCCGCAGCTTGTTGCGTGACGAGGCCAGCTTGCATCAACTGATTTTGCTTGAGACTATCTGACCAACTAGCTGTGAATTCCAGCACAGAACAACCATATGCACTATGCTTGGTGTACTGTTTCACACGAAAAGGCAACAATAGCCGACCGAGGAGAGAACCATGAACCATCGAACATTATGTTACCTGGCAGCAATAGCATCATTTGCCATTATTAATCCGGGCTCTGCTTTCGCGGGTGAAACGGCCGCGGTCAAGATCAGCCGGGCCCAGTCGGCTGCGCCTCCTGCCATTAGCGGCGATGCAACGATTATGGATAGCGATGGGACGGTCCTGCGCAAAGGCAGCAACGGCTGGACTTGCATGGCGGACACCATGCCCGGTGACAACGCACCAATGTGTAATGATGCCTTGTGGATGGAAATGATGGGCGCCATAGGCAACAAGGCAGACTTCAATTCCAATGATATTGGCATTTCTTACATGCTGCAGGGCGACCACGGCTCCGGGGTGAGCAACTCCGACCCGTATCACCCGGACCCGAAAAGCGCCGACGACTACGTCGAAACCGGGCCGCACCTGATGATAATCGTACCGCGATCATCTCTGCAAGGCATGAGTGACGACCCATCGTCGGGCGGACCCTACGTCATGTGGAAAGACACTCCTTATGCCCACATCATGGTGCCGGTAGGCGGAAAACAGTAAGCCGAAATCAATCCTCAACAATATGCTCGAATGGGGCGGGAATCGCTGTCTCTGCAGTGCACTGCGGCGCGTTATCTGCAGCAACCCTTTTGAGCGGGAAACTGCCCGAAACATCGGCGTCGGTGAGGTCATACGTCATCGTGCCATTGCGGCAGTCCTTGAATTCCAAAAAGATCGTGCCCTCAGGCACACGATCTACTTTTGCCAGATTGTCGAATAGACCTCCCGTCGCGAGAACTGCGGTAAGCGTTACGTTACCAGAACCGGCCGGGTAACTTCCCTCGGCTGTCAGCCAGCGGTGTCCAGGGTCGCCAACCTGGTAGCTTATTCCTTCTTCGGGCTGGCTGGTGTCATAAGTAAACCAGGCCATAAATACAAACCTGAGCTGTTCGTATATTTCCAGGAAAATGCCCTGCCCGCTGGTATCCGGGTTGGCCCAGGCTCCGCTCAGGCCGTGATTCAGGAAGAGCGGCTCTGACGGCAGCAGGACGAAAAACCACTCGCCCCGGTCTGCCTGGTTGTCGCAATACGGCTGTGCCACCACCCTGTATTCAATTCCCTCCCGGAGCTCAATAAAGCCCGCGTCATCAAGTGTTGCGATGCGGTTGTCAGCCGGTCTGGCCGGGTCGAAGGGGCCGTCATAAAACGTGAAGCTGCCGTCCACGTAATTGGATGACAAACTGGTCAGTGCGACACCAATATCAGCCAAGTGGTGAGCCCCGGACCGCCATACCTTGAACGGGTTTGAAACATTGTAAGCTGTGCTGCCGCATTCCATATCACTGATATCGCCAATGGGATCCGATTCTGTGAATGCACCCATGTTGTAAGCGTATGGTGGGATCACCCCTTCTCCGGTAATTTCGCGGGGCCACTGATGGTACTGGCATAAACTCCCGGGAAATTACCGCAATAGGGCTGCACAACAAAATAATAATCCGTACCCGAATTCAGTACGATTGAGTTTTCATCATCGAGCACGTCAACGAGGTTGGTATTGGGGTTGTTGATGTCGTAACTCCCGTTGTACACGGACAAGGTGACGTCGTAATTGATGAACAAGGCACCATCGACGACATGGTAGGTTCCGGAACTGCTGACCTGAACCGGACCAACCAGCTCATGTGGGATTTCAAAATTAGTACCGCAGATTGATGGCGCGGGCGCCAATGTCTCCGTGCCGTCAATTTCGCCCGAAATGATGACATTGTCCGCGAGGATCGTGGCTGAAAATACAAAGCCGGTTAACAGAATTCCAATCAGATGCGTAATTTTTATCATTTTACCAACTCTCCATGTCGTTACATCAGGATACCAACATAAGAGAACTGCATTCGAAATACCACAGCAGGGGGAATTGCGGATGACCCGGTATGAGTCAGTCGAGTGACAGCAAGCCTTCGCCTACCCGCTTGCAGCATTGAGTTGGGTACGCGCAATACGCCGGGCAATGATAAACACGCCTTCGAGGATTTCCACTACCTCCATCTCACGTGCATAGGTATTGAGCCGGTTAGGTGCATCTGCAGTGAGGCGGTCAAACCCATGTTCAGCAATGCTGCGTGACATTTCCGAAAAGTCCTTTTTGCGAGCGCGTACCCGTTTCGCCAGCTTGGGTTTCTGTTTGGAAACGGCTTTGAGTGCATCGTTCAGGGTAGAGGAAACTATTGCGTGAAATTCACTCAAAAGCTGGGCTGTCTCCGGTGAAACGTTTACATCCTCATCGATTCGTTTTTGCGCCGAGGTCACCATACTAGTGGCAATACGGTCACCAATATGTTCCAGGTCATTTGCAATCGCTGCCAGTTGCATCAACTCATCGGACTGACGCGTGGAAAGCTTTACCAGACTGATTTTGCCAAGAAAATCGATAATGGCAATGTGCAGCGCATCAACGACTTTATCCATGGCTGCCACCCGCTCCAGGTCATTGCGGCTTCCCGTGATAGCAACCGGCATGATGGCCGAAACCATTTCACTGACTCGAGTTCCAAGCCGCTTGATTTCCATGCGCACGGTCTCCAGCGCGATCGAGGGTGTCGACAAGAGGGATTTATCCAGGTATTTCGGCAGCATGGCCGCATCCGGTTGAAAGGGTTTATCCGGAATCATCCACTCAACCAGACGCGCAATCTGGGTCGTGAATCCAATGAACAGGAATGCGTTGATCACATTGAAGAAGGTATGGACATTGGCAATCTGCCTTGGCGTTTCAGCCGCCAGGCGATCAGCTCCCGCCAGGCCTTCCTGCGCCGGCGAAATCATATAGGCCAGTTCCGCAAGCTGGGGAATGAAGAATATCCACAAAGCAACGCCGGCCACGTTGAATAATGTGTGAACCACCGCAGCACGCACAGCCTCCCGCGGTTTTCCAATTGACGCAAGCCCGGCCGTCACACAGGTGCCAATGTTGGCCCCCAGTGCAATGGCAATGGCTGGCTCAAGGCCAATCAGGCCCTGGGAAGCCATCACGATGAGAATGCCGGTCGTGGCTGATGAGGACTGGATGACGGCGGTGAACAATGCACCGACAGCAGCGCCCAACACCGGGTTGTGCATGGAAATCATGAATTGGACAAACGGTTCATATGAACGCAGTGGATTCAAAGCTGTGCTCATCACGGCCATACCGTAAAACACCAGGCCCAGACCGAGGATGATCATGCCGTACTGACGCCAGTTGTTGCGGGTGGCGGTAAACGCGATGGTGAAACCGATGGCGATGATCGGTAAAGCGAGCTTTGTGACCTTGAAGGCCAGAATTTGCGCGGTGATCGTGGTACCGATGTTTGCCCCGATAATCACAGCCACGCTTTGCGACATGGACATGAGTCCGGCAGAAATAAAGCCCACCAGGATTACGGTAGTTACTGACGAAGACTGGATGATGGCGGTGACAAAGGCGCCCATCCCCACGCCAACGAACCGGTTCCGGGTCAGCTTACCCAGAAGGTCTTTCATGTAATCGCCAGCCGCGGATTTGAGCGCCTGGGTCATTACGTCCATGCCGAAAAGAAAAAGGGCCAAACCCCCGATCAGTCCGCCCACAGTTCGAAACTCGCGACGGGATTACCATCGGCGTTACCTTGCGTCATGAGTTCATCCTTCAGTCGTTTCTAGTCCTTTTTCCGTTTCTTGTTTTTCTTCTTCTTTTTACCACTATTTTCCGCTTTTACGACAACCACCGGCCCTGGCGCCAGTTCGACCACACGCTCTGCCACCGAACCCAGCAGAATGTGGTCCAGCCCGGTCATTCCGCGGCTGCCGATGACAATCAGTTTTGCTTTCAGAAGGCCCGCCGCTTCAACGATCCGGCCTGGTGGCAAGCCTTGAACCAAACGGGTCTCTACTGATTTCAAAGCGTCCAGACCAGGATGGTTTCTTGTCATATCCGCCAGGAAATCATTCATCATGGATTCGGCGATGTCTTGCATGGGTTGCATCTGACCAGGCGTCTCAGAGTGGTAGAAGCCAGGATTTGATGCAGGATCATGTACGACATGCAACAGGACCAGCCGGGCACCCATGAGATCAGCAAATTCGCAAGCCCACAAAAGCGCAGCCCGTGAATCATCTGAAAAATCTATGGCAACCAAAACGGGCTGATCCTGTTCCGTTCCGGCCTGTTGGTTTGCATTGGGGATATCTGTCATCGCCTGATCCTCGCGTATTCAAGCATTTAGGTGAACATTCCTTTGAGGGTGAAGAAAAACAGAGCGGCGAGCACTCCGCCTACCGGCAGCGTGACCACCCAGGAAACGACAATTCCACCGACGA
>PVMK01125953.1_pt1 | contig 21515 bp, 14 predicted proteins | sample 1853481 | NCBI WGS metagenome assembly PVMK01 (sample SAMN08533507, study PRJNA380276) | Marine sediment metagenome, whole genome shotgun sequencing project.
GAAGGGCAGTTACTCCGTGCGCATTCTGTGACCTTCAGCTCCGGACCACCGGCGGGCCTCTGGGAGTCGCTGCGATCTTTCGCTGAAAGGGTGTGTAACTCCACGGTGTTACGTACCCTGAGAGCGTCTCAGGGCGGACTGGGCTGCGGAGAGGCGCGCGATGGGGACGCGGTAGGGGGAGCAGCTCACGTAGTCGAGGTCGAGCGCGTCGCAGATGGCGATCGACGCCGGGTCGCCGCCGTGCTCGCCGCAGACACCCGTCTCGATGTCGGGCCGAGTCTTGCGGGCTTCGCTCACGGCGAGCCGCATGAGCTTTCCGACGCCGTCCTCGTCGAGCGTGGCGAACGGGTTGGCAGGGAGGATTCCGTCCGCGAGGTAGCGCATCAAGAAGCCCGACTCTGCGTCGTCGCGGCTCATCGCAAACGTCATCTGGGTGAGGTCGTTGGTGCCAAACGAAAGGAACTCGGCGTATTCGGCGATTTGATCGGCGGTCAGAGCCGCCCGCGGAACCTCGACCATCGTGCCGAACTGGTACTTCACCTCGATGCCCCGCTCGGCCATCACCTTGCGTGCCTCCACTTCGAGCACCTCCCGCTGCCGCCGAAGCTCGTTCACGTGGCTCGTGAGCGGAATCATGATCTCCGGTACCGCTGTGACGCCTTCGCGGGTCACCTCGCAGGCCGCCTCGAAGATCGCCCGCACCTGCATACGCGTGAGCTCGGGGATGAGAATCCCCAGCCGGACCCCACGCAGACCCAGCATCGGATTCGATTCACGAAGGGCTGCGACCTTGTCGAGCATCGCCTGTGTTTCCGAGAGCTTGGTTGTGATTTCTTCGACCTCTTCGAGGGTCCGCGCGTTGGTGACTCGAATCTGCAGGTCGGTGAGCTCCCGCGTCAGCTCCTCGAACCCGGGGAGGAACTCGTGGAGCGGGGGATCGAGGAGCCGGATGATCACGGGAAGGCCATCCATCGCTCGGAAGAGCCCGGCGAAGTCCTCCCGCTGAAAGGGAAGCAGCGCGTCGACCGCCTCGCGCCGCTCCGCGAGGACCTGGGTCGTGATCATGCGCTGCACGGTGGGCAGGCGCTCCGGCTCGAAGAACATGTGCTCGGTGCGGCACAGCCCGATGCCCTCAGCTCCATACTTTCGGGCTAGCTCTGCATCCGCGGGGTTGTCGGCGTTGGCGCGAACGCCGAGACGCCGGAACTCGTCGGCCCAGCCCATGAGGCGCTCGAGCCACTCGTCGTCCATATCGGGCACCACCGTGTCGAGCTTGCCGATGAATACCTCGCCGGTCGTCCCATCGATGGAGATCCATTCGCCTTCGTGGACCTCGGTGTCGTTCACAGTCATGAGGCGGGCGACGAGGTCGATGCACAGAGCCGAGGCCCCGACGACGGCGGGCTTTCCAAACTGGCGGGCGACGAGGGCCGCGTGACTGGTGCGGCCACCGCTCGAAGTCAGGATGCCTTCAGCGGCCAGCATGCCGTGCACGTCATCGGGCTTGGTCTCGGGTCTCACCAACAGGACTTCGCGCTTGCTCTCTTTCGCCCAGCGCTCCGCCAGGTCCGGGTCAAACGCCACAACGCCGGTCGCCGCCCCGGGCGACACGTTCAACCCGCGCGCGATCACCGTGTGCCCCGCTTTGGACTCCGTCGAGAACTGCGGATGAAGAAAGAACTCGATCTGCTCCGGCTCGACCCGCAGCACAGCTTCCTTTCGACTGATCAGTCCCTCGTCGGCCAACTCCACTGCAATCCGGACAGCAGCCTGTGCGGTCCGTTTGCCGGTACGCGTCTGCAGAATCCAAAGCTTCCCGCGCTCGACGGTGAACTCCATGTCCTGCATGTCGCGGTAGTGGCGCTCGAGCCGCCGTGCGATCCCCTCGAACTGAATGTAGATCTCCCGCATCTCGGTCTTCAATTGCTGAAGCGGCTTCGTCGCACGGGTACCCGCCACGACATCCTCGCCTTGCGCATTCGTGAGATAGTCACCTTCGAGCGCGTTTTCGCCGGTGGTTGCGTTGCGCGACATCGCCACACCGGTGGCGGAGCCTTCGCCGAGGTTGCCGTACACCATCGTGATGACATTCACCCCGGTGCCGAGGTCGTGCGGGATGTGGGCCGCATCCCGATAGTCGCGCGCCCGCTTTCCATTCCAACTATCGAACACCGCAAGAGTCGCCATCCGTAGCTGCTCCTCTGCGTCGGACGGAAACTCGATGCGTGCGTGCCGCCGCACGATGTCTTTGAACGCCCCGACGATGGAGCGCAAGTCATCACCGGTCAGGTCGGCATCGCTCCGGACGCCGCGCCGCTCGCGGTGGCTAGCGAGCACGTCTTCGAACGGCTCGTCGCGCACGCCGAGCACGACGGTCCCGAACATCTGAATCAGCCGCCGGTAGGAGTCGAACCCAAAGTGCTCGTTGCCGGTCAGCTTGATCATGCCCTCCGTGACCTCGTCGTTGAGGCCGATGTCGAGGACGGTGTCCATCATGCCGGGCATCGAGAACTTCGCGCCCGATCGGCAAGACACGAGGAGCGGGTTGGTGGGATCGCCAAACCGCTTGCCGGTCTTCTCCTCCATCGTGCGCAGCGCCGCCAAGGCTTGCTCCCAAAGGCCCGTTGGGAGCTCCCCGCCGCCCGCAAGATACGCATTGCATGCCTCTGTCGTGATCGTGAAGCCGGGAGGGACGGGAACGCCGAGGCGGTTCATCTCGCCAAGGTTCGCGCCCTTGCCGCCCAGGAGGCCGCGGACCCGGTCCCAGTCGCCGTCGACGGAGGCTTCAGCTTCGTCGAGCTCGTCCAGTGTGTACACCCACTTCGTCGTCATCGGAACCTCCCAAGAGCGCGTAGGGTCGTTGTTGGTCCTTTAGCAAGGGTGAGTGCTCGCGCAACGATGCAGGGCACTAGGTCTATCGGGCGGCGGCGCTGCCGGACCGCCACCGTTCCGACGGCGGGCGCCAACGCGCGGCCGTGGTTGGACCGGGTCTCTGCGGTGTTTGCAGCCGGCACGCGCTTTGCTCGGCCGAGGTGAGTGCTTCCGTGGATCGCAGGGGCGTGGTTGGGCGGGCTGTTCGTCGGCGCGCAGTGGCAGCTGAGCGTGGGACCGGTGTTCGCCGGGTTGGCATTCGCCGGTGCCCTGGTCATCGCCGTTCACGGTCGGGAGCTCAGTGCGCGACTCTGGGGTGCGCCGCTTTCGTGTCTCGCGTTCTGTTGTGGCCTCGGCGTCGCACACACCGCGCCTACACCTTGCTCTGTTCGTGGAGACGCGTACCTGACGGCGCGTGTGGAATCGATCCGCCATGGATTTGGCGACGTGCGTCTGCGGTTGCGAGCCGTACAAGGACGGTTGTCGGGGTCGGGGCTATCGGTGCCCGCCGATCTCGAGATCACAGCCAAGATCGACAGCGCCGCCGCACCACCGCCCGGCAGCCTCATTGCGGTGCAAGCAGAGCTCCGTCCTCGCACCGCGCTCCGCAACCCCTCGCCACATCCAAACCTCTCCCCTCCGCGGGGCGTCGGATGCTGGGGGCGGTGGAACGAGCCCACGTCAATCGAGATCCTCGAGGCGTCTGCTTGGGCCAGCGCTATCGATCAGGCCCGCACGAGGGTGCGTGGGCACATGAACGCGACGCTTCCTCGGGAGGTGGCCGGCGTGGCCCGAGCGCTGGTGCTCGGCGATGGCGGAGCGCTCGATTACGCGCAGCGTCAGACCATCGCGGCGGTCGGGCTCGCGCACTTGTTTGCTGTGTCCGGGCTCCACGTCGCACTGGTGAGCGGAACCCTCGTCCGGTCCTTTCACTGGCTGGTCCGCGGCCTGACGCTTGGTTTCGACCCTCGACGCTTGGCGGCGGCCATCGGCATCCCGCTCACCTTGTTGCACGCGCTCTTCGCAGGCGGTTCACCGAGCGCGTGGCGAGCCGCCATCACGGCGGCGCTCACCTGGGGACTCGTCGTCATTGGCAGGCGCCCATCGGCACCCTCCGTAACCGCGGCGGCAGCATTGATCCTCTCGGCCCCGGACCCAGCCATCGCCCTTCGGCCCGCGTTCCTCCTCTCGATCATCGCCACCTCCGCCATCCTGAGCGCGCCCCGCGTCTCCGGGTCCCAACGTTGGCAACGCCTTCGCGCGTCCGCGACCATCAGCGCCCGCACCCTCATCGCGACGATGCCCCTCGTATGGTGGTGGTTCGGCGGCGTACCCCTCATCGGATGGCTTACCAACATCCTCGTCTTGCCGTTCGGCAGCTGGGTGGTGATCCCCTTGGCGCATGTCTTCGCTCTGACGCTCTCCTTCCCCGCAGCAGCTCAGGCGGTCGGCAGTGCGCTGACGGTCGCGGTCCACGTGCTGCTCGCCGTGTGCGATGCGTTTGCCCCCCTCACCGTGACGCGGCGTTTGCCGCCGCTCGATGTCACTCAGGGCGTAGTCGTGTTGGCGGCCTGCGCACTCCTGTTGATCGCTCGGACGTGGCGCGTCCGCCTGGCCGTCCTCATCGTATCGGCGCTCTTATGGCTCGCCGCGGAGCGCGCCCTGGTCGGACGCGAGCAACCACGCGACGTCCTCCGTGTGTCGTTTGTCGACGTCGGCCAGGGAGACGCGACGCTGATCGACTTCCCGAACGGGCAGTTCGCTTTGGTCGACACCGGCCAAGGGGGCCGTCATCCCGCCGCCCGAGAGCTCCGCGGGCTCCTCGCAGCCCGGCGCCGTTCACGCATCGACTTGCTCGTCATCACGCACGGCCACCCCGATCACTACGGCGGACTCCCCGGCCTGGTCGAACAGATCGAAATCGGAGAGCTCTGGCTCAATGGACAACTGCTCACGGAAGAAGAAGATGGCGCCATGGCACGCCTGGTGTCGTCCGCAATGGCCCGCGGAACTCGCGTTCGGTTCGCGCCCGAGCTGTGCGGGAGGAACCCGCGCTTCGGAGGCGCACACCTCGAGGTGCTATGGCCTTGTCCACGGTACGACGCGGCGCTTGGCCTCAACGACAACTCGATTGCGATCCGGCTCGCGTTCGGTCGGCGCTCCTTTTTGCTCACCGGAGACCTCGAACACGACTCGGAACGGCTTCTCGTCGCGGCCGGGCGCGTCCAGCCGACTGACGTGCTCAAGGTTGCCCATCACGGCTCGCGCACGTCGACCTCGCCTCCGTTTCTGGCGGCGGCGCGCCCTTCTCTCGCGGTGATTAGCAGCGGCGCCGGAAACCGATACGGCCATCCAAGCCCCGAGGTCCTCGAACGACTGCGCGAAGCCGGCGCGGGCGTTCTTCGAACCGACGTTCATGGCGGAGTCATCGTCACCACCGACGGCGAACGGCTAGAGATTCATCGCTAAGCCCCGATGGGCTTCTCGAACAGTCGATAGCGCTTGTAGATCTTCGCGCCCATGCTCCGAATGGCCGCATTGATCAGACGGTTGTCCTCCAACGTCCAACCGAGCTCGGCCCAGTCGTAGCCTTCCTTCAACCCCCGCCGCACCAGCTCCGCCATGACTGCGGTGGCAAGCGGCGCGTACCGCTTCTTTCCACGCAAGTCCGTTCGGATGCCGAGCAGCATCAAGCGAGCCGACTTCGGTCCCCGAATCTTCAATCGCCAGATCAGCTTCGCGATCGTAACCGGGTTCAGCTTTCCCCCGAAGTCGGCGACCACTTCGTTGAGGTTGGGCAAACACACACAGATCGCAACCGGCTGCCCGTCGATCTCGACAAAAAACGAAAGCTCCTTGTCGAGGATGAGCTGCAAGTCCGCCGCCATCTTCTTGGCTTCAGCGTCCGTCGCAGGAACGAAGCCCCAGTTGTGTTGCCAAGCGTCGTTGAAGACGTCGAGGATGTCCCGCACTTCCTTCTTGATGTTACGCGGGCGAACGGAGCGAAACCGTACCTCAGGAAGACTGTTGATCGTCTCCCAGGCCTTCTGGGCGCGTGCAGGCGCCGGTTCCACCTGGTACTTCCAGCCGTAGCAGTCCTTCACTTTCTGCAGGCCCGCCCCCAAGGCCAGCGCTTCCTGGTACGGATGATGATGGGACATCATGAGCGTCGGGGGCGAGTCGAACCCTTCGACCAGCATCCCGGTTTCTTCGTTGATCGAGAGCGAGAACGGCCCGCGCATCACTGTCATCCCGCGGCTCGCCAACCATTCCTCGGCGGCGGCGACCAACGCCGATGCGACCTCTTGATCGTCCACCGTGTCGAAGAAGCCAAAGAATCCGGCGTTGTCCTGGTGAATGCGAAGATGCTCGCGGTCGATCTGCGCCGAAATTCGGCCGACCGCCTTGCCGTCCTTCCACGCAGTGAACAAGGCGACCTCAGCATGCTCGAAAAACGGGTTTTTCTCCGGGGTGAGCCGCTCGGTGATCTCCATGTGAAGCGGCGGCACCCAAGCCGGGTCCTCGCGATACACGTCGAAGGCAACCTGAATGAAGTCTTTCAGGTCCTTGCCAGGCCGGTGGTGCTTGATCTCGACGCTCATACCTTGAGAGGACCCACCATGTCTTCCGGAGTAATCGCGTCATCGAACTGCTCACCGGTTAGCAACCCGAGCTCGATTGCGGCCTCTCGAAGCGTCGTATTGCTCTTGTAGGCGTGCTTGGCCACCTTGGCCGCGTTGTCGTAGCCGATGAGCGGGTTCAAGGCCGTCACCAGCATGAGCGAGCGGCGGAGCTTGTCGTCAATCGTCTCGAGGTTGGGCTCGATGCCCACGGCGCAGTTGTCGTTGAAGCTCTTGCACGTGTCGCCGAGCAACCGAATCGACTGAAGGAGGTTGTACGCCATCACCGGCTTGTAGACGTTGAGCTCGAAGTTGCCCTGCGAACCTGCAATGCCGATCGCCACATCGTTCCCCATCACCTGCGTGCAAACCATCGTCATCGCTTCGCACTGCGTCGGATTCACTTTACCTGGCATGATCGAGCTTCCAGGCTCGTTCTCTGGAATGCGCAGCTCTCCGATGCCGGACCGCGGCCCCGACGACAGCCAACGGACGTCGTTCGCGATCTTCATGAGCGCCACCGCCAACTGCTTGAGCGCACCGCTCGTGCCCACGAAGGCGTCGTGCGCGGCGAGCGCGGCGAACTTGTTGGGCGCCGACACGAAGGTCTTACCGCTGAGCGCCGCGATCTTCTCGGCAACGCGATCCGCGTACTGCGGGTGCGTGTTGAGGCCGGTGCCGACCGCAGTGCCCCCGAGCGCCAACTCGCGAAGCTGAGGCATGGTGGCCTCGACCGCGGCCAGCGCGTGATCGATCTGGGAGACCCAGCCGCTGATCTCCTGCCCGAGCGTGAGCGGCGTCGCGTCCTGCAGATGGGTTCGCCCGATCTTCACGATACTGGCGAACGCGTTGGCCTTGCCGTGAAGGGTGTCGCGAAGCACCTGAACTTTCGGCAACGTTTGCTCTATCCCAATGACCGCCGCTATGTGCATTGCGGTCGGAAACGTATCATTGGAGGACTGTGACCGGTTGACGTGGTCGTTCGGATGAACAGGCTTCTTGCTGCCCATCTCCCCGCCAGCAAGCTCGATCGCGCGGTTCGAGATCACCTCGTTGACGTTCATGTTGGACTGCGTCCCGGAACCCGTCTGCCACACCACGAGCGGGAAGTGGTCGTCGAGTTTGCCTTCGATGACCTCGTCGGCTGCGCGCACGATTAAATCACAGACGTCCTTCTCGAGGTTGTCCAGCTCATGATTGGTGAGCGCTGCAGCCTTCTTGAGGATTCCAAACGCATGCACGATCTCAATCGGCATTCGCTCCGCGCCGATTCGGAAATTCATGCGCGACCTCATGGTCTGTGCGCCGTAGTACTTGTCCGCAGGCACCTCGATCGGGCCCATCGAATCGGTTTCCACACGCGTCGTCATCTGACCTCCGGGCGCTCCCTTACCGCGTCCTTGACCCGATGTCGATTCCTCGTAGGAGCCTTGATAGATGCGCCCGGCACGGCCTCAGGTTCCGTCTCAGCCATGCCCTGCCTGCGGGAAGGAGGTCGACCCGCTGCGCGCGGCGCGTGTGCTGTGGCTCGAGGACGGGGCTCGATTCCTTTGCGGCGAGGAATGCAGAGATCGCTTTCTCCGCGGTGAGCGCGACTTCGACGCCTCCGCCCGACAGCCCAGCGAGCCGCCCTACCTCGAGCGCCCATCGATTCCGGACCTGGTGCGCGAAGCCACGGTGGTCCGAGACGAGGACGACCGCATCCATGGCGAAAGTGCCCGAGGGCGCGGCCACGACCCGTTCGTCGCGACCGGCCTCGCGCTCCTCGCGCTTGCCCTCGTGCTCCTGAGCCCAAGCCGGGAGCTGGGGTGGCTCGGAGCATTTCTCATCGCTCTTTGTGCTGCCGTCAACGCGCGAATCCGGCTCACGACCTTGCGGGCAACCGAGTCCCTCCGCATCGTCGCGCCGCTCGGCCTCGTGCTCGCCGCCATTGCCGGTGCGCTGGCGTCCGACGACGAGGCTCAGCGCTGGTCGCTCGCCGGCGCCGCAGTCGCCGCCATCGCAGTGTCCGTCCGCAACTGGGTTCACTGGTCGCTATCCTCGTCGCTACGCGCCGCGGCCCACGACCTTCGCGAAACCTTGCCGCTCACAGCCCGCGTGCCCTCTCACGACCCCTCGGCGTACGAAGAGGTACCGGCCACCAGCCTACGTCAAGGCGATCTCGCCGTCGTGCTGGAGGGCGAGCTTGCCCCCGCCGATGGCGTGATCGAGGAGGGCTCGGGATCGGGCTTGCGGCATCCGAAGGCCGCGCACGCGAGGCCATACGACGAGGGGGACTTCATTCTTGCCGGTACGCGCTTGTTGGAGGGCGCGGCCACGATTCGAGTCCGCCGCACGGGTCACGACCGCGGCATCGTCCGCGCCGTCGAGCTCGGCCAGCGCAAACAGCAAGATCGCGGGGTCGCTTCCCATCTGCGTTTCGCAGTCGCCCGGTGGAGTTGGCTGCTCTTGGCCCCAGCTGCAACCGCTGCGTTCGTTTGGGCCGGACCGGCCGGGGCGGCGGCCCTTCTTCTCGGGGTCCCAGTGCTGGGGCTCCTGGCTACCCTCGACGTCCCGTTGGACGCAGGCGCCCTGGCCGCCGCGCGGCGCGGCATGTTCTTCGGAAGCTCGCGTGCGCTACGCGACGCAGGGCGAACGGCCACCACCGCAATCTTGTTGCGAGGCGCCCTCACCTCCGGGGAGCCGATTGTTCAACAGGTACATTCCCTGGGAAGCCAAGCGCTCGACCGTGTCCTTGGACTCGCGGCCGCCGCTGAACGAGTCGCGGAGGACCACCCCGTCGCCCGGGCCATCCAGCGCCACGCAGACGAGCACGGGTATGCCGCCGCCGTTCGCAAGGAGCGGGTGCATGCAGGTCTCGGGGTCACCGCTGTGACCTCCCATGGTGTCCCCGTCGTCGTAGGCCGGCGGCAACTCCTGCTCGACGAAGGCATCAGCGTGGCTATTGCCGACGGTGACGCCACCCACATCGAAAGCGAGGGGCTGACACCGATCTTCATCGCGATCGACGGCCATCTCGAAGCGTTGCTGGCCATCCTCGACCCGGTCCAGGTCGGCGCCCGCGACGCAGTCCAGCGCATCTCGGATCTTCCGTGCGACGTGGTGATCCTGTCCGGAGACGACCGGCGAACCGTGGATTGCATCGCAGCTCAGCTCGGCGCGCCGCGCGTCAAGGCTCCTCTCCTGCCATATGAACGCGTGATCGAGGTGCGGGCTCTCCGAGAAACCGACGGCATCACCGCGACGATCGGGCGTGGCGGCGAAGACGACGCCGTGCTGGCCGCAGCGGATGTCCCGATCTCCCTTCGACTGGTGGGCTCCGCTTTGGAGGATCGTGGCGTGGTGATCGCGAGCCACGACGTCCGAGACGCCGCGGACGCACTCTGGCTCGCCCGCGCGGTCCAGCGGGCCACGTGGCGAGGCCTCGGCGCATGCGTCCTGGTGGCAGCCATCATCGGGCTCGGCGTTGCCTCCGGTTGGATGACGCCCGTCATCGCCGCGCTATGTGGCCTTGCGACCGAGGCGTGGGCGCTTCGGGCTGGCTCCCGCCTGCTTCGCCGTGTAGATCTCCGGGTGCCGATGCAGCAATAGCGGAGAACGAACGATGAGTGACAAGGCATGGGGCGGCCGGTTCGAGCAAGAGCTGGACGCGATCGCATCGAGATTCAATGCAAGCGTGGACGTCGACGGGCGCCTGTGGCCGCAGGACATCGACGGCTCGATCGCACACGTGCGCATGCTCGCCAACCAGAACATCTTGTCTACCGACGACGCCAAGCAGATCGTGGCTGGCCTGAAGACAATCCGTGCGTCGCTCGAACGCGGTGAGTTCGAGTGGGACGACAGCAAAGAAGACGTCCATATGAACATCGAGGCTGCGCTGACCCGCGCGGTCGGAGAGGCCGGCGGGCGTCTGCACACCGGGCGAAGCCGCAACGACCAAGTCGCGACCGACATGCGCCTCTGGACGCGGCAAGCCTGCACTTCGGCCGTGGCCGACATCGACGGATTGCTCGAAGTCCTTGCGGACAAGGCAGACGCGCACCTCGATTTTCTAATGCCTGGCTACACTCATCTACAACGCGCGCAGCCCATCAGGCTGGCGCATCACCTTTTGGCCTGGGCCGAGATGCTCGATCGGGATCGAGGCCGCCTCGTCGACGCTGCGGCGCGTATGAACGAATCGCCCCTCGGAGCGGCGGCCCTAGCGGGCACGACCTTTCCCGTCGATCGCGAGGCTACCGCCAAGGCACTCGGCTTCGACCAGCCCATGCGCAATTCGCTCGACGCGGTCAGCAGCAGAGACTTTTTGCTCGAGGCCGTGAGCGCACTGGCGATTTGCTCCGTGCACCTGTCACGGATTGCGGAGGAGCTCGTGCTCTGGTCGAGTCAGGAATTCGCGTTTATGCAGATGAGCGACGCCTTCACCACCGGCTCGTCGATCATGCCGCAGAAGAAGAACCCGGACATGCCGGAGCTCGTGCGAGGCAAAACGGGTCGCGTCGTAGGCTCGCTCGTCAATCTGTTGGTGATGCTCAAGGGGCTGCCGCTCGCCTACAACCGAGACCTCCAAGAGGACAAAGCACCGGTCTTCGAGGCATTCGACACGGTCCACGATTGTTTGGCGGTGCTCAGCGGTGCCATCGGTTCGGCCACGTTCGACAAGCAACGGATGGCAGATGCGTTGCAAACGGGCTTCCTGGACGCCACCGAGGTCGCCGACTGGCTCGCCTCGCGCGGCATTCCTTTCCGCGATGCGCATCGCGTGGCCGGCAAGCTGGTTCACCAGGCCGTGCAGGAAGGCAAGACCCTCTCCGAGCTCCCGCTCGGAGCCTACAAGGCCGCCCACGATGCATTCGACGACACGATCTTCCTCGCTCTCGAGATGGAAACCGCGGTCGAGCGACGCGACGTCCTCGGTGGGCCCGCGCGCGGACGGGTGGCGGACGCCATCGCCGAGCTTCGGGGTCGACTACAGGCGCGGCGCGGCGCATAACGGTCCGCCATGTCCAACGTGCATATCCCGGAGTCGCCCTGGTTCTCATATCGAGACGGGGTCCTCGTGTGCGAAGAGGTCAGCCTCACGTCAATCGCGGAGGATGTCGACACGCCCGCGTTCGTGTACTCGGGTACTGCGATCGACGCTGCCTACCGCTCGATCGACCAAGCGTTGTCGTTCGCTCCGCACCTCATCGCCTACGCGGTCAAGGCCAACGGCAATCTATCGGTGCTCGCGCGCCTGGCGTCGCAGGGATGCGGCGCGGACATCGTGTCGGTCGGCGAAATGCAGCGCGCGCTGAAGGCGGGGTTCCCGCCCGAGCGCATCGTATACAGCGGCGTCGGCAAGCGGCGCGAGGAGATCGCAGCGGCGGCTGAAGCTGGGATTCGTGCGCTGCACGTCGAGAACATTCAGGAACTCGATGTCGTCGAGAGCGTCGCACGGGAGCTCGGCCGTTCGCTGAGCATTGGCTTGCGCGTCAACCCCGACATCGACGCGAAGACCCACCCGTACATTGCGACCGGCCTTCGTGAATCCAAATTCGGGCTCGCGATTCCGGTCGCCGAGGCCGTCATTCCGCGCATTCTACAGAGCCCACATTTGGAGCTCGAGTCCGTGGCTTGCCACATCGGTTCACAGCTGTCGTCTCCAGAGCCGCTTCGCGAGGCGATCGAAATCCTCGGCAGGTTCGCCAACCACTGCGTCCAGCAAGGCGCGACCCTACGCGCCATCGATGTGGGAGGCGGCTGGCCGATGCACTACGGGCAGGAGGTCGACGCCTACCCCCCGGCCGCGACGTTCGGCGAGGCGATCCGCCAGGGGCTGGCAGCCTCCGGCATGCTCCGCCCCGATATCGAAATCATCACGGAGCCGGGACGCGCGCTCGTCGGCGACGCAGGGGTGCTGTTGACGCGTGTTCTGTACACGAAAACGCAAGGCGATCGGCGCTTTGTAATTGTCGACGCTGCGATGACCGAGCTCATTCGCCCCGCACTTTACGGTGCGTACCATGCGATCATGCCGATCGCGGAGCCCGACCCGACGGCCGCCCTCGTTCTGGTCGACGTCGTTGGGCCGGTGTGTGAATCCGGCGACTTCGTCGCGAAGGACCGGCCGCTACCCGACGTAAAGCAGGGCGAGCTACTTGCCATCCGAGGAGCCGGCGCGTACGGACGGGAGATGCAGAGCATGTACAATGCACGCCCACTGCCCCCCGAAGTTCTCGTTGATGGGTCGCGCTCACGCCTCGTGCGGCAGCGCAGTGGTCCCGAAGCGCTGTGGCAAGGCGAAATCCTCGCATGAGCGGCGTGACGATCATCGGGACCGGACACTACGTGCCCGGCGCTCCCGTGACAAACGACGCCCTCGCACGCGTGATGGACACCAGCGACGAGTGGATCCAAACCCGCACAGGCATCCGGCAGCGCTACTTCGCGCGCGATGGCCAGGGAGCCAGTGACCTCGCCGTCGAAGCCTCCAAGAAGGCTCTCGACGACGCCGGCATCGAGGCGTCGGACGTCGACTACATCATCTTCGCAACGATGACCCCGGACTACTTCTTTCCGGGATCGGGGCCGCTTCTCGGCGCAAAGCTCGGCATCTCCGGCGTGCCCGCACTGGACATCCGGCAGCAATGCGCAGCGATCCCGTATGCGTTCCAGCTCGCGAACGGTCTCGTTCAGTCGGGCGCGGCGGAGACGATCCTGCTCGTGGGCGCGGAGGTTCACTCGGGGTTCATGCCCTGGACCGATTGGGACGTCGTCCGGTCTGAATCGGAGCGCGAGGTGACGCGCGAAGCATTCGAGCGTGCGAACAGGCACCGGAGCTTGGCGATCATTTTCGGCGACGGCGCCGCAGCCATGGTACTCCGAAGAAGCCAGGCGCCCGACGGCGGTTTCATGGGTGCCGAGCTTCACAGCGACGGCGATTCGTACGACCATCTCTTCGTTCCGGGCTGCGGCTTTCGCAATATTCCCTACGTTACCCCCGAGGCATTGGCGGCCGAGCGGCACATCCCGGAGATGCGCGGCCCATCGCTTCTCAAGAAGGCGGTCAAGACGCTCTCGCGAACCGTGAGGTCGCTGTGTGAGACGCACGGCGTCTCCCAAGACGAAATCGACTGCTTCATCGCTCACCAGGCCAACGACCGCATCAATCAGGCCGTCCGGCAATCACTCCGCATTCCCCCCGAAAAAATTCCGTCCAATATCGCGCGCTTCGGCAACACGTCGGCGGCGACCATCGGGATCCTGACCGACGAGCTTCGCCGCGACGGCACCATCCGCGAGGGCGATTTGTTGTGTTTTCTCGCGCTCGGCGCTGGCTTGAATTGGGGCGCCGCCCTGATGCGACTGTAGTTCGCTACACCCTCAGCATGTCGGGCCGTTCGCCAATCTTCGGCCGAACGACGCCACGTTCCGTGTAGATCGCATCGACGAAGCGCGCCGGCGTGATGTCGAACGCAGGATGCCGGCAAGGAATGCCATCGGCGACCACTGTGGCGTCACCGATCCTGGCGACCTCATCTCGCGAGCGCTCTTCGATCGGGATCTGTGCGCCGGAGGGCGTCCGAAGGTCCACCGTGCTCCAGGGAGCCGCCACCGTGAACGGCACCTCGTGCTGATTGGCGAGCACCGCCAACGAGTACGTCCCGATCTTGTTCGCGACATCGGAATTGGCGGCGATACGATCGCTGCCAACGACCACAAACCCGATCTCGCCCGTTTGAAAGAAGTGTCCCGCCATGCCGTCGGTGATCACTTCCACCGGAATGCCATCTTGATGAAGCTCCCATGCCGTGAGCCGCGCGCCCTGCAGGTAGGGCCGCGTCTCGTCCGCGAGCACGCGCACGTTCTTGCCCTGTGCATGCGCGGCGCGAATGACCCCTAGCGCCGTTCCGTAGCCGCCGGTCGCCAAGGCGCCGGCGTTGCAGTGCGTGAGGATCACCGCACCATCCGGAACTTCTTCGGCGCCGAGCTCACCGATACGCCGGCAGGAAACCACGTCCTCTCGGTGGATCGCTTCGGCCTCTTCGAGCATACCTTGGTACCGCGCCTCCGGGGCCAGCTCGTACACCTCCCCTGCCTTGCGAGACATCCGCGCGATCGCCCACCCCAGGTTGACCGCGGTAGGCCGGGTGGCGTTGAGAATCCGTCCAGCGGTCCCGTTGGCGACGAGAAACATCTGCCCGTCGCCCTGTTCATCCCTCGCGACCATCGCCAACGCGTACGCGGCCGCAATCCCAATCGCGGGCGCCCCTCGGACCACCATGTCGCGGATCGCAGCCGCCATCTCGTCCGGTTTGCGGTAGCGGTGATACCGCACCTCACCCGGTAGGAGCCGCTGGTCGAGCATCACCACCTCTCGAGTGGCTGGGTCGAACTCGACCGCAAACCAGTCGGCGCCACTCAATGGTGCGCGCGACAGGCCTGTGCTCATTGCGCGTCCAAAAGCCGCCGGAGGATCTCGTTGACGGCCTTCGGATTTGCGGCGCCCTTGGTCGCCTTCATCACCTGACCGACGAAGTAGCCGATGACGTTGGTCTTGCCTTCTTTGTACTGAGCAACCTGCGAAGGACTCGCCTCGAGAATGCGCCGAACCTCCTCTTCGATGGCTCCGGTGTCGGTCACCTGGGCCAGCCCTTGAGCGTCGATGATCGCCTTCGGGGCTGTTCCTGTTTGGACCATCGAGGAAAACACCTTCTTGGCGATCTTGCCGTTGATCGTTCCGTCCTCGACGCAACCGAGAAGCTCCGCGACCGCGCTGGGTGCCACCGGAAACAACGCCTCGAGCCCGTCAGTCGAGACGTGTCGAAGGACCTCCGCCTGCACGAAGTTGCCTACCTTCTTGCCCGCGTCCTTGCTCTTCTTGCCTGACTGCTCGGTGAACAAGCGCGTGGCTTCCTCGAAGTACTTGGCGACCTCTGGATGGCCGGACAGCACGCCCGCGTCGTATTCCGTCAGCCCGAGGTCCTTTTGCCACCGCAACCGCTTTGCCGCAGGAAGCTCCGGAAGCGCCGCGCGGAGCTGTTCGATTCGTTCCTCGGTCACCACGACCGGCGGCAGGTCCGGGTCTGGGAAGTAGCGATAGTCGTGCGCCTCTTCCTTGCTGCGCATCGAAATGGTCTTCGCCTGCCCCTCGTTCCAAGTGCGAGTCTCCTGAACGACCGTCCCGCCGCTCTGCAGGACGCCTTCCTGGCGCGCGATTTCATGCTCGATGGCCTTCTTCACGAAGCGAAACGAGTTGATGTTCTTGAGCTCGGCGCGTGTCCCGAACTCCTCTTGACCGACCGGGCGAATCGACACGTTCGCATCGCACCGAAACGAGCCTTCCTCGAGGTTCCCATCGTTGACGCCGATGAACATCAGCAGGTCGCGCAGCTTCCTGAGGTACGCCTCAGCCTCTTCCGCGCTCCTGAGGTCTGGGTCGCTCACGATTTCGACCAACGGCGTGCCCCCGCGATTGAAGTCGACGAGCGTCCCCGCGCTCGAGCCCCCGCGGTGGATGTTCTTCGCTGCATCCTCTTCGACGTGGATGCGGGTGATCCCGATACGCCTGGTCTCGCCATCGACGTCGATGTCGAGGTGCCCCTTCCCGTTGAGCGGCAGCTCGAACTGAGAAATCTGATAGCCCTTGGGCAGGTCCGGGTAGAAGTAGTTCTTCCGCGCGAACACGCTATGTGAGGCAACGTCACATTCCAGCGCCAAGCCCGCCTGCACGGCAAGCTCGATCGCTTTTGCGTTTGGCACGGGCAGCGCGCCTGGAAGCGCCAAACACACTGGACAGGTGTGCTCATTGGGGGGTGCCCCGTAGTCGGTCGGGCATCCGCAAAACAGCTTCGTTCGTGAACGCATCTGGGCGTGCACTTCGAGGCCGATCACCGGCTCATAGGCGGTCATGACGGCGGGTTATAGCGCACCGTGGACGGAAGGCCATGGTGTGTAAACCCTAGATACATTGGCATTTCGCCGGGGAGTTACTCATCATGAATGAGGGTAAGAATGCCTTCGGAAACTAGGCAGGGGGGAAATGCACCCGGGACCTTCAGGGTCCTGGTGGTGGACGACAGTCCGTCGATTCGGCGGCACGTCGTGCAGAAGCTCGAACCAATGAGCTTCCACGTCACCGAAGCGCGCTCCGGTGAAGAAGCGCTGGAGCTCACCCTCGAGCAGACGTTCGACCTTGTGGTGAGCGACATCGAGATGGGTGCGATCACCGGCGTCCAGCTCTGCCGAGTCTTCCGCGGCGACCCTGGCATGAAAGACATCGCCTTCGTTCTGCTGACCGCCGCGAGGGACGCCAAGACGCGCTTCTGGGGCCGCAACGCGGGCGCCGACATTTACCTCGCAAAAGAACACATGGACGAGAAGCTGTTGCCCGCGGTCGAAGAACTGATGAAAGACCGGACTCCGCGAGACAGCATCCGCCCCGAGCTCAGCGGCACGCCGCTCGAGCGTGTCAGCGCCGTGCTCGACCACCATCTGTTCGATGTGGTCGTCCAGTCCGAGGTCCGTCGTTTGATGGACCATGTGCATGATCGCATCGAGTTTGGCGACAAGGTGCTCGAGCTTGCGGCTGAAGTCATCGGCTGCCCCTATTTGGTTCTTCATCTTCTTGGGCCGGGCGGGCCGACCTATGCGATTCGCGCCCGCGGGCCGTGGCCCGAGGGGGACGCGACTGCCGGGTTGGCAGCCCTCGCAATCCCGGAGAAGAGCGTCGATGCGACCCACACCACCATCGAAGCCGACCCGAAGTTCGGTACGGGCCAAAACGTCGTCGGCGGCCGCTCCTTTACTTGCGAGATTCGGGTGAGGGACGAACCGCTCGGCGCACTGCAGGTCTTCGGCGGCCCCAACTGTTGCGCAGAGACCGACATCCGCAGCGTCAAGCTCATTGCGGAGGCGTTGGGCGTGGTCGTGAAATCGCTTTTCCTCATGGAGGAAACGCAACTCCTCGCGCTGACCGACGGCCTGACGGGGCTGTACAATCGCCGCCACGCCAGCAAACGCCTCGAAGAGGAAATCGCTCGGGCGCGCCGCAACAGCACAGGGCTTTGCGTTGCGATGTGCGACGTCGACCACTTCAAAGCGATCAACGACGAGTTCGGGCACAGTGCCGGAGACCACGTCCTTCAACAGATCTCCGCCTCGCTGACGGAGTACGTTCGCCGAAACGACATCGTATCGCGCTGGGGTGGTGAGGAGTTCCTTGTGATTTTCTCCGAAATCAAGCTTACAGCCGCACGCATCGTCGCCGAGCGGCTCCGAGGCCGGCTTGCGAGCACCCCCCAGGTCGAAGGGGGCCCCGAAAAGATCAGCGTCAGCATCGGGCTGGCGATGCTGCACCAGGGCGTCACCGCGGACGCACTCATCGAGCAAGCCGACCAAGCCCTCTACCGCGCCAAGGCTCGCGGACGAAACCGCGTCGAGGTCGCTGGTGAAGAGCGACGCAGCATACCTTCGACGGTCATGCAGAAGCAGGATGGCGGAAAACAAAAGCCCGCCGATGCAAAGCAGGCGGACACAAAGTAAGCGTTCAGTCGAGCGCGGCGGGCCGGGACTCGACTAGCCCACACCCGTCTTCGATCACCTGGCTTGCGCTACACAGCACCTCTTCCTCGAAGGGCGGCGCTACCAGCTGGATCCCGATGGGAAGCCCGGAGCCCGAGAGGCCGCACGGTGTGCTGATCGCGGCCAAGCCCGCGAGGCTCGGCGGCAGAGTGAAGATGTCGGCAAGGTACATGTCGAGCGGGTTGCTCGTCTTTTCGCCCAGCGCGAACGCGGGCGTCGGAGTAGTCGGGGTGCAGACGACGTCGCAGCTCTCAAACGCGGTGTCGTAGTCGCGCCGGATCAGTGTGCGAACGCGCTGAGCCTTGAGATAGAAGGCATCGTAGTAGCCCGCTGACAGCGCGTAGGTGCCGAGCATGATGCGCCGGCGAACCTCGGGGCCAAAGCCCTGCGCCCGCGTCTTGGTGTACGTCTCGGTGAGGTCTTCGCCCGGAACGCGAAGGCCGTAGCGCATGCCGTCGAACCGCGCGAGATTGCTGGACGCCTCTGCGGTCGCGATCAAGTAGTAGACCGACACCGCATGCTCGGCGTGCGGGAGCGACACGTCCACCAGGGTTGCTCCCTGCTTTTCGAGCGCGCTCAACGCGGCTTCGACCCCGGCGCGAACGTCGGCATCCTGGAGGCCATCGAGCAAGTCACGAACCACGCCGACTCGCAGCTCCTGCACGCCGCGGTCACACGCGGCGACATAGTCACCTGTCTCGCGATCGGCCGATGTCGCGTCGCGGCGATCATGCCCGGCAACCACCTGAAGCAACTGCGACGCTTCGCGCACTGAGCGCGCCATCGGTCCAATCTGATCGAGCGACGAGGCAAACGCGACGAGCCCGTAGCGCGACACCCGTCCATAGGTGGGCTTGATGGCGGTAATGCCGCAAAATGCTGCGGGCTGCCGTACAGAGCCACCCGTGTCACTTCCAAGCGCCAACGGGGCCAGGCCTGCGGCGGCGGCGCACGCGGACCCGCCCGATGAACCACCCGGCGCGCGGTCCAAGGCCCATGGATTGAGCACATTCGCAAACGACGAGTTCTCGTTGGACGACCCCATCGCGAACTCGTCGAGATTCGTCTTGCCCAGGATCACGGCGCCTGAGGCGCGCAACGCTTCAACGACATGGGCGTCATAGGGCGGGATGTAGTCTCCGAGGATCTGCGACGCACAGGTCGTGCGAACGCCCCGCGTGCAGAGGTTGTCTTTGACTGCGATCGGCACACCGGCCAACGGACCAAGGTCTTCGCCCGCATCTCGTGCGCGGTCGACTTGCGCCGCAGCCGCGAGCGCTCCTTCGTGATCGATCGTGAGGAAGCATGAGAGCTTGGGGTTGAGCGCTTCGGCGCGCGCAAGGTAGGTACGAGTCACGGCGACTGCGCTTACCGCGCCTTCAACGACCTGCTCACGAATCTCGAATGAGCTCTGCCAGGGAAACGCGCTCATCACTCCACCTCGAGAACCAGCGGTACCGCGAACCCGCCCGCCTCGCTCTCGGGCGCCTGCGCGAGGATCTCGGACCGGTCGCTACAGCGATCCGGCACATCTGGCCGCATGGGGGCGTCCATCGGAATGGAGTGAAAGGTCGGTGGCACATCGGAGACATCCAGGTCGTCGAGCCCCTCCATGTATCCAAGAATCGCATGCAGCTGCTCTTGCATCTGGCGTGCCTCTTCATCGGACAGCGTCAGCCTGGCCAGCTTCGCGACGTGCAAAACCTGCTCGAGGGTGATTTTGGGGTCCGCCATGGGCCGCCGAAGGTAGCAGATCCCCCATTGGAGGCGAGGTCTGCGGCTTTGTGCGGCCGATTTTTCGGGTCTCCGACCCTCACTGAACAAACAAGCATTTGCCAACAACGACGCGAACTTACCTGCGTCGCCATATTCACCACTCGTCACGCCATATCATTTGATTTCACATCGCCACGTCAACGTCAGGTCAACGAGCCGAGCTCAACGCTGCCTACGGGGCGTTCGCCTGAGAAGCACCACGGATGCTCAAGCCCTTACCGCGGTGTCGCGGGTTCATGCCGACCTCAACCGCATCGGCGGCCTCCTCAAGCTCGCTATTCGGGAAGGCGTCGGTGATCGCTCCAGCTATTACGGATCGAACGTCGAGCTTGGCGACGCGATCCGCCAAATCTGTCGGGCGGTGGAGCGTTTGGCGGGGCAGCGGATATCAGACAGTTCGGGAGGGGTAAGCGTGTCCCCAGAACAGGAAAAGCCATCTATGTCTCCAATCGATCGACCGCCGCGAATCGCCCCTTGACTTCCTTGTCGTGTGCCGTCGATGGTTAACGCGTACCCCAATGGAAGGAGGGGTCATGACGCAGTTTCTTTCCCGTAGTGCATTTGCACGGGTGCTCTTTCCAATCTCGCTCGTGGTGGCGGTTGGATGCGGCTCTGGTAACAACACCCCGACGAGCGGGGGCGGCGGCGATGGTGGTGGTGCAGGTGTCGGCGGAGACGGGGGCGCCGACCGAACCGCGGGTGCGGTGGAGTGCGAACGCGCCGTCATCCAAGAGCTCGTCCCGTACGACGCGACGGACAACTTTGTGTTCGATTTCGAGGTTCCGGAGCAATTTATGTTCCTGGACGACCCCTTCGTCCTCGGCACGTTCTACGAGCTGGATCTCGCGGAGGGGCAGGCTCCTCCGCAGATGGAGATTCAGATACGGCAGGCGCCCGGCCTCGAGATGGAGCCGGACCCGGTCATCCAGGACGCCTACGCCCAAGGCGCGGACAACCTCGTCGTGTTCAAGTACGACGGCATCGACGTCGCGTTGGTGGGTCAAGAGAGCGGGAGCGTGCTCGGAGGATTCATGTACTTGCCTTTCGGAGGCGAGCATATCCGGGTGGACATTCAGTTCGTGGACACCTCTGGCGAATGCTCGACAGAGCGCGCGGACATCATGAATGCCTTCGTCGCCTCCATGAAGCGGAACGAAGACACGGCCTTTCCCAACCTCATGTAACGAACCTTCGCCAATGTCTTACCATCATGGACGACGAGCTCTAGGGCACTTTGGGGCTGCATGGATCCTGGGGAAACGTCGATGTAGGTCCTCGCTTCGCGCGACAGTCCGTCACCGAGTTGATGCCAATGATGGTATTGTTCACGCACTCGCAACAAACCGCGAAGCGCAATGTCCGAATCTGACATACGTAATTGTCCACCCGTTTTCCTTTCGCCGTCTGGGCATGGCCTTGCCGCGGCTGCGCGAGTCCTGAGATGACCGAACCCAAACGCGAAAGCTCGACCGGCGAGCTCCTTCCTCGGGATTTCGGGCCCTACCGACTCGTTCGCCGCCTCGGCATCGGCGGTATGGCGGAGACGTACGAAGCGATCCGTCGCGGCCCGAGTGGTTTCGCCCAGCGCGTGTGCGTGAAGCTCGTTCTTCCTTTCTTCCGCGACGACGAGGATTTCGCGCGGTTGTTCGAACGGGAGGCGAAGCTCGCTGCCAAGCTGCG
>PVMK01151186.1_pt1 | contig 21503 bp, 22 predicted proteins | sample 1853481 | NCBI WGS metagenome assembly PVMK01 (sample SAMN08533507, study PRJNA380276) | Marine sediment metagenome, whole genome shotgun sequencing project.
CCGTATCATCTTCTAAAATTCTTGTGATATCCAGTTCATATCTGTAAAATTGCGATAGTTGTGTTTCTCTCACTATATCTTTAATTTTGACGCAAAAAACGAACCACAATATATAGTGCCCGCCTTATTTTTTCCAGATGAGATCAACCAGTTGAATATTGCACCTTATTTATTGGCAATGAAATAAGTGTGCTTTGGCAAGAATATTGGGCTCAATAATATGAATTGATTTGCTGAGATTGTGATTGCCAGATCAAATATACTTTTCCCCGAGATGTTAGATTTAGGCACGCAAGTTCACAATTTTCGACAGGCTGAAATTTTGTATATTTGTCATTGTGCAATCCACAATATGAAAAGTCTTGAGATATTAGTTTTATATCTGCAAAACTGCAAAAACAGTTGTGTCACTTACGTATCTGTAATTTCAGACAAATTGTGATACTGGCACCCATTAAAAGGCACCTGTCAAGGAAAAACACCTCACCATCGCAAAAAAGTACGTTTTTTCCAGAGACATCATTCAGTAATGGGATAAGCCCCTTTTCTTTGCCCGCACCCGTGATTGCAGCAGTTATCGGTGCAAGAGCTTTGAGGCCAATCCCAAGGCCGGATGCTTTACAAGTTTTCATCATTGATGAATTCTGTCCTCAAAATATTGTTTGTGCGTAACTTCTTATTAATTCTTTAGTATTTCCCCTACTGACCGATAATAAATTTAGTCCATTCGTAAAAAATGAAAATCATAACACCATGCCTCATAATCATTTGAAATCTTATAGTATTAAATGAAAAAAGACCTGAAGACCCATATGGAAGGATTTACTTTAATGGAGCTGATGATTGGGATCGCCATCGTGGGTATTCTTGCGTCCATTGCTACACCGAATTATATAAAATTCAGAGAAAAGGCACGGGATTGAATTGGCCACAACGGAAATGAGATTGATTGAAAAAAAAATCATGGGTTATTTGATAGATAACGGTGAATTGCCTGAAGATCTCAGTGCGATTGGTATGGACGACATTCTAGATCCCTGGGGCAGACCTTATAATTACCTGAGAATATCAGAAAGCGACGAATCCGAGGAGGATGAAGCCCAGGACAACAAAGGCAACAAAGGCAAAAAGGATGATAAGGGCAAAAAGGACGATAAAGGCAAAAAAGGCAAACCCCGAAAAGATCACTCACTGCATCCGATAAACACCGACTATGACCTTTTCAGTGTGGGCAAAGATGGTAAAAGTACGGGCCCCTCTCACGGCCAAAATAAGCCAGGACGATATTATCCGCGCAAACAACGGCCGCTATTTGGGGTTGGTATCCAACTATTAGAATGAATAACATTTATAGAAAAGCGCCGAAGGTTGCTTAGAAAGCTTTTGCCTGATGAGAGCGAGGATAGACGATATTTTCAGGACAACAGATGGACACTAGAAAGGATAGACAGTGAAACCTAAAGTTATACCGAAAACAGGAATAGAGCGAACCCGAACACGGCTGACTGTTATCCTGTTTTCTGTCATGTTTGCTGGACATATTTCGGGCTGCTTCCAAACGCCGGCATTCATTCCCGAAGAGCTCAGTGGAAAATATATAACGACCCATCCTGGATACGAGGACCAATATTTCGAGCTCAGCCCCGAACTCATCACCATGGGATTCAGTGACGGAATTCTGAAGTTCTATGATGTAAAAAGGGTTGAGAAAGAAATTATCGATCGCAGAACACTGTACACTGTTTTATGCGTTAACGCGGATCAAGGAGAAGAGTTTAATTTTGCATTTTTTGCCGACTTTGCAGATGAAGGGATCATTCATTTTAAAAATAAACCGCAAGTTTCCTGGGAAAAAGAAGAAACAGAAATATCTTACAACGATAATTCAGATATACAAATCCGGCTTTAAAACGTTATTGCCTGTCTGAATATCACTGGAGTATTGAAGATGAAATCAAATGTCAATCATAGAAAATTCAGAAATTTTTTTATCTCAAAAGAATTACAGCTGCCCATGGCCGTTGCCCATTTAGCATATATTATTTTGGTAGCGGCCGCACTCATTGCAACCGTGCTATCTCCTTTTTACACCGATATATTTAAAACAGGCGACCTATGCGGCAAAGCAGTTTTCCGCAAAAATGTTTATTGTATTGCTGGAGCGGTTATCAATAGCCAGCCATAGTTATTATGATCATGTCATTTTTTCATTTTATAATATTTACTCACAAATTCTGCGGTCCTTTGCTTAACATTGGAAGAGCAATTGCAAGAATATCTGAAAGAGATTTTACCCGTAAAATTTGCCTGCGAAAAGGTGATTTTCTAAAAACCGAAGCACAACAGATTAATGATATGATGAGGGTGCTTTCGAATTCGGTAGAAATAATCAAAAAGGAAAATTCATTGCTTCTGGATGATTTGGAAAAAAGCATACAAGCGTATGGCAAACAGGCGGAAATTGATGCAGAATTAAAAGGCTTCCGAGATAGGGCCCACCGATGCCGAGTGCAGTTAGATAATTTCCAATTAATTGACGATAGCACGAATAAGGTTGGTATCGGTCAGGGCCAACAACTTGTGAGAGATAACCCGCTTTCGGCAAATAAATGCTTATAGACCGATTTTATTATTTCCTAAACTCCGGCTTTCTCCTTTCCAAAAAGGCCGAGATACCTTCTTTGGCCGCCTCGCTGCAGGCGATTTCTCCGAAGCCTTGATAGCCGATTTCGAGGGCCTCGGCCAGGTCCTCGGTGGCCACGCCTTTTTGAATGGTTTGGGCGGTGATGGTGACGGCCTCTTTACTCAATACCTGCTTGCCTGCCGTGGGCTGGTCGGGAATGACGATAGCGGGAATATCCACCTTGCCCTGCGGGATGCCCGTGACCTTACCCTGTAAATTGTTGACCTCTTCAATGGCGGCCTGGATCAGATCCTGATAGTTATCCGCCAGTCTGGCAATCATGCCAATTTCAGCAGCTTCTTTAGCCTTCAATGGCTTGCCGAAACAAATCATTTCATGAAACAAAGCTGCTCCCTGGGGCCACTTGCGATAGGGCACCACACATCCGCCGATACCCGGCAAAATCCCCAGGGTGATTTCCGGGAACTGCAGGATAGCATTTTGCATTGCCACCATGCTGTGGCAGCGGATGGCCACTTCCAATCCACCCCCCATGGCCAATCCGTTGAGGGCGGCCACCACGGGTTTTTCCATCTGATCCATAAAAGTTTGCACCTGGGCGCAGTCCCTTGCATACTGAGCCGAAGCCGCCGGGTCGCCCAGCATGGAGGGGAATTTTCCGATGTCGGCCCCGGCCGAAAAGGCCGCGGTGCCGTATCCGGTAATGATAAAGCCTTTGACGGCCGGATCATCGGCAAACTTTTTTAAAACCCCCAGGATCTCATCGGTCAATTCATCGTTGAGGGCATTCATGGCCTGGGGCCGCCGGATGGTGATAATTTTGATCCCCTCCAAGTCATCCACCAGAATAAAGCGGTTAAAATCCTGGTAATCGGCAACCGGCTGCGATGGTTGCGGGAATCCCGGCCTTTCTTTTTGAAATTTTTCCATAATGCGGTTGACCTCTTCTTCTCCCAGGTCGCGCATGAGATCCAACGGTCCTTTTTTGAATCCCAGGGCTACCTGGCAGCCGAAATTGAGGTCTGCCTCGGTACCGATGCCGCGGTCGATGATGTCGAATGATTGGGAAAACAGAATCCCCAGCAACCGGTCCCGTATCGTGTTTTTAATGTTGTCGCTGACATCTACCGGGCTCCCGGGGCGATGGGTCAGCCAGCGGTTTACCGACGCCAGTATGGGCGCTGGTTTGTAATGGGCGCCTTCCTCCATCTGCAGGGTGTTGGTCTCGATGATGATCGGGTTGCCGTTGGCCATATTCAAAACAAAAAACGGCCCGGCGAAAACAAATTCTTCGGCCACTTTGTCAATCTGGCTGGCTGTGGCGCTGTCCAGAAGGTAGGCGGAGTCATTGCACCAATTGTCAAATATGCGGTCCAGCACAAAACAGATGGCATTGTCGGTGATTATCGGCGCTTTGCCGGTTTTGGCAAAAAACCAGAACAGATAATCCAGCACCTCCCGGCTGCCGCCTTCCCAGGAGATGACTTCCACCGGCAGGCTGCGCCAGGCGGGGGCAAAAAAATGGGTAACGGAGGTTCTTCCCGGATTTTTCATATTTGAAAATAATCGATCCGCCGGAATCGAGCTGGTATTGGAGGTAATGATGGTATCCTCGCTGACAATATCCTCAATCATAGCAAATATTTTTTGTTTGAGCGGGATATCCTCGGTAGCGGCTTCAATGACCAGTTGGCAATTTTTGATTTTTTGGTAGTCAGTGGTATAAACAATATTTTCCAGAACCACTGCGGCCTTTTCCGGTGTCATCTTTTTTTTATCAACCGCTTTGCGGGAGTAGCCGATAATCCGTTGTTCGGCGCTCTTTAGCGGTTCTTCGACGACATCGACCAGAAAAAGCCTGCATTCCGGCATGGCACTCTTCAGGTAGTAGCCGATGTCCGGTCCGATGGTACCAGCGCCGATGACCGCGACTTCCTCCGGCAACGGCCGGTCAGTTTGGATGAGTAACGGATTGTGTGCCGTACTGTAAAGATTGGTTTTCTTTGCCATGGTAGGGTTACCTTTCTTCTGTCTGATAATTTTCTTGACTAAGTTGTGTATACCGTATACAGATTGAAGTCAAGGCAATTAATGAACGGCCTTCATGATTTTAAGTTATTGTTTTTACTTAAAATTTAGACTTTGGTGATCTTAATCTGTTCCGTCTTTCTAACCTTAACTCAATAGCAAGGAGGGCTCTATGGCAACAAGAAAAATTTTATTAACCGAAGATGAGATGCCGCGCCAATGGTACAACATTCTCGCAGACATTAAAATGAATCCGCCCCTGGGTCCGGACGGGAACCCCATCGGTCCGGAAGATTTGGCACCGGTTTTCCCGATGAATCTCATCGAGCAGGAAGTTAGCACCGAGAGATGGATCGATATTCCGGAAGGCGTGCTGGACGTTTTAAAAATTTGGCGACCGAGCCCTCTCATCCGGGCCTATGCCCTGGAAAAGGCCTTGGATACGCCGGCCAAAATTTATTACAAATATGAGGGTGTCAGTCCTCCCGGAAGCCACAAGCCCAATACGGCGGTGGCCCAGGCCTACTACAACAAAGAGTTCGGAATTAAGAAGTTGACCACTGAAACCGGTGCCGGGCAGTGGGGCAGCGCGCTTGCATTTGCGTGCTCCCAGTATGGGCTTGAGTGCAAGGTCTACATGGTCAGAATCAGCTTTGATCAGAAGCCTTACCGCAAGTCCATGATGGCCACCTGGGGGGCCAATTGTGTTGGCAGCCCCAGTTCAGAGACCAAAGCCGGTCGTGCGATCCTCGAAAAAGATCCGGACACCCCGGGCAGCCTCGGCATCGCCATCAGTGAAGCGGTTGAGGCGGCGGTTTCCGATGAATCGGGTGAGACCCGCTATTCTCTGGGCAGCGTGCTCAACTTTGTCATGCTGCATCAAACCATCATCGGTCTCGAGGCCAAGAAGCAAATGGAAAAAATTGGCGAGTATCCGGACATTATTATCGGATGCGCCGGCGGCGGCAGCAATTTTGCCGGTCTGGCCTTCCCATTTGTTTCTGACAAAATCAACGGCAAAGATATCGCCATTTATCCGGTGGAACCGGAAGCCTGCCCGACGATGACCCGGGCGCCGTTTGCCTACGACCACGGAGATGTGGCCGGTTATACGCCGCTTCTGCCGATGCACAGTCTGGGACACACCTTTGTGCCTCCGCCTTTGCACGCCGGTGGATTGCGCTATCACGGCATGGCGCCTACAGTGAGCCAATTGATCGTTGATGGTATTTTAGAACCCCAGGCCTTTAGCCAAGTCCCCACTTACGAGGCCGGCATGCTCGCCGCCAGAACCGAGGGCGTCATCCCCGCTCCGGAAACCAACCACGCCCTGGCCTGTGTGGTGTCCGAAGCCAAAAAAGCCAAAGAGGAAGGCAAAGAAAAAGTGATTCTCTTTAACTTTAGCGGACACGGCCTGATCGACCTTGCGGCTTATGACAAATACCTCTCCGGTTCACTCGTCAACTATGATTTTCCGGCCGAGGACATCGCCGAAGCGGAAAAGGTGCTCGAACAGTATCCCAAACCGGAAATCATTAAAAACGTATAAAGTTATCGTAAGCGTTCAGGGGTTCAAACGTTCAGAGGTTCAAGGTTCCATTCTCGTCTCTGGACTGCATAAGGGATGCGTATTTATGAAAAAAGCGTCGGTTTCATCAGGTTTAATCCAAAATTTGGAGCCAAATTGGCAATTATTTAGGAAATGAGCATTTTTAACGAGAACTTCGTGTCTTCAATGCTTCTTTGTCCTTAACCCTGAACGTTGAACCCTGAACCTGTGAACCGTTACCTTGATTTGGATGCATTATGAATGATAGACAGGATCGCCTGGTACGGCGTTGCCCCAGGCTGGGCAACCCCGTACCGTTCAATTATTGTGAAATCTGCGGTGACGACCAGCAGCCCTGTTTTAAGATTTTGGATTGCTGGTGGGAGCACTTCGATGTGGTGCAGTATTTGAAAGACAATTTGTCTGAAGATCAATTCAATTCTGTGATGGAGGCTCGTCCCAAACCCAAGGTCACCAGCCTGGTCGAATTGATTGAACAGGCCAGGAAACGCACTAGCTGAGCGGCTCTGTGACTTTTCCACTACAAAATCGTTACACGGATTCGACGTTGGCCTTTTAACGGGATTTATTCTGCTAAAAGGCCAACGCTTTTTCTTGGAGGATATCATGAAGGTTTTAGTCAGCGACGTTCTCGGGGAAGTCGGAATTAAAATGTTTCAAGATGAACCCGGCCTGGAGGTGGATGTCAAAACCGGATTGGCACCCGATGAGCTCAAAAGTATCATTGGAGAATATGATGCCCTGGTTATCCGCAGCGCAACCCAGGTGACGGAGGAAATCCTTGAGGCGGCCAAGTCATTAAAAGTCGTCGGCCGGGCCGGTATCGGTCTGGATAATGTTGATATTCCCGCGGCAACTAAACGGGGTGTTGTCGTTATGAACACTCCCACCGGCAATGTCATCACCACCGCCGAACACACCATCGCCATGATGATGGCCTTAACCCGCAACATCCCCTGGGGCACTTCGACGTTGAAGTCAGGACTCTGGGAAAAGAAAAAACTGCAGGGAAGGGAAGTTTTCAATAAGGTGCTGGGTGTTATCGGGATTGGCAAAATCGGCTCCATCGTCGCTGATCGTGCCCGGGGCCTGAAGATGCGGGTGGTTGTACATGATTCTTTTGTTGCCCCCGAGCAAATTGAAAAAGCCGGTTTTGAACCGGTTTCGCTGGATGAGTTATACCGCCGCGCGGATTATATAACTTTGCATGTTCCCAAATTGAAGGATACGCTGGGTTTGCTCAACAAGGCCGCTTTCGAAAAGATGAAGGACGGTGTTATGATTATCAACTGTGCCCGCGGCGGTATCATAGATGAGGCCGATCTCAATGAAGCCTTGCGGTCCGGCAAGGTAGCCGGCGCCGCCTTGGACGTTTTTGAAAACGAACCGCCCGGGGTATGCCCCCTGTTTGAAGTCGACCGGGTGATTTGCACGCCGCATCTCGGGGCTTCCACCCTGGAAGCGCAAACCAACGTGGCGGTGCAGGTGGCCGAGCAAATTATCGCCTATCTCAAAGGCGGCACCATTATTAACGCGGTGAATGTGCCGGCCGTAAGCGGTGAATTGCTTGAAAAGATCGGGCCGCTGTTAACCCTGTCCGACCGCATGGGATGTCTGCTGGCCCAGCTTGCGGCCGGCCCGGTAAAGGAAGTTGTGATTGAGTATGCCGGGAGATTTCCAGGATCTTGACCTGTCACCGCTGACAACAGCCGTCTTAAAGGGGCTGTTAACCCCCATGGTCAAAGATGATGTCAATTTTGTCAATGCCGAAGTCCTGGCCAAAGAAAGGGGCATAAAGGTTACCGAAACCACGATTCCCGAAGCGGATGAATTCATCAACCTGATTACCGTCAAGGCCTATTATGATGACGGCAAGAGTAAAGTGGCCGGAACCATATTCGGGCAAAAGGATCCGAGAGTGGTCAATATTAATAATTTCCGGCTCGAACTGCACCCCCATGATCGTTTCATATTAATTCACAACCACGACAAGCCGGGAGCCATCGGCAGCATTGGAAACCTGCTGGGCGATCATAAAATTAATATCAGCAGAATGAGGGTCGGCCAGGAAGAGGGCGGGGATAAGACCATGATCTTTCTTTGAGAACAAACGAAATCATCCCCGAAGATGTTATGGAAAAGCTCCGGCAATTGCCGCTGAACATAACGGTGAGCTCGTTTGAATTATAAAGAAAATGCCTAAAATGCCTAAAGTGCCTAAATTGCCTAAAGTTGAGGTATTCTAACGATTTTATAAATAAAAGTAGTGCAAAAAAGGCTGTTACATCCTTTTTAAGGTTTCCAGTTTTCCAAACTGCACACCGCGACTGTCTTTAAAAAGGAAGGAGCGCAGCGAGACCATAATTTTAGGCACTTTAGGCATTTTAGACATTTTAGGCATTTATAAAATTAAAATGAATAATGGAGGAACCTAGTGAGCGAACGCAGATTACTGTTGGGCAACGAAGCCATCGCCCGTGGACTGGTTGAAAACGGATGCGCCATTGCGACTTCTTATCCGGGCACCCCGGCTTCCGAAATACTGTCCGCTGTGGCTTTCTTTCAAAAAGAAAATAATATTTCCATGCATACCCAGTGGGCCATAAACGAGAAGACTGCTTTAGAGATCGCTTATGCCGGCTGTCAGACCGGATTGCGCACGGCGGTCAGTATGAAACAGGTTGGTTTGAACGTGGCATCCGATCCATTGATGAGTGCTGCTTATATGGGGATCAAAGGCGGATTTATTGTAATCAGTGCCGACGATCCCGGGCCCATATCTTCTCAAACGGAGCAGGACAGCAGGTTTATGGCCATGATGGCCAGAATTCCGGTCCTGGATCCGGACACGCCCCGTCAGGCCAAAGAGATGATCGGCCTGGCTTATGAACTTTCCGAAGCCTTTAAATCTCCGGTGATGCTTCGACCGACCACCCGGGTCTGTCACTCCCGCCAGGACGTGTTACTGGAAAAAATTCGGCCGAATGACCGGGAAGTTAAATTCGAAAAAGATCCCTCCCGCTGGGCGGCAACGCCAAGATTCCGCTTTCATTTGCACAAGGAGGTAGAAGAAAAACTGACCGGCATGGCCCGGCACGAACCGACCCAACCGCTGCGCCTCAATCCTGATGCGTCAGGACCGAAAGCGATTATCTCCTCCGGCGTTGCAGCCGCTCATACCCGGGAAATTCTAAAAGAGCTGGACCTCTGGCAGGCAATTCCTTTTTATCAGGTAATTCAACCCTTTCCTTTGCACAGCGATTTTATTTCCCATTGGATTGAATCTTACGACGAAATACTAGTCATTGAAGAAACCATGGGTGTTATCGAAATGCAGCTGGCCGATCGACACCGTGTCAAAGGTCGGGTATCAAACACCGTACCCAGCGTCGGAGAGCTTTATCCCGAGGATATTCAGGAAATCATCGGCAAGTTCTGCGGGGTGGAATCCCCCAAATATGAAATACCGTTTGTAACGGGTCGGCGTCCAACCCTGTGTGCCGGATGTCCGCATCGGGCCAGCTTTTTTGCCATTAAAAAGGCTGCTCGCAAGGGGATATACACGAGCGACATCGGCTGTTACACCCTGGGTCTGAATCTGGGGGCGGTTGATACCGTGCTCTGCATGGGAGCTGCGATCAGCCAGGCTTCCGGCTTTTATCAGGCCTATAAAAACGAAGAAAAACGTCCGGACATTGTGGCCACCATCGGTGACTCTACTTTTTTCCATGCCGGGATTCCGCCACTCATCGATGCGGTGGTTCAAAAGGTTAAATTTGTATTGGTTATTCTGGACAACCGAACGACAGCCATGACCGGAAGTCAACCGACACCGACCAGCGGACGCGGCGCCTGCGGTGAGCCCCTCGAAGCGGTGGACATTGAATCTCTGGTTCGCGGCTGTGGGGTAAAATATTGCAAGACAGGCAATCCCTACCAGCTAAATGAATTCATAGATTTAATGAAGGATGCCGTACAATACAGCCGTGAGACCGGACCGGCCGTTGTGATATCGAGATATCCCTGCGTTATTGATCTGGCAAGAAAAGGTGAGACCACTGAACACATACCGGTGGAAGTCACCGAAGACTGTGACGGCTGCGCATTTTGTATCAAGCAATTTGAGTGCCCGGCCCTTATTTTTCATGAAGATGAGGCCCAAGATGAAAAATATGTCAGCATCGATCGTATTCTGTGCACCGATTGCGGGGTATGTCTGAATGTTTGCCCCAAAGGGGCGATTGTCCTCAAAGAGGAATGAATTCGGAATTCGGAATGCGGAATGCGGAAATTGGGATAGGCGCAGGGCCTCTCGATTTGGGATTTCTGAGTGCGGATTTGGGATTTTAAAAGGATTTATTTTCTGATTTATATAGGGATAAGAAGGTATAAGATAGAAGGTAAAGACGCAGGGCACAAGGCAACGGATTTCTCAGCGTACATTTGTTGGCCTTACGCCTTATGCCCTTAGCCCTGTGCCAATAACGGTTAACAAATAACAATTAACACCTAACTGAGCGTTTTCGTTCAATTAGGGTCCAACTAATTTTCTTTTGGAGGTTATATGACCGGTTCCATTCGACAGCAAGTCATTATCAGCGGCGTTGGCGGGCAGGGGGTGTTGTTTGTGACGCGCCTTTTGGCAGAAGCGGCAATTAACAAAGGTCTGCCCGTTTTTACGTCCGAAACCCATGGAATGGCTCAAAGAGGCGGAACGGTTTTATCGCATTTTAAAGTGGGCAATTTCTCAAGCCCGTTAATCCGGCCCTTGCAGGCCGATATACTGGTGCTTCTCAAAGCGGAAAACCTAAAACAGCACGGTTCCTTCTTGAAATCTGACGGATGGGCAGTTTCCAACGGCACCGGAAACCTGGAAAATGGATCGCCCACAGCGGTCGAGACCATAGACGCCGACGCCCTGGCCCAGGAAATTGAAGATCCCAAGGCCGTTAATCTTATCGTGCTCGGGTTCGCACTGGCAACCGCGGAAAAAGTCGCCGGGGAGCAAAATAAACTGTTTTGCTCCGCCGAAGAGATTAAGACCGTTTTGAAAAATCGGTTCGGCCGGAATGAGAAGATGCTAAAGGCATCATTCAAGGCACTGGAGGCGGGTTACAGCGTAAAATAAAAGCTTGGAGTAATGGAGTAGTGGAGTTTTGGAGTAATGGTTGGAAATTGAATTTAAATCGATTTTAGGTTTTTTTTCCAGTACTCCAGTACTCCAACACTCCATTACTCCTTTGGGTGTTACCACCTTATTTGGCATGAGTTAGAGGCTATTTGTTCTAAACAATAAGTTTGTCTATAATTTCCCCAATATCTCCCTCGATATTACGATCTTTTCCACTTCCTTGGTGCCTTCATAAATCTCCAGCACTTTGGCGGCGCGGTAAAATCGTTCGATATCATAATCGTTAAAATACCCGTATCCGCCGTGAAGCTGCAGGGCTTCATCCACCACTTCGACGGCCACATGGCAGGCATACAATTTGGCCATGGCGGTCAGTTTTGTGTCCGGTTTACCCTGATCCAGCAGCCAGGCGGATTTGTAGACCATGGTGCGGGCGGTCTCTACTTTGGTGGCCATTTCGGCAATTTTAAACTGGGTAATCTGAAAGGCGGCCAGGGGTCGGCCGAATTGTTTGCGGCCTTTAACATGTTTAATGGCCATATCCAGGGCGCCCTGGGCCAGTCCAACGGCGTGGCCGGCAACATATGCCCGGGAATGGTCAAAAAATTTCATTAATTGAATAAACCCGTTTCCTTCGGCGCCTAGCAGATTCTCCTTGGGGACCCTGACATTATTAAAATAGATGGCGGAGGTGTCCGAGGCCCGCAGCCCCATTTTACCATGCATGGGATCAGCTTTGTAACCCTCGCGGTCGGTTTCAACGATGATAATACTGTGACGGGCGGTTTTTCGTTCCACTTCGGGGTTTGTGAGACAGTAAACCAGCTGGAAGGTGCCGACCGTACCGTTGCCGATCATGACCTTGCTGCCGTTGATCACATAATCATCCCCATCCCTGACCGCTGTCGTGGTTACGGCCGCTGTATCGCTGCCGGCATCCGGCTCGGTGATGGCAAAACCCATCACTGCATCGCCCTCAAACAGGGGCGGCAACCATTTCTTTTTCTGTTCCTCGGTTCCGAAAAGAATGAGTTCTTCGGCCCCAAACGAAATCGAGCTGAGTTGCTGCCCGATTCCCGGATCGATTTTCCAGAACTCTTCCAGCACCATGGCCTGTTCCAGATAACCGCACCCCGGTCCGCCATACGCTTCGGGGATAAAAAGCCCGATCAGATCCAGTTCTTTGGCCTTTTTTACAATTTGGGCCGGATAGGTTTCATTGATGTCTAAATCCCGGGCTACATCGGTAAATTCACCCTTGGCAAATTCCCGGGCCGCTTTTTGGATGATTTTTTGCTCTTTGGTCAAATCAAAATCCATAATTATACCCTTTCTCAATATTTTTATATATGCCGATGCTCATCATTCACATCGACTTTGTGATCTCTATCGCTAATTTTAAATCCCAAAAATCAAGCACCAAATTACAAATAAATCTCAAATCTCAATATCCAATGACCAAAACCAGATGCTCAGCCGTTTGAGATTTTGAATTTTGGTCATTGTAATTTATTTGATATTTGATATTTGTGATTTGTTATTTGAAATTTTAAATCTTCTTCAACCAAGTTTTATAACACAGTTAAAACTGGATCGGCGGTTTCACAACGGAATGTTACCATGTCTTTTATTCGGTTCCGGTCTTTGCTTGTTTTTCAGCATTCTCAGTGCTTTTATGAGCTGGGGCCGGGTTTCCCTGGGCTTGATAACGGAGTCCACCAGCATGTTGGACGCCGCATGATAGGGATTGGAATACTTATAGTCATATTCTTCAATTTTTTGTTGTCTGAGCTCATCCGGGTTATCAGCGGCCTGGATCTCTTTGCGAAAGATTAGATTTACGGCTGCCGTGGTGTCGAGTACAACCAGTTGGGCAATGGGCCAGGCGAGCATCAGGTCCACTCCCATGCCCATGCAGCACATTCCCATCACCGCCCCACCGTATTCTTTGCGCAGGGCCAGGGTAATTTTGGGCACGGTTGCTTCGGCGTAAGCATACAACATCTTGGCGCCGTGGCGAATGATGCCGGCACGCTCCTGGGCGACACCCGGAAAGTAGCCGGGAACATCAACAAAGTTGATCAAGGCAATGTTAAAGGCATCACAGAATCGGATGAAACGGGCGGCTTTGTCGGATGCATCTACATCCAGACAGCCGGCCTTGATTCGAGGTTGATTGGCTACAATGCCGACGGTGCACCCATCCATACGGGCAAAGCCAATGATGATGTTGGGGGCAAAGCGGGGCGAGATTTCATAAAAATCCTGATTATCCACAACATGTAAAATCACCTGGTGCATGTCATAGGACTTTCTAAATTCAGCCGGAACGATCTCTTCCAGGCTGTCGTCGACGCGATCGGGATCATCATTGCTCTTAACCACCGGCGGCTGTTCGCCATTATTTGAAGGCAGATAGCTGAGCAGTTTTTTGATAATTTCGATACATTCCTGATCGGATTCGGCTACAAAGTGAGCCTGGCCGGTGATCTCACTGTGGACTTTGGCCCCGCCGAGTTCTTCGAGACTGATCTCTTCTCCGGTTACCGATTTAATAATGTGCGGGCCGGTTATGACCATATGGCTTTGTCCTTTTACCATGACAATAAAATCGGTCAAGGCCGGTGAATAAACCGCAACCCCGGCGCAGGAGCCCATCATGCCGGTAATCTGGGGTATCAATCCGGAGGCGGCCGTGTTGCGATAAAACATTCCGGCCACACCTTTGGAGGCGAAAAAGCCTTCATGCAGCCGACCGCCGCCGGAATCATTCAAAGCCACCAGGGGCGCTTTAACCTTAATGGCTTCATCCATAATCCGGCAGATTTTCTGCCCGTGGATCGTACCGACCGAACCCCCGAGTACGGTCACATCCTGGGCATAAGCGAATACCAGCCGTCCGTCAATGGTTCCGTAACCGGTGACCACACCATCCCCGGGGACCTTTTTTTCCTGCATTCCGAAATCAATCGACTGGCTTTGGGCCAGTTTGTTCACCTCAACAAAACTGTCCGCATCAAAGAGTAGATCGAGACGCTTGCGCGCTGTCAACTTACCTCGGCGGTGATGACGCTCGAGGGCTTTGGGACCGCCACCCATTTCAGCTTTTTTTTCAAGGGCTTCAAGTCGTTCCAGTTCACTTTGATGGGTTTTGGATTGTGTCATTTCTCACCATCCTTATTTTTATGTATCGGAATTTCTATCCCGCCGCGGCGGGAGTATCACGGTATTTTTTCGGCCATTTTCTTGATGAACCGTATGGAATGATGGAATATTCCAACATTCCATTATTCTCCGCCTCCGGCGGATGAGCGAAGCGAACTAACTTGGGCATTGGTACCTTAAGGTTCAGCTTTGACAAATGCTCCTGATACCCGAAACCTGACACCTATACTATCTACTTATCGGCACACTTGCTGCGCCAACCGGCGCCGCTTCTTAAAAGCACGGTCTTTGAGGAAGCCTATAGTCTAAAGTATGATTTTTTTGTATTGTTTTATCCTTGTGAAGCAATTTATCCGATTATTAATCCGGCTCAAAAAGTAAGGGTGTGTTAGCGATTCCTCGCTCAATGCGTATACCGTATACAGAGTACCTTTTGGAATGTCAATAAAAGACCACCGGATACTAAAAATCTCTGCCTGATTTTTCAAATAAAAATTGGGAAAGCATGTCCGTCACTATACGCTTAAGATTCTTCCAGTATTGCCGATATACAGATAGAGGCCACAGCGCTGTTAGATGCGATGGCTTCAACACGGTCAGGAGAATATTCAATTATTTAAGTGACTATCTAAGAGACAACCAATGAAAATACCCTGTGTATCATGCCAATCATTATTTCGTTTAGACCGCGACCTTGTAAAATCCACCGGATCACTGGTCAGATGCTCCGAATGTAAATATATCTTCATGGTATCCCCACAAACCTTGAAAAGTGAACCAATTATACAAGATACAAATATTGATCAGTCCATTCTAGTTGAACTTTTTGAGGTTGAACAAAAATTCAGAGCTACACAGGTTCTTGACAAAAACTCAACGGTGATGAGCAAATATGAGGTTGATGAGATAGCATCTATTGAAGATTTTGAGGAGGAAGAAGAATGTCCAGAAGTGGTAGGAAAGACTGAGTACCCAGAGTTACCCGACATCTCTGAGTATGAAAAAATGATCGACTGGGATGATATTCCGGATACCGAGGATTTCGAGGAAGGTGAGAAGCACTTTTATAACAGCAGTGATAACTTGGATCTCAATGCAATTTGATTGCCAATTTTGAACTTTTAAAGCTTGTAACATACTGTTTTTATTATGTGTGCATTTGGGAAAAGTGAGAAATTCAAAGGTCTCTATGTCTTGCAGGCTACCGGGGGCATCTATCCGTGATTTTCTTGGCATAGCCCTCTCATATACTAATATGACAATAATTATTTAGACATGGTTTGTTACGTTTCAAATTATGTATTCACCGCAGAGTTCGCCGAGAACGCAGAGAATAAGCATTTCTTTAGAGGGCCTTTGTAAATTTTGCCTCTGCGTGCTCCCACCGGGTCGTAGGCCCTATGAGCCGGAGGCTGCGATCTCGAGCGTAGCGGGCGGTGAACGTATGTCTAAACAATAATGAACTCTTTTGTAACAGGTTCCGATTATTGTAAACTTTAAAACTTTAGTACGTCCCCTAAATTCCGTCCCCTAAATTCCCCTAAATTCCGAAAGATTTTATTGACTTGATTGTTGAAAAGAGGATATCTGAAATCTTTTAAAATTCAGGGCATTTGCAAACCACAACATGTGGGGGTCAAAGCAATTCTTTCAAATCAAGAATATCAGTTGTATGCTGATCCACCCTGTTGCTCATTGATAGAAAGTATTATGGAAGTCATTCTTCAGCGTTACGAGAATATTCTGACCGAGGGCTATTGGCAATATTCCATACCTGGAGCAGGATGTAACCAGATGAGGAATATGGCAACCATTCCTTTATTGTGATAAGGTCCTCAACGGCTATTTGGACGAGTGGTTAAATAAACCCCGAATTAGTTATCCATTTTTTCGCCATAATATCCTGTAGGCTGTCTGAATATACAGCTATGTAAATATTTCTGAAACCTGAAAGAACCTGTTCGGAGACGCTATGAATAATTATTTGGAAACATATTGGAAACTGAGACTTGAAAATTGCCTGAAATCTCTGAAAAATAATAATTTCGGGGCCTATCTTACAGATGACTGTGAAGACGCAAAAAGAATTGTAGTTGAGGAAATTCTGCCGGATATCGAAGTAAAAAGTGTCTCATGGGGAGACTCCCTCACTCTTTATGCCACACAGGTTTTGGATGCAATAAAAAAGAATTCCGATATACATATATTGGAGACCTTTGCAGAGAATGCTTCCCGTGAAGAATTACTGGAACGCCGCAGACAGGCTTTGCTGACCGATCTTTTTTTCACGGGAAGCAATGCTGTAACGGAAACAGGCAAACTTGTGAATCTTGATATGGTAGGCAATCGTATAGGGGCTGTCACATTCGGCCCGAAAAATGTTATAATTTTTGCAGGCAGGAACAAGATAGTTCCTGACGTTGAGGCAGCTATGAAGCGCATCAAATCCTACGCCGCACCCCTTAATGCAATCCGACATACCGGTCTGAAAACTCCGTGTAGGAAAACATCCTATTGCATGGATTGTAAAAGCCCGGACCGTATCTGTAACACATGGACAATTACAGAAAAATCGTTTCCCAAAGGACGGATCAGAGTTGTTCTTATCAATGAGGATTTGGGGTTATAAAAAATGAATTGCCCTGTAATAAGATGTCGTCATAAATCTTTTCCGCATAATCGTTTAAAATTCGAAGACTGTTTTTACAATGTCGGTAAAAAATGAGAGCATAGTGGACTATAGATGGTTGCAATAAGACGCCAGCCTAACCCAGCGCTGCACTCGGACGCAAAAGGGTTCCGGTCACTGCGCTCCCTGCAACCTTGGCGCCGGTGGGCTTGTCGTTGGGCAAGGACTACGACCATTAGTCCTCGGTTCAAGCGGCGTACCTCATATGGCACTATAGCGATGATTACCCCAATGGGGTGATCAGACAGAAAGCGTGGATTGTTATTTAATATCTTTATTCGGCTGATATTTGGTTTTTTGGCGGGACAGCTGCAATTTTATGTTAAGCGCACGAATCCTTTAACTTAAAGCTCAGGCCTGAGAATAGGAATATGCAAGCAATTGGAAAGCAAAAAGAAAAATCATTGCTCTTTCTTTTTGTTCTCATCTCCTATGCCCAAATTTGGCTCTTGTATGGGATTGGGAAACTGCTTGATATTCCGTTTTCAATGGATCCAAGGCAACTTGGAGGATTATTTTACCTGTTCGGTGCTGCTGCCCCACTGTTCGCTACCATCGTTGCGACTGTCATTATCAGTGGAAGAGAGGGGCTTAACCATTTATTAAGGCGTTCATTTGGGTGGCGCTTTTCTCCAATTTGGTATCTAATAGCAGTATTTATACCGTTTGCCGTTACAGCGGCAAGTACTTGGGCTGCAATTAGCTTCCTTAATGCTGAAATACCTAAAAACTGGTTTTCACCTTCCTTTGGGGTTGGCTTTCTCTTTTTTTTTCTTATATGGGACGGTCTGGGAGAAGAAGTTGGTTGGAGAGGTCTCGCATTACCACTACTCCAGGACCGCTTGGGATCTTTAGGGGGAAATATTTTAGTAGGATTCATTTGGGCACTTTGGCATTTGCCATTATTTCTTATGCCGGGATCCTTCCAATATGGCTATTGACGAATGCACTGGTGTTTGGTAAATTTAATTTATATCAAGCACAAATAAGTCCACGATAAAGCCAAACCTGCCGTGAGGCAGGGGCGGAAAGCCAACAGGCCTTGATGCAAGGTGGCTGGGTTGCCAAGGGATGAATATTAAGCCGGGTAACCAATTTGGAGGCCCGGTTTTTTTGTTGGTGGACAGAATTCTGATATGAACTGAGAGTGAGGATTTAGAGGGATGTTGAAGTTTGCAATGCCTTTGTACGAGGCCAAATATCATGAAGATGACGAGTGGATGGAGGTCTCAGAACTTGAACTTATGGATCAACTCTACAGAACCTATAAGAAGATTACCCCGGCAATCAAAGAAATGATAAGGGGCAAGGAGGTAGAAACACCTTATGGAATTTTCCGGTTAAAATTGAAAGGCGGTGTACAAGATGGAGAACAATCCGAATTGTCCGCAGCTTGATGGTTTTTATTACAACGGGATTACCCAGAACGACATAATCAGATTGGTGAGCAGCCAGTTCATCATAGTCTGGCACCGGGGGGAATATATCGTCCGATCTACCAGAAACAGCATTACCGTTGCCATCGGATTCTTCTCATCTTCTCTATAGCCTTGGCCCGTTGCTTAGACAACTTGTCAAATTGAAAATTTTATGTATTCGTATTGAATACCGCCTGACTGTGCATTATAGTATGGAATTTCGTTCTCTTTGTTCCCAATTGGAATAATGGAACAATGGAATGATGGAATATTGGGACCATTCGTGTTCCATCTGGTTGAAAAATAATTGGGAAGATAACTTTCAATATATTATAGAAATTCCGAGACGTTCAACTGTACTTGGCCAGGACTGAAGGGTTAACTTTGACTGCCCAGGCTATTTTAGGGCCTCGGAAATAAATAAATCAACAATTTTACTTGTCTTTTGGCTCCTCTTCGGCGTTGCGCCAAAAGTCACATATAGACAATATGCTCCCATTGGCGCGCCTTGAAGACGAACCAAAATCCGGCGCAATCTTTGTGTATTTATTTGTTTCCGCGACCCTTACCGGATTTTTGGCATTCGCCTGTCGGTGATCAAAAAAAGGTGATCGGTGTGGGCAACAAGCTCCTGTTAATCGAAAGAAATAAAAATGTATGTACGCTGGTTTTGAACCGGCCCGAAAAGAAAAATTCCCTGTCCCCCGAATTGGTCGAAACGCTTTTGGAAAAACTGGAAGAACTGGCAACGGATGATTCCATACGAGCGGTTGTTATAACAGGCTTCGGCGATCAAGCTTTCTGTTCGGGTTACGACATACGCTCTCTGCCGACCCAACGCAGCGAGAATGTGCGCGAGAAATTGAAAACACTGAACCCGGTGGAATCTCTTTTTAAAACGATCCTCAATTATCCCTATCCGGTAATTGCCATGATCAACGGGGTGGCCTTCGGTGCCGGATGCGAACTGTCCCTCTGCTGTGACATACGCATCGGGGCCGATAATATTCGCATGGGGATGCCGCCCGCTAAACTGGGATTGGTTTATCCCTGGACCGGTTTGCAACGCTTCATACAGGTCATCGGGCTTAAAAGCACCCGGGAGATATTTTTTACCGGAAGAACCTATGACGGGATCAGGTTAAAAGAGATCGGCCTGGTGGATTATCTCGTTGCCCGGGACGAACTGGTAACCTTTACCTATCAGATGGCCGAAGAAATAGCAGCCAATGCGCCTCTGGCGCTGAAGGGTACCAAAAGCGTTTTAAACCTCTTGTTAGAGGCAGACCAACCGGATAAAAGCAGCATGCAAGAAGCCGAATCAATCACCGAGACCAGCTTTCTCAGTGAAGACATAAGGGAGGGGCAACTGGCCTTTCTTGAAAAGCGAAGGCCCCAATTCAGAGGCAGATAATTTTAGGACACGGATTTGCACGGATTTACACAGATCTTTTAAAAGGTAAAAAAATCCGTAACTAATTTAACTTTACAGGCTCAAAAAACATAACAACATGCATTCTAATATTTAATGAAACTGATAAATAGCTTAAAGGGTTGAGTGTTTTGTCTGGAATCTGGAATTTCGGGTAAGTTTAAAATGGATAATATCCTCCAGAAGAACCAATACTCCAACACTCCATTACTCCAGTATTCCATGGATGGGGTAAGGGTGCTATCCGTAATAAAATTCCACTTCTGGCATTGAGGCTTAAAAATTTCGAGACTAACAAAAAGGAGGGCTATCATGGAGTTGCAGTCTTACAGGGCCGAAGATCTGTTTGAGTGGGTTACCAGCGAGGGGCAGGATTTTACCCTGCTGGATGTGCGTAACAATGAAGAATTTGGACGGTTCAAAGTGGAGGGGCCCTACCTATCGAAGATGATCAATGTTCCCTATGTGGAGTTTATCGAAAAGGAAGATGAGTCGGTGGCTCAGGTTCAGGTCCCCAAAGAAGAAAGTATCCGGATTGTTTGTGCCAAAGAAGGGTCGGCCAAATATATCGGTGAGATTCTGGTTAAAAATGGGTGGAAAGATGTAAGATACCTGGAAGAGGGCATTAAAACCTGGGGCAACATGCTGGCTCCCAAATTGGTGGTATCCGAAAACGGATATCAACTTTACCAGTTTATTCGCCCGGGCAAGGCTTCCTGCAGCTACGGTTTGATTTATGATGGTGAGATGGTTGTGTTTGATCCATCAAGAAACGTTCGGTTTTACCAGGACTTTGCCAAAGCGCAAGGCGCCCGGGTCATCAAAACCTTTGAAACCCATTTGCAGGCCGATTATATTTCCGGCAGCCAGCAGATTTCTTCGGAGTCCGGGGCCCAGATCGTCGGTCATGAAAACGATTTTAAAGATGCCGTTTTTGAATACAAAAGTGTTGATGATCAGGAAGTTTTTCAGCTCTGGCAGGAAGGCCCGGAAATCAAAGCCATACACACCCCGGGACACACTCCGGGCAGCACCTCATATCTCATTGACAACCAATACCTGGTTTCCGGGGATGCGATTTTCATTTTGTCTATCGGACGTCCGGATCTGGGCGGCATGGCCGAAGAATGGTCCAAGCTGCTCTATCATACGCTAAAAACCAAAATTGATGACTTTAACGAAGATCTGCTCATTTTGCCGGGCCACTACCTTGAGTGGAGCGAAGCCAATCCGCAACAAATGTTTGTCGATACCATGGGCAGCATCAAAAAAAAGAACGCAGATATTTACGGTATTTCGGAAGAGGCGGATTTTGTTAAATTTATCAAAGGCAATATGCGTAAGCAACCGGATGAATACGCCGAAATTCGCAAAGTCAACGCCGGACTGCTCACGGTCGACGATGAAGACCAGGAAATTATGGATT